>Ga0209636_10005963_pt1 | contig 12444 bp, 13 predicted proteins | sample DeeMarSWOR152_54_FD_187464 | JGI IMG/M metagenome (GOLD analysis project Ga0209636, IMG submission 187464) | Marine sediment microbial communities from White Oak River estuary, North Carolina - WOR-1-52-54 (SPAdes) (version 2) | ecosystem: Environmental > Aquatic > Marine > Intertidal zone >...
GCCGTGCTTGAGGGACCTGCAGTTCCACATCCTGCGCCACGACCCGTATATCCCCTTCCAGATTAGTTGCCCAGGTTGTACCATCTTCCACGACGTAAACTTGCACAGCACTACCCCTGACGCCTACCACAGCAGTCGGTGTTTCAACTTCGTAGCGAGATGCCGGATCAATTACCTTCGTCACGCGAAATATGATACTCCCTATTGTCTGCTCAAGAGTAATAGTTGTGACACTAGTGCTGCAGACAATATCGAGTGAAATAATCTCGATCTCGGTGCTCGCCTCCAGTTCCATGGTGCTACCATCAAAGAAAGTAATTTCGGCGCCGGAGCTATTGCCGGTTCTTATGGTATAACCGACTTCTAATTCCATCTCGATCTCCGCTCCTATCCAATCGTCCGTACCTGCCTTCATTACGAATACTTCACCCTCGGTTATGGAAAGTATAGTAAGTGTTGAACACGGCGATCCCTCACCACAGCTAACTAGAATTGAGGCCACCAGAATGGACAAAACAAGTATTGACAGCAGTTTTCTATGCATGGCCTGGTTCCCTAAGAACTAACGTAATCTTCCACTACACACATGACTGCACACCCTGATAGTAGTTCTGAAGCATTTCTTCTTATTGACAATACGCCTATATACACATTGTACCTCAATCTCATAGAAGACATCAATAGTCTTTGTGCACTGTTAAGGCCTATAGAGTCAAGGAGCAACAAATCGCCAGTCTGTGCAGTGCGCCACAACCGGGATTGGGATCCTGAGGTCATAATACCTGATTTGCAGCAGGACTGATTGGTACGGTGCCTCCGGAATTCCCAAAAAGTCAGAAAAGTGTAATCACAACTTGGCAAACAAATTTAAAAATTTATACGCCGCGACAGTTAAAACTCCCGGCACATACATGCCTCATATTTATAGGACCATGTAGATCTTGTACTCGAAACCCGCCGGTATCAAGTTCCCCACTCCAACCGCAACAATACGATTCAGCCAGTCATATTTCTTGGATCCGGTTTCAATTACCGTTGTAACCCGGAAGTAGTATTTCGATGAATCGACAGATTGACCGGTGATTGCCTTGATCGCAACCTCAGCAGTCATCTCGTTAATGCCTCTGAGACAGCAATATATCAGGTGATTGTCATTAGTGCGTAAGCCGCAGCGAACATCCACTTCTACCATCTGGTCAGCCCGGCGAACAAACCAATCGCCTCCTCCAGGAAGCACAACTCCTTTGATTTTTGGGCCTTCGAATGTGCCGCCTTTTATGTATACTATCTGCCGTATGCCATGCGGCGTTACTCCCAGATCTATGACCTGTCGCCAGTCAACATATGCAGTTACAGTGCATAGGAATTCGGTCTTTAAATCCGACATTCGTCCCTCCCTCAATGATAGAAACACACTGTTCTGCAGCAATAGGGAGTGTGTTTTTTCATCGCTGGTGTGATAGATTATATCGCTTCTAAGCTACGAGGACAAGACTGGTCTTGACAATCACATTTACCGGATACATCACACCTCGATGACTTTGCCATTAATAATATACTAGCTATTCGGGGGAAATAATACTTGATTTGTAGTAGGCCTGATCCTGCACCCCGTGAAGGATGGTGTCCCTGAAATTCTGGCGAGAACGTGGTACTAACGTCCTGGTACATACGACGACTTGACAACTGCGTTATATATGTGCTAATATAACATTAGTCCCGAGTAGCCGAGCAGGGACCTGGCATAAGAGTTGGGTTTGGTGAAGGCTGAAAGGTGCAGGTAGTGGCCGGCACAGGGTAAGCTGAAGGCCAGGCCGGACGATGGCAGGTGAAGGAAGTGAGGTTACTCGGGACGGCTGATTTTTTACTGGCTAAGCGTCCTTGCCGCAGACGGTACCTTATAATAATCCTTAACGGTAACTTATGGCCTGCCTAATAGCTTCCTCAAGCTCCTGTGGAACATCAGTGCCGATTAAATATTCCTTACCGGTTATTAACTTGATCTGGACAGCATGAAAACCGGAAACCCTGAACAGCATCCCGTCAGGAGTTGACCGAATGCCCCACCCGTGATACCACGGATTTTTAACGGCTTGACACGATTCTATCTCATTCAACTTAAACCGTTTGCGGATTACTCCAGGCCCAAATTGCACTGATAGCTCTTCTTCCCTGATGACCACGGTTAAACTGGGAAATAACACTAGAGCTACCGCTAGGACAACCAGGACCGCGATAGCAATCCAATTAACGCCGGTATTCGCCAGGATAACCCCGATTGCCACCATTGCTGCTACAATGGCCACAATAATAAAGTATCCAACTTGAGTATGTTCGTAGCGCTTAATCATGATATCTTTCGTGTCATTATATCCAGGGGTGTATTTATTGACAATTAATTGGGGTGCCAATAACGGTTCATATTTTAAATGATTACTCGTATTATGAGGAGATAATGCCTGATTTGTAGCAGGCCTGGTCCTTCACCTCGTGAAGGATGGTATCCCTGGAATTCTGGGTGGGCAGACGATGACGACATCGCCTTGCACCCGCTCCCTGCCGCTGAACAATACGCTAAAAAGTGAAATTATGGATTTTTACTAAGTAACACCCCAGCAAGCTGAGTGGGTACCCGACTGCGTTTTCATGACCGGCTGGTAAATGCTAACGTGTTATCAAACCAGAGCTAACCTCGGCCAGAAAAGCACTATTAGGGTAATTCCCAATCCCAATGTCCACAAATTGATGAATAATTCAAACTTCATCTGACCTGATTTACCTATAAGGCGGTAGAGGTTGTTCTGGATGTTGAAGGTCACATCCATCAGTCCCAGAAATATTAGGGAACTAGCGGTAATAAATGTAAAAAGTGCACCGTATGTTTGTCCTGCTAAGAGTCCAATAGCGCCAACAAGGGCACACACAGCCGTCCATAAATCAGCTGCCGTAAAAGCTTTCTCAAATCTTATATACCAGTCCTCATTTACAGCTTGTACCCCTCCTTTGATGTAAAAATCAATCCAGTAGTAGATTAAGCCAATTGCTGTCCCAATCAATAATACAGAAAAAACTGTGAACATTTTCAACCTCCAGTTTGCCCACTTACGCCGTGATGTGACTTTAGCCTCTACCCGCGGTTCTGTCAATTCTAATGGGCAGAAGAGTACTCACTAATGGTACTGCAAGAGTGTAGGGCGAAAGGTCGGTCGAAAAAAGCGAAGTAACATTCTGAGTTAATGTGTAGTTGAAATGGGGAAGGGCCTTACAAAATTACTTCTTGCTCTCCAAAATCCCTTTAGCCCAGGCTGCAGCCCGTTCCAGTTCCCCTTCCTTCAGCGGACCTTTGCTGGCTGTAACGAAGAAACCCTCTGGAGACGCTATTAGAGTACCGCCCTTTCCTTTTAGATTACGGGCGATGCGTCCAGCAGCATACCCAAACACCCTGACGAGTTTCGTCGGGATTCTGGTGTCGAACGCAGCTACGTTGATACCTTGAAGTTTAGGGACTTTATTAAGGAGGTCTTGAATCGCCGGCGTCGGTCTGCCCCCGTGGGTCGGAGAACCTACAATGAGAAGATCAATAGATGCCAGTTCCGAGGGACTCGCCTCGCCCGCCCGCAGTACCTTGACCTCACCGGAGGGGGTAATGGCTTCAGCAATAGCCCTGGCGATTTTCTCCGTATTTCCGTAAACTGAGTCGTATACTATCAAAGCCCTCATTAGAGACACCTACACTCTATGCTCAATTATCCAGTGTACACCTGTACCAAAGAATCTTCAAGCACACGAAGCTTCATTTGATGTTGTAAATACCCCATTTATATCAGGCTTGATTGGTATGGTGTCCCTGGAATTCTATTGCTCTATTGGTCGCTTCTTGAGGGAAAGGCCCAAGCTGTAGCCAGATATGCACAATAGCGGGATGTGCAACACTCCGTTCCACCAGAGAAGGTCAGGCTCCATAAAGAAGTTCAGCAACACGTTATAGATGGCAATGATTATCCCAACCAGGCTTGTTACTCTCATTGTGGCTATATTGACCTTAGGATAATAAAGCGTGAGTATTGCGAGATACACAGGTGTCATCATGCAGAATGTCAAGCCAGCACCGGATGTCAATAAGTAGAGCGGATTGAAGTCTGGCCTCATTGTATCCGGGTTGAGGGGATACCAAAACGCCAGGAACGCCAAAGGAACAACCCAGTATCTCCAAGCCGGTCTCTTCATCGGTGTGAAATCGTTCTTACATGCCCTGGCTTCCCACATCCAGAAGCCCGCAACAACGAGGAACATAACAACATTTCCAGTCACTATTGCCAGGCCATACTCGTCAGTTATAGCTATGTTCTGTACAATGGCGAATAGGACGTATGTAATAGCCACATAGATACTGAAGACACGTGTAACTTTGTTATGAAGAAGAAGCATGCAAATGATAAGCACAATCGGGATTATCCTGAAAATCGGATAGAAAGGTGCCAGAGAGTCTATAATAGCTTCTGTGAAAATTATACCTAAGATACTTCCCATGTCCGACCAATCGTAGCCCTTGGACACATAGGCCGGAATGATAGAACCACTTAAGACTATCAGCAGGAAAAACCACCATCTACGAGTTGCATATTCTAATCTGGCCTGGATCCTGTGCACCTTGTCTGTCATGTCATTTTCGACTGAAAAGGATATTTTGGATTTGAACTTAACATCATATTGCTGAGCAAGACATTACATCATGCGTTTTGCGGCTGTCAATACTTTGGGGCGTGTAGGCTCGATTGAGTCAATCGTCTAACGAAACGGCATCCCGTGGAGAACCAACAAAGTAAGTAAAAGTGACATCAGGGTACATTTCGGACTTGTGCCAGTGGGCAAGAGGGTGCGTAATAAATCTCAAAGGAATCGGGGAAGAAGGAGGATTATCATGGAAAAAATCAAGGATATGCCGTATGAAGAGAAGTACGCCATGGTCATCGACAATATGAAGTTTGATGAAACATTCATTCTGCCTTTGGTGCAGAAACACCTAGGTGACCCAGCAGTAGCTGAGCTGAAAAGGACATGGCAGGAAGGAGCTAAACCCATCCTCGAGGGAGGTTCATTTGAGCAGAAGTACGAGATGGCCTACGGTAATTGGATATGGATGGCAAAGAGCGCCAACAGCTTCATCCGGAAGAAAATAGGTGAAGAAGGCATCAAAAAGTTTGAGCGTGCTGAGGTTGAGGCGTTAAAGCGGAAGAACGCTGGGCCAGCCCTGTTTCTCTTGGCATTCCTAAGGGTATTCTCGCCAGTTTTAGCCTTCACTATGACGACCCGGCAGATGGCGTATCAACTACAGTGGATAACCCCTGGTTCCTTTTCTGAGCTGACTAAGCAGAGAGCAGTGCTCAACATACCGCGTTGCAAGATTCTTGATTTCCCAGAAACCGAAGACTTGTGCCTTGTCGGTTGCCAGAGCACTTATCCGATGTGGGTAGCTGAGCAGTTTAAGGTAAAGATGAAATTTAAGCGCCAGGGTAATAGTTGTACATGCACTCTGACTCCCTCGCGATAGCGATTACAAATATGAGGACTAAACAAAACCGAGTTATGTGCAGTCCCCTTTCGAGGATTAAGTTCCTTCCAACAAGAGTCTATAGTTGCTGGGTATTCTGGGGGAACAAAATCTGATTTGTAGCAGACCTGATTGGCATGGTGTCCCAGGAATTTTTTTATTACTAGATATGCTACAATCCTCTTAATTATGAAGCAAAAGATAACATATCGATACGTAATTGATATTTCTTGGTATCACCCGCGATGGAGAGAGGAGCTATGAGCACCTTATTTTTTATATTGGCTCTTATAGGCGTTACTTGTGGGATTGCGACTTCTATTATGATCGCTTCATTCCTGTCCAAGCGCGGCGTCAGAATCAATTATCTGTTCATTAGGCTATTTATCTTCAGATACGTCCGACAGTACCGAAAAATAACAATAGAGGAGACCGGGAAACCCGGGCCATTGTTTTACTTGTTCATAACGTCGTGGAATGTTGCCTTAGTTTTTGCTATAGTCGGGATAGTACTCGAAGTCACTTAGGGAAATGATACCTGATTTGTAGCAGCCCTGATACTTCACAAAGTGAAGGATGGTGTCCCTGAAATTCAGGTGTCACAAAACGCCATTTCTTACCTTGCGGTCAACGAGCCGTCAACCTATCGAGCGAAAGTCGCATTTCATCATAGTAATGTTAAAGACGGGAGTAGATCCTTCCCAACAATGGACTCCTTAGATAGATGGCCCCCTCAGGGCAGGTCTCTTGACAGCAATAGCAGCGAATACAGCGATTATAATCGTGTCTGGGCGGCCTGGACATGTCCCCTTTGTACCAATCAACAGCCTTTGGTTGGACCGAACACATTGTGATGCACGTACCGCAACAAGTGCATTTTGCTTTGTCAATAACTGGCCTCTGGGTTATTCTATTCTTGAGAAATACCCTAAATCGGCCGCCAGAACTAGACATTGGGGGCGTTCGATTTATTTCGAAACTTGTGTCAACAAAGTACTCGAGGGCTTCACCCATAAGCTCTATATTCTCAATATGATAAGTCCCTAGTCCTGCCTTCTCACCAGGTTTAGATGTCGGTACAATTTCGGGATCAAGGTAGGCAATTCTACAAGCTGTTGCATCTAAGGCTATGGGGTCGCTAGACAACAGCAAGACATTCAACCGTTTCAACTTGCCACTTCTCGGCCCGTTGCCTTCCATAGCCACAATACCATCCATAATATAGAGCCGGGGCTTGATGAGTGTGTTCAAATCAACAAGCATTGTGGCGAAATCATAAGGGTCCGGCAGCTTAACATGGTACTGGCTTTTCAGAAGACCGGGTACGCACCCAAACTGGTTCTTCACTGCGCCGGTAAATCGAACAAGCCCGTGTGTTTTAAACTTGGGCAGGCTTACCAGACCATCGCAGTCCAGGACGCCATTGGCAACAACGAACTTCTTAACCAATAAGGCATCCTTATGACTAACATGCCTCCCGGAATCAAAATCAGCTACAACAAACCCCAGTTCATCACCAACCTCTTTGATACCAGACTTCCTCAAATTTGGCTCGGCTTTACCGAAACTCGGGGAGTCACCATACAAGACGCTTGCCCCTGCATCTTTAAGTAATTTGCCCACAGATCTAAATACTACCGGATGTGTAGTTACACCCTTATCAGGGTCTGTGCCGATCAGGATATTAGGTTTCATAACTATCCTTTCACCGGGTTTCGCGAACACAGAAATTCCACCCAACATACCAAACCCTTTTTGGATAGCTGTTAGTACTTGATCATCCTCATATGTGTCGCATCTTATTATGATAACTCGTGCCTTGTTCATGCTTTCTGAATATCTAGGTCTAAATTGTACTTATCATATCACAGGCAGTTAAGAACAGACCGCTATATGGATATCTTTATGACCTTCCTTATTCTAGGGCATCAGTCAGGGAAGCGCCTGAATATCACATTTTGAGTCAATGTGATATTAAACGAAATATTCTGGCGATATAATAACTGGTTTGTAGCAGGCCTGATTGGTATGGTGCCTCTGGAGTTATGTGGTCAGTAATCACGGTCAAGAGGCTGCACTTCTTCCTTAAAATAACGGTGAAAGCGACGAGGTAGGTCGTGGTAATCAAGGTCAGATATAGCATCTGAGAAATCCTTCGAGTTTAGAGTGTTCCAAAATAGAATCGCTTTACCTCGCAAGCTGCCGCTTTTTGCGTCGTGTTTAAGCGCTGCTAAGGCCTTGCCTGTATAAGTGCCATCTAGTTTAATTCCTTCACATTCTCTGATCAGCGATACTGTCTCCATCCCCTCATCTGTAAAGAGCGCGTATCGTTTGCCAAAATAATTGTGTCTGATATCGACATCTGTTTCAGAGAACTCGAATTTAGGGAAAGAAGCATCCAGAGAATGAAGTAAAGAGTTCGTCCTGTCGATGAGTTTAATCATTACTCTGGTATTGGCAAATTTTTTACTGCATACCGCTACCGAGACTACTCGGCCACCGAGCTTCGCTACCCTAAGGCCGAGAGTCAATCCGGCTGCTGTGCCCATTGTACCGCAAGCGACGTAAATATACTCTGGCTCCGGCATTTCTCCACTCGTGATTTGTCTTTTTAATTCAAGCGCTGCGTTAATAAAACCGGTAACGCCAAAGGGCGAAGAACCGCCAGGAGAGACAAAGTGGGGAATGCGGCCTTTTTCCAGCCTATGCCGCAAAAGCTGATAGGTGGTTGCAGCGTAAACCAGCGGCATATTTCTTACAGATTCCAAGCCAGCCCCACACAAGTGTAGTTCCGCACCACAGTGGTGGCTCATGAGTAAATTGCGGCGAACATACTGGGCATTCGGCTGAGGCATTAACATGGAGATGCTCTTCAGACCGACCTGTCGTGCATATATGGCAGTGGCCAGGGCATGGTTAGACCCGGCACCGCCAAAGGTTATGACCTCCTTCGCCTTAGAACGCAAAGCGTTGCCCAGAATGAACTCTAACTTTCGAGGCTTGTTACCACCGTAAACTTTGCCACTCAAGTCATCGCGTTTTATATAGAGATGACTGACGCCTAACTCAGCTCCCAATCGTTCGAGCTTTTGCACCGGGGTAGGAAATTCGCATAGCGGTACATAGGCAAGCTTCTCCCGCAATAACGGGTATTGTTCAAATAACGGAATCGCTTCCATTCTTTCCTTACGTTAATAGTTATACAACTCGATTCTCGGTAATCCTGCTTTCATAACGGCCATGATGCCATTTTTTCACCCCTAATTTGATATGTTGTCCCTATGGAAGGACATGGCTCCCTGCAGCGGTAGCTTCACTTTAATCTCTGGTTAAATCGCCTTCCCAGCATGGCTGATGCGATATTGATTCGCTGGATTTGCACCGTACCTCCGGCAATAGGCCAGCCGCGGCTGTCCCGCAGCATCCGTTCAATCGGGAATTCCCTGGAGTAGCCATTACCCCCGAATACTTGAAGAGCCATATCCGTCACCTCTTTGGCTATTTCATTGGCGAAGCATTTGGCCACAGATGATTCAAAAACTGATGGCAGTCCGTTGCCGGCATTAACCGCAGCGCGATAGATAAGAAGCCTGGCTGCCTCGACCTTCATAGCCATGTCCGCCAGCAGGAACTGAACGGCCTGGAACTCGCAGACAGGTTTACCGAATTGTACCCGCTCCTGGGAATACTTCTTGGCCAGTTCCAGTGCACCCCAGGCGATCCCGAGGGACTGGGTGGCATTCCCGCAGCGCTCTACATCGAAAGCCTGCATTAGTTTAGCGAAACCGCCTTCAGGAATGATTAAATTATCCTTAGGGACCAGACAATCTTCAAATATCAGGTCGCAACTGGCCATCCCGCGAAGTCCCATGAATTCTTCCTGTTTCCCGAAAGTTAATCCCGGGTTGCCCTTTTCTGCCACAATCGCACCGATTCCTCTATGTCCTTTCTGCTCGCTGAGTCGGACATAGACCATGTACAGGTCAGAATCACCTCCTCCGGAAATAAATCTTTTCCGGCCGTTCAGCACATAATGGTCCCCTTTAAGGACAGCACGGGTCGTTAAGTCGGTAAGTGCTGATCCTGCATCGGGTTCGGTCATAGCTACCGACATGAATTTCTCACCTCGGCAACATGGAGGTATAAACCGTTGCTTTTGTTCTTCCGTACCGAACTTATCCACTACCCTAATCGGTCCCAGACTACTCTCCATTACCGGCCCGGCTGCCCTGGTACTAACGCGGGCCAGCTCCTCCATTGCCAGAATGGCATAAATAGCCGGCAGGCCCCCGCCCCCATACTGCTCCGGCAGTGTAATACCCAGCAGGCCCAGGTTCCTGTACTCTGCGATAAGCTCAGGACCTACGGAAACCCCTGTCTTTTCCCAGTCATTGACCAGGGGAGCAATGCGCCGTTCTGCAAAATCGTGCACCGTTTGCTTGAAGATCTTCTGGTCTTCCGTTAATTGAAAATCCATATTTCACCTCCGTTAGTGGCGTTTCGTTCTTAAATCTTAAGCAGTTCTTTAATCTTAACCTTCATGGCCTTTCGGCCCGGATTCGACTGTAACACCGCCGGCAGTTCCAGCAAAAAATGTTATCATCGACGGCCCTTGTTATCAATTTGGTGGTAATTGGAATATTAAGTCCTCGACAATTGGTGGGTATTCTGGGGATATGTACCTACTTGGTAGCAGACCTGTTTGATATGGTGTCCCTCGAATTCCCTACTCCACTGGTCTGTCATTGCGAGCCCGACATGTAGGGCGTGGCAATCTCTGCGATTGCGATTGACGGCCTGTCAGGGAGGGTCTATCATAATGGTAAATATACGCAGAAAACGGCAGGAGGGATAAATGGGTGAACCAAAATCTGAATTAGAGGGTAAAAGGGCTGCTGTTGAAAAAAAGAACACTATAGTCACTTTGGTTGCTCTTTTAGTATGGCTTGGCCTTTCTTTTTTAGGCCAAGAGCTGTTCATTGACCAAAATGAGCGGCTGGATGCCGGCGCGATTTTTGTTATAGGAGGCGGTCCCATACTGCTTATCTCGGCGCTGCACCTGTTGTTCTCCAGAATACTCAGCCGGGGGTTAGTAATCTGCTCGATAATAGGCATAATACTTATTGGGACTGGAGTGGGTGAGCTAACGGACGTGAGCAAAGGCGTCATCTGGGGCACGGTGGGGGCAGGGGTGCTGGCGGTAGTAGTCGCGGCGATAGTCTGGAGAGTATTCCGGCGGAGGTGAGGCCGCGTTTCCTGTTCATTGAGCCGGCCGGGTATTCTGGGGGCATAATACCTGCTTTATAGCAGGCTTGATTAGTATGGTGTCCCTGGAATTCCTGGGAAGAGCGACGCCAGGGTCGGAACCATCATCCTCGAATAACGCTACCCGTCTTTTCGGCTTGTCTGCACCACACTTACTCAATAAGGGGAAGATAGCCACAATATCCAGAAGGATCATGTCCTCCCCACCGGTGGGATAAGTCTAGGTCTTGAGTCATGCCAAACGTGGGATTAGCCCCCAAGGCTCCATAGCTAGCCTCACAGATCAGCACACACGTTTCTGGGACACCGTAGCTTGCAGCTATTTCCCTTATTGCATTGAGTTTAGCCCCATCCTCCACTATCTGCGACATTGCCTCCAGAAGAGAGCTTGTCCATTCGCTGCCGGTGTCGGGTGAATTGAAGTCGGTCAGGCTTCCCGCCGTGTCCCAGTCTGGAGTAGCCCCTTGGTCGTGGCGACAAGCCGTCACCACAACATATACGTTATCCAGGGTGTTGAGGTTATCGATAAAGCTTCCGCTGTGGCACGACCCGAGGATGAAGTTGAAGATGGTATCTGGGTGCGCCGCCATCTTGTTGTGGAACTGGTTTGCCGTGAACCACTGGCCACCAAGCTTTACCGAGTCGGTGCCTCCGTGAGCGATGATGTATATGGTGATGGGGTTCCGGCCACCCTCCACCATTGCATCGATTGTATCGAGCACATCTGCAGCCTGGCTCTGAACCAGGCCCTCGACCTGAGAGCACTGATTTTTGTATTCATTGAAGAAGGCAATACCGTTCAAGTAGGTATCCGTGGCATCGCTAAAAAGCGCCTCATCGGTCATCAGCCCCTGCACCACGATGAATCCCTCACACCATTGTAGTCTTAAGAAGGGGAATTCAAATAACATAAGGGCGCCGGTAGGCTGCGTTATCGGGACATTACCGGCAATCACATCTTCTTCGTTGGGAGGGAACCGCACCAACCCCTCGGGGACAACCTCGTCGATTCGCGGCCACCATTTGGCATCGTGTTCCTCATGGTTACCATTCTTGTCAACAAGGATGTATTTAACGTCGTGTTCATAGTAGCTACCTGGGGCAAGGTCGAGGTAGAAGAAGAACATCTCATCCCCCAGGGTAATCCTCAACGTAGAACCTGAATCCTCCTCGATAACTGTTCCTTCGGGAAGGGGAGAGTCCAACTTGAGACACCAATATGGGTTCATTGCGACAATCTCAGGGATTTCTGGAAGGATTTCCTCCACCACAATTGCTATAGCGTCCTCCATACCAATCTCTTCATCTGGTGTTGGCCTCTGCAACAATGGAGCTATGACTATGACTATCACCACAATGATAGCAATAGTACAGGCTACGATTATTCCTGCCAGCGTCTTATTACTCATTCTATCCTCCTTCTCCTGTTTGGATATATCGTACGGGAACTGGCGGGATCTGTCAATACACCTCATGAAAAGGCAGGCAGGGCGAGAAGGGGAAAAAGGATAGGGGACATTAGATTTCTATGAGATTTTAGCCTGCAAACCGAGTGGGCAGCCAAACGCAAGATTTCGCAAAATAGGGTAGGGGGGTGAACACTCATCTTCTTTCGCAAGTATTCCGGG
>Ga0209636_10005964_pt1 | contig 12444 bp, 8 predicted proteins | sample DeeMarSWOR152_54_FD_187464 | JGI IMG/M metagenome (GOLD analysis project Ga0209636, IMG submission 187464) | Marine sediment microbial communities from White Oak River estuary, North Carolina - WOR-1-52-54 (SPAdes) (version 2) | ecosystem: Environmental > Aquatic > Marine > Intertidal zone >...
GTTACTTCTGATTTAGCGATACGCTATCTCCGTATTCATGGGGCTCCGCAGAGAATAGCTGAGATTGAAGCGTATTTGAACGAAAAAAAATTAGACCGGTCAAAATGGCGGGCGTCAAATCTTTTTCATTCCTACACAGATAAACCTGCGGTTTCTGCCTGGTCATTACCTTTTCGTCTGAAGGAAATCCACAAAAACAGTCATCTTGCTGTGGCCCTCAATGGACGTCACGGGAATGAGGGAGCCTACGTGGCTCTTCGTGTGGGCGATAGATATATCGGAGCGCCGGACAGAAGCGTTTCCTTCCCCAGTAATACATGGGAATATTTCAATGTCGAATCGGAGAAAGACTACACCTATTATTTTCCTTTAGAGCCAGAGATGACCGGGAAAAATATGAAGATAGTTGTGCTCATTCTTCGAGACGGTTTGAATGAGATAAAGCCTGAAGCCTGGATCACGGCATATCCCATTCCTTATGAAAGCCGCGAACTGACCCTGTACACAAAATAGAATTTTCGATTTAATATAGTTTTAAAATAATCCTAGGAGAATAAGAATGTCTAAAAAAATCACAAGGAGAGGCTTTTTAAAAGATTGTTCCACACTGACAGCTGGAACACTTCTGGCAGGTCAGCCATCTGTAGTCTCATTTTCAAAGCCCAAAAATAATCAACCGGAGGGACAAATCTTGGAAATCGATCCTACACCCCAATTTGAACTCTCTCCCTATTTATACATGCAGTTTATGGAACCACTGGGAACCACAGATGGTTCTGTGGATGCGGCCTGGGATTTTAATCACGATTGTTGGCGCCAGGATGTGATTGATATAACCAAGGAGTTGTCCCCAACCATGCTGCGGTGGGGAGGCTGCTTTGTTTCCTATTACCGTTGGAAAGAGGGCGTCGGGCCTATGAATCAACGGAAGCCTATGGTTAATCAACTGTGGGGAGGAATCTATAATAACCAGGTGGGCACCCATGAGTTTGTCGATTTTTGCCGTCAAACAGGGATGGATCCATTAATCTGTATAAATTTTGAATCGGATGGTCGAAAAAATTGGGCCATTTCTCCCAAAGGCAACGTGCGTTCTGGCGATGCTAAAGAGGCTGCTGAATGGGTGGATTACTGCAACAATCCCTCCAATAAGACCAGAATAAAACATGGTCACAAAGAGACGTATGATGTGAAATTCTGGCAGATCGGCAATGAAACCTCCTATGGAGAGGATGCTATGGACGCTGAAACGGGAGCCAGAAAGACCCTCACTTTTGCCAGGTTGATGCGGAGAGCCGACCCGTCCATTCAACTGATTGGTTGGGGAGCAGAGGATTGGGCCAGAAAAATGGCTGAAATCGCAGGTGAGGAACTCCAATATCTGGCCTTTCACAACGGTTTTGGTCCTGGCGGTGCAGACTCTCCGCTAAGAGGAATTGAGTATCGGAAGGATTGGGCCAAAACCTGGGAATATTTCATGAAGGCTTATAAAGAGCAGCAGAGTAAAATTCAAGAAATGCGGGAACGAGTGGCTGGTCTGAGTATCCCTTTGGTCATCACAGAGTCCCACTTTTTTCTGCCCGGCCGGAATCGGTGTGAAGCCCTTTCCACCTGGGCTGCGGGCGTTTCAAATGCAAGAATTCTCAATGTCCATGAACGAAACGGTGATTTGATCAAAATTGCCACGCTTGCCGATTTTTGCGGTACTCGCTGGCAAAATAATGCGGTTATCATTCCCACACCACAAGGTTCTGGAAAAGCATTCATGATGCCCGTGGCCATGGTCATGGCCCTCTATCGAAAACACACGGGACATAAGGCGCTTAAAGTTTCCTCTTTTCCGCCTGACCTTGATGTGACTGCGAGTATCACCGGAGGCAGAATATTTCTCCATATCGTCAATACGAATCGAACTCGATCGGTGTCAACTCAATTTAAGGTCAACGGGAAAAAAATAGCCGCCGGTCGTTCATTTTGTATTGCTCTTGAACCGGATTATGAAGTTTTTGAATACAAACCGGAAATCACAAATCCCAAAGAATCATCCATTTCCCAAGACGGGAAATGGACATTTCCAAAGGCATCCGTGAGTGCCGTTGAACTGGATATAACCTCATAAGGGAGATTAAAATGTATAAAAGAGTATTTTTCCTCTTTTGTCTATTATTTCTTCTCAACACAGTCTGTAAACAAAAAGCAGACGCGGTGGATAGGGAGGAAACCGAAAAACTTCGGAATTTTTTGATCAAAAAGTCTGAGTTGAATTTGAGATTCAGCCGTCCCCCGGCGAATCGTCGTCTCTCTTTTCAAAATGTGAATATTCCTCCGGAACAATGGAAAATCAAGGCCAAAGAGAAACTGAAAGAAATTCTAAAAATTTCTGAGGTTGATCCGGGCGAAGTGAGGGAACTTCGAAAAATGGAATTTCAAGGAATCACGATTCATGCTCTTGTGATGGAAATTGACGATAATCTTTCCATCCCGGCCTATCTGTTGATCCCAAATCCCGCTGTTCCTCAAAAAAGTGCTGTGCTGGCCATTCATGGACATGGTTCGGTCGAACCGACAATCGGCCTTGTGGATGATTACCACCACTTGTATGCGCTCGAACTGGCCAAGGACGGACACCTTGTGCTCGCGCCAGAGCTGCGCGGTTTCAGCACGTTAAACGATCTTGCAGACCAAATTGAAATCAATCGGCTGGATTACTGGATAGGACGCTACAGTCAGTTCACTCTCGTCACAGATGGTTTTCTCTACGGGAATTCCGTGATCGGCGAGACGGTTGAAGACCTGCTGCGTTGGGAAAAGTGGTTTGTCAATACTTATGATGTTAAAGAACTCGATGTGGCCGGGATTTCTTATGGTGGAGATTTAGCGGTTACTTACCCGGTCTTTAGCGATCGTATCCGAAAGATTTTTGCCAGTGGCACTATGGGTTCTTTCTCAGTCATTTTCGAACGGTGCTATAATGCGCCTGCCCACTGCATTCCCGGAATTCTGGAGTGGATGGACCGGAGTGATATTGCCGGCCTGAATGCGCCCCGCCCTATTGTTTTGCATTATGGCGAGCTGGACACACCCAGTCCAACCAACGCCTCCGCATCGTATAACGAAACGGTCCCTCAATCTTTAGAGGAGCTCAAAGAAATCTACAAAGCTTTTGAAGCGGAAGAGGCGGTTCGACTTATCGTAACACCTGGCAAGCATCATGAAATGGACATACTGCAATTGTTGGAATTTTTCGGCAAATAATGAAAAGCTCTACTCATTGAAACATATAAATAGATCTAAAGAAGAATATCGTCTATCGTCGTTTGTTCTTTTATAAGTGCTGAATTTTTTCCATTCACATCCTATCCTTCAGGTTCTTCAGCCAGTTTTGCATCAGCTCTATATACCCAGGTGCATAACCGGGACTGTTTCTCAGGCGATATCTTTTCCTCTGTTCCTTCATACACCCGGTTTTCGAGAGGATGATGATGTGGTCGGCGTCCGGGAAGAGCTTGACTTGAGAAAACGGATTTCCGGCTTTTTTGATAGCTTTTTCATAGGCCTCCGCACCTTGGAATGGGTCGACTTGTGTATCTTTTTCCCCAAAAATGGCCAGCACGGGAATGGTTGTTTTTTCGATGAGCGTGATCGGATCGAAAAATCCTTCAGAGGATGGAGAACGGGGCGAAAATTGATCTTCGGACAAGATTCCTCCCCATCTCATTGAACTCACGACGGGATTTTGATCCAGATACTCTGCAGCCTCTAGATATTCTTGGTAGGTTTTGGCTCGTGCCCTCTGGCGATAGTGCTGGCGTGCCTTTTTCGCTTCCGCCTCGTCATAACCTTCGCACAGGACCTGTTTTTCAACCAGGTAAGCCGATTGTTCAACACCATCTATCCCTGCACAAGATACAGCGATCATGAAGGCGATGTCTTTTGTCATGGCTATAGCCTTGGGCATCACCCAACCCGCCTGACTGATCCCCCAGAGTCCGATCTGCTTAGGATTTATGGCCGGGTGTTTCTTCAGGATACGCACAGCCTCCACAAGAATGGAAGCACGTTCCTCAAATAACTTTCCACGCGTGAATTTTCCCGTCGACTCGCCATATCCCGGTTTGTCATAGAAGAGGCAGGCGAAACCAATGTCAAGAAAATGGCGCATGATTCGATTGGGCGCTCTGGAAAAGCTGCGTCTTGCCGGCCCGTCTCCATGCACAAATATTATCGCGGGTTGCTCTTTTTCAGGATTTGGAATGTGAAGGTCCCCAACGATTTTAAAATGGCCAGAATCAAACCGAATTTCTTCTCTGAAGTAGACTTCCTCATCGGATTGTCCTCCGATTAGAAATGGCTCATTCAGAAAAATCAATCCGCAAAGAAAAAGAAGAACGCTCAACATTAAAGTATTTCTTCTCATTTTAGTGTTCCTTTCATTGCATCCCGGATCTTTATGGCAGAATACATATTTGGCTTTTTACCTGTCTTCCTCATTATTATGTGCAAAAAATATGCCAATATTCTCTCCTGGGGTTTTCGAACCCTCATAAAACACTATATGTCCAATCTCGAACAACTTATGTTCGCATCTGAACAGAAAAAAATATTTCTCCGACTTCCCACTCTCCTTCTGTTTAAGCTCTATGCCGGATTGTTCCATAAGACTTCAAACAGGAGTTAAAACAGAAAAATATTTCTTCTTCAATACTGATAGGAACCGCTGATAAACTATTAAGGAATTAGAATCGTACTTATTCAATGTAGAGGAGTATATATTGAATAGAAAAATAATCATTATCGCCTGGTTATTTTTTTATCATTAATAGAGTATCGAAATTGAATACGAAGAAAATTCCCGGTGGCCCCGGAAATGTTTTCTGGGTGGATGCAGGCTTCATCGGGGAATTGAAACCAAAAGAATTGAAATAAAGGGAGATAAAATGAAATCCGCAATTAGAATAATATGGATCCTCGTTTTGATTGTCCTGTTTTTTCAATCGGATGGCCAGAGCGGTGTGCATGGTTTGCTGGACAAGGAAAAGGACCGACAGGAAACCCGCTCGACCGGCGAATTAGGCTCTCCTCCCGGAACTTATGAAATCTTGTCGGATAATGGACGGATCATCATCCCATTCGAGTTCTACCGGAATAAATTCCGTTTCAAGGCAACCATTAACGGTCACGCATGCAACATGCTGCTCGACAACGGTTCGCTGTGGGACGAGCTTCTTTTCTTCGGTAGCCCGAAAGTTGATTCGATTGGATTCGAGATCACCGGAGAAACGGTCATCGGCAACACCAAAGCGGATACCTCCACGGGTATCACCCTCGGATTCAAGGATGTGGTGTTTCATGAGCAAACAGCTGTGATCACACGTTATAACGCCAGCCTTCCCAATCCATGGGAAGGGTTTGACGGTCAGGTCAGCGCGACTTTCTTCAAGCATTTCGTCGTCAGAATCGATTTCGACGAGGCTGTCATCGAATTGATTCCGCTCGGGCAATTCACCTATGCCGGCACAGGGCGGACCTTCAGGATGCATCCGGGGCCTTTTGCTTCCAGGACGATGACTGCGGATATTGTGATACAGAATGAAGAGACAGTGACACTGGATTTATTGATCGACCTCGGAGGGCTTTACCCGCTCTACCTGCCTATCGGCAGAGATGATCGGATCACGCTTCCTCCGGATGCGGTTGAAACATCACTCGGAAGAGGGCTGTTCAGTCAAAAAGGTTATCTCGGAACGATCCAAAGCGTTCGTTTCGGCGATTATAGGCTGAACAATGTACCCGCCGCTTTTACTGTCGTCGAGAAAGATGCGAATGTGTACGGAAACACGATGATCGGGCTGCCGTTATTGCGGCGTTTTAATGTTATATTTGATTATTCGAACGAACGGATCATCCTTGAACCGTCGAAATCGTTCAATGATCCATTTGAGGTGAAACGGAATCAATAAATATGGATCAAAATGTCGGTTTGCCTGAACATGCAGCGATTCCACACGTCTCTTTCAATTGCAAGTATTTCTTCTTTAGTTCAAGGGGAGATATCTACTGGGTGGGTGCAAAAATCATTGAGGAATTAAAACCGGATGGATTAAGATAAATAAGAGAGGCCCTGATGAAAAATTACAGAGTCATTTTTGTACTTATATTCCTATCCATAATGTTCTTTTATTCTGGACAGATGTTGTGTTTTGCCCAGAAGGATGGGGATGATGTCGTCATCGGCAAATACAGAGTCATTCATTCTCATATCCTGAATGAAGACAGGCTTCTCCTTGTCCATCTTCCCCGGGAGTACGGGGATACACAATTGAGATATCCTGTTCTGTACCTTTTGTATGTGGACATCTATAACTATTTCGCAGATGCGGCTATTATCACAGAGAAGCTCGGCTCAACCGGGGAGATTCCTCCTGTGATTATCATCGGTGTGGCCAACACCAATAGGTATAGAGATCTCTTACCAGTTAAAACCAGGGACCGCAATGACAGCGGAGAGGCAGATAATTTTTTAAGGTTTATTGAAGAAGAGTTGATTCCTCATATCGACAAAACCTACAGGACAAAGAATTTCCGGATACTCGCTGGACCCCAGGCAGCGGCTGTATTCAGTCTGTATGCACTCATCACCAAACCCGGGCTTTTTCATGCCGTCCTCTCAGAAAATCCTTTTATGAATCCTGAGAATTCAGAATTTCTTTATCCCAAGGCAGAGCTGTTTTTTAAGAATGCAGAGTCTATGAAGAGTTTTCTCTACATAAAATGCGAAAAGAATGAGCGCCCCCAAGACCTGGAATACGCAGAAAGGTTTGTAAAACTCCTTGAATCCGAAACGCCTGACGGTTTCCGTTATAAAGTGGAATTCAGGGAACCGTCTGGGTATTTCATAGCCCCTCTTCCTTTTCGAGAAGGACTGAGAGAATTGTTTGCCGGGCATAAATTGCCGGAGAATTTTCAGACAAACACTATTCAGGACATTATCCATTATTATGAAAAGCTGTCCGATGAATACGGATTTGAGGTCGATCTGCCTTCGCTGATGCTGACGTTTGAAGGCGACAAATTGAGCCAGCCGGGAAAAACAAAAGAAGCTATCGATCTGTTTGAGTACCAGTTGAGCCTGTATCCGAAATCATTGAATGCACTCTGGAGGCTCGGCGAGACCTACCGAGGAATGGGCGATCTCGAGAAAGCCAAACAGTATTACAGGGCCTTTTTGGATATTCGAGATGTTGATGCAGCCATGATTCGTTACCGTCTTAACCAGGTGGAAAGAATGATCAGCAGTTCAGCCGCATACCGTATCGAACAAGAGATCGGGAAAAACGGCATCCAGGCCGGATTGAAGAAATTCCGTGATATAAAGTCCAACCCCAAAAGTAAGCTTTATTTTGAGGAAAGCGAGTTCAATGCCATGGGATACAGACTGATGGGAGCCGGAAAAATGAAAGCGGCCATAGAAATTTTCAAACTGAATGTGGAACTGTACTCCGAATCGGCGAATGTGTATGACAGCCTGGCTGAAGCGTATATGAACAGCGGAGATACCAAAAAAGCGATCAAAAATTACAAAAAATCCCTCGAGCTCAACCCTGACAATAACAACGCCAAAGAGATGCTGAAAAAGCTCGAGAAGAAATAATCCCTATTATCCGTTTAAGGAGGAAGCACTCTATGTTGAAGAAAAAGGTTTTCCTTTTTATAGTTATTGCCGGTTTTGCCTTATCTGCATTTGCCCAGGAGCAGGCTGAACAATTCAGTATCGGCACAAAGAAGGTTATTCATTCAGCTATCTTAAATGAAGACAGGAATGTCTACATCTTCCTTCCGGATGGCTATTCACGCTCCGAAGAGAGCTATCCTGTTCTCTACATGCTTTACAGTATGGCCCCTGATTTCCATTTCAACACAGGAGTGGTGGCTGGATTGAGTCGAATGCGAATGATACCCCAGATGATCACAGTCGCTTTTGACCTGGGAGACGGGAGGAGGGATCTGACTCCGACACCATCTGCTGATTATGGCCCGACCAGCGGGGGAGCGGATAATCTCCTTCAATTTATAAAGGACGAATTGATTCCTTTTATTGAGAAGAATTACAGAGCAGCTCCTCAAAGGCTGTTTTGGTCCCATTCCATCGGAGGGCTGTTCGGCGTGTATGTCCTTCTTAAAGAGCCCGGTGTTTTTCATTCTGTACTTGTCAGCAGTCCCTGGATGGTGTACGACGGGGATCAGAAATATATCTTAAAAAACACAGAATCCTTTTTGAAGAAAAGAAATAAACAGACCAATTTTTTATACATATGCGTTGGGGATGAACGAAATCTGATTCCTGAGATCGAGGCGTTTTTAGGAATTCTCGAAAAAAACAAACCAGAAGGTTTAACATGGAAATATGTAAAAATGCCTGAAGAAAATCATATGTCTATACTTGCCCGAAGCTTGATAAAAGCTCTCAGAGCTTTCGCCTCAAACTGAACATCTGGAAGAAGGCTGACTTGAGTACCTATGAATTAGTGGATGCGGGAAAAAGGCTGAATAAGTTGAAAATTTGAAAGATTAGATAACTTTGTTTGGGAAGGCCGTCAGAGAGATCTTTCATTCATACCGAAGCGAATCCACAGGGTTGGCTGTGGCAGCCTTGAAAGTCTGAAAACTCACCGTTAGAAGCGCAATGAGCAGTGCCAGTAGGCCCGATGCAAAAAAAGTCATAATATTTAGACTTGTGTGGTAGGCAAATCCTTCAAGCCACCTCCGCATAAAGTAATAAGCAAGAGGCCAGGCAAAAACATTAGCGAGAACAACCCATTTGACATATTCTTTCGATAAAATGAGGACTATCCCTCCCATAGATGCACCGACAACTTTTCGTATCCCGACCTCTTTGGCCCGGTTTTCCGAACGGGCGGTGGAAAGGTTCATTAAATTGATAGAGGCGATCAAGAGAATAAAAACGGCCACGGCAGAAAAGATGTAGATATAGCTTTCATCACCGATTGGGCCTATCTCTCCTTCAAGGTCTGACTTGAGATGAATGTCCGTCAATTTCTGGAGATAAGGATTCAGTTGGCAAGACCGAAGATATTGATAAAAGTGTATCCTTTGTGGTGAACTATGTTCCGGAAAGCGATTTTAATATAGTTTTTCAGCATATTTTGTTGCCCGTTTTATTCATTAGATGCATATAAATATCATATATTTAATATGGTTTTGTCCAGAAGAAGTTCTTGTGGATGCGGATCCATGCGTCTTGAGCGACTGCACTATTTATATTCCTTACAAAATAAAACAAATTTTTCTTGACATCGGAAAAGATATGTTTTATATTGTAAGGAAAATAGAAAAAAAAGGAATGAAAATGAAATTTTTATCGAGACCTGAAGAGATTGTCCTGCATGCTGTTTGGCAGCTGAAAGATGATGCCTATTGTGTTCCGATCAGGAAACATGTTTCCAAACTGACTGGGAAGGATTGGTCATTCGGCGCAATCTATGTGCCCCTCCATCGGCTGGAAAAAAAAGGATTGGTTAAATCCTTTTTGGATAATCCCATTCCTGTAAGAGGAGGGAGAAGTCGACGAATATATAAAATTACTCCTTTTGGCTTAAAAGCTTTGGCTGAAGTCAGAGAACTCCATGATTCCATGTGGGCAGGTGTACCCGAATTTTCCTCAGAATAGGGAGATTTCTTCATGGTTAATGAAAATAGACCTCCGAAATTCCTGGTTTGGCTGCTTCTTCGCATTTTGCCAGAATATGTCGATAATACGGCAATCGGTGATTTTGAAGAGGAATATTCGCATATTGCCACTGACCGAGGAAGAACACTCGCGAATTTTTGGTTTTCACTTAATATTGTTAAATCCGTTCCTCCTTTTATTGCTGATACCATTCGCTTCAGGCTGGTGATGCTTAAGAATTATGCCACTATCACCTGGAGAAACATAAAAAGGCACAAAACTTATTCTTTCATCAATATTGCCGGATTAGCTGTAGGATTGGCCTGCTGTCTTCTAATAACGCTCTGGGTCTTGGACGAACGAAGCTATGACCGTTTTCACGAGAATTGTGATCGTTTATACAGGGTGGTTGTGAATTTGCCATCATCGGGGGAAATGAGGAAAATAGTGGCTACGCCCCCGCCGTTAGGGCCGGCGCTGAAAAAAGATTTTCCTGAAATCGTGGAGACAACCAGGATGAGCTACTGGGGGAGTGTGCCTCTTCGTGCAGGAGATAAGTCATTCAATGAAAACCGTATGGTTGTTGTGGAGCCTTCTTTTTTCAGTCTCTTCACCTTTCCCTTTATTAAGGGGCAAGGAGCAGCATCACTTCGCACGCCGAATTCAGCCCTCATCAGCGAAAGACGGGCGGAGAGTTTTTTCGGAAACGAAGATCCAATCGGAAAAGTCATCCAGGTTGATAACCGGTTCGATTATATTGTCAGGGGGGTTTTCCGTGACATTCCTTATAACACCCATATTCGCCAGTTTGACCTTGTCCTGCCGTGGTCCCATTTGGATAACATGGAATGGTATGAATCCGATAGCTGGGGGATGTTAAGCTATCGGACATACGTTTTACTCGGGGAAAAGGCATCATTCCAGGATGTCAATCAGAAAATAACGAAACTCATCCAGCGCTATGCCTCCGGATCGAGAGCTGAAATCTTGCTGGAGCCGATTTCTGATATTCATCTTCGCTCGCACTATCGGCTGTCAACAGGATTGAGAGGAATTGTCTATGTTTATATTTTTTCTGTGATTGCGTTGTTCGTTCTTCTGATTGCCTGTGTTAACTTTATGAACCTGACTACTGCCAGGTCTTTCAATAGGGCCAAGGAAATCGGGATGCGGAAGACCATTGGGGCGTTGCGCAGACACGTGATTGTTCAATTTTTCGGGGAGTCTTTGTTCATGACACTCTATGCCCTGGGTCTGGCGTTGGCGCTCATTTGTCTGGTTCTGCCCGAATTCAACAAATTTACAGGAAAGCAGTTGAACTTTCATTCCATTTTTAACTGGCAGGCTGTTATCGGGTTGATTGGAATCACCCTATTTACTGGATTTTTGGCTGGAAGCTACCCAGCTCTCTACCTTTCGTCTTTTCGTCCTGTTCATGTTTTAAGGAAGGTTCTGCAAACAGGGAAGAAAAAATCAGTGTTCAGACGGGTTCTTGTCGTCCTCCAGTTTTCCATGTCGGTCATTCTGATTATCGGAACACTTGTTGTTTATGCCCAGCTCGACTATATCCGCAATAGAAAAATTGGCTGGGAGAGAGAACATCTCATAAGCATATCCCTGAGTGGAGAGATGAAAAAGTCATTTGATATTCTAAAAGCCGAGCTACTGAAACATCCCAGAATTTTGAGCGTGACGGCTGCTTATTCAGAGCCGACTAATTTTGAAAGCAGTTCGCATGGAGTGAATTGGGAGGGAAAGGATGCGGAAGAGGTTGTTCACGTCACCTTAAACTTGGTGGATTATGAATTTCTTGATACCCTGAACATCGAAATGGCGGAGGGCCGGTCTTTTTCGAAAGAGTTTTCTACTGATGCCATGGAGGCATTTCTGATCAATGAGACATTGGCCAAGATGATGAAGACCGAGTCTCCTGTCGGAGCAAAGTTTTCGTTTATCGGACGGGAAGGCCAAATCATCGGAGTGATGAAGGATTTTCATTTTCATTCACTCCGCACGGGTATCGGTCCCCTGGCTATGGCTCTAGGTTCGGATGATTATTGGAATTATGCGTTGGTAAAGATTCATCAGGATAACGTGTCTTCGACGATTGAAGATTTAAATAAGACATGGAAAAAGCTCTTTCCTTATAGTCCATTCGCCTTCCGTTTTATGGAAGAGGATTATGAAAGACAGTACAGGTCTGAAATGCGCATGGGAAAACTCACAAATGTTTTCGCGGGTCTGGCTGTTTTTATAGCCTGTTTAGGGCTCTTAGGATTGACTTCTTTTGCTGTTGAGCAGAGGCGAAAGGAAATCGGTATCCGGAAAGTTCTCGGGGCTTCAGCGGGAAATGTATTGTGGATTTTGGGGAAAGAGTTTGTGTTGTGGGTTCTTGTGGCCAATGTTATTGCCTGGCCCATTGCTTATTATGTGATGTCTGGTTGGCTGAGGAATTTTGCCTATAGAATTGGAGTTGGACTGGAGATTTTTATTTTATCATCATTGTTGACTCTTGCTGTTGCCATGGCTGCGGTCGCTTTTCAATCCCTCAGGGCAGCCACATCTAATCCTGCTGATTCCCTCCGGTACGAGTAATTTTTTCCGCTTTCTATTCAGACACCAGGAGTTCCTTATTTCATCTGAGTGTCTGTTCTTGCCCTGGCTTTGATACTTATCCCATCCAGGATTGTTTAGTCTTCCTTGAGCTCGATACTGTTCCAATCCGGAGGCTCTTGGCCGAGGAGATGGCGGACGAA
>Ga0209636_10005965_pt1 | contig 12442 bp, 7 predicted proteins | sample DeeMarSWOR152_54_FD_187464 | JGI IMG/M metagenome (GOLD analysis project Ga0209636, IMG submission 187464) | Marine sediment microbial communities from White Oak River estuary, North Carolina - WOR-1-52-54 (SPAdes) (version 2) | ecosystem: Environmental > Aquatic > Marine > Intertidal zone >...
CCCTCATACCCCATCCCGGCTCCCGGTGCCAAAAACTGGCTGATCACAGCGCCAGTCTCAGGATCCACCTGAAAGATATAATCAGTGCCGGCATTAACCGCTATCCAGAGAGTCCCGCGCGGATGCCAGGCTAACCCAGAGACGTTGGGGAAGTAGAAGGAATTCATGATCTCGCCTGGATTGTCCCAGCTCAGACCCTTGATGGTGTACACCATATCCTGGTTCCAGCCGCCGACGTAAAAAACATCTTCCCTCTTATCATAGGCCAAGCCCCGCTGTGAAATCGCATCCCAGGTGTGGCTGGGGTCATGAATGGAACTCAACACTGTGCCGTCTGTCGGATCCAGTTGATAAATACCATTGTCTCCCCCCACGTTCACCTGCCAGATGCAATGACCATCCCAGGCCATGTCTGCGGGCCAGGCACCAACCCAGCCAGAACAGCTAAACCAGGACAACAACGCGCCCGCAGTGCTCACCTCGTTATCCGTGAGACCAGTGTAAGCAATATCAGATACCCAGACGTCTCGCCCGTCAAAACCTAATCCCCAAGCTCCAGATATCGGACTGGGGGCGGGCCACGAGGCTAACACATCCCCGGGTTCAGCAGAAATCACCGAGAAACCATCCTGTCCAGACTCGTACAGACCGCGTACCGTTCTTGCATCCGGATCATAGCTGCTACTTTTCTCTCCTCTCGTACCTAAAAGCTGCTGAATGGACACACCGCCATGCGAAAGTGGAGGGCTCGGCTCTACGAAATTGTCAAGCTCGACCTCGAGGTAAAGCGGACTCCCTCCTGAGTTACCCACCGTAAGCATCTGCGTCGAAATTGCGCCGGTCAAAAGAGAATCTGATATCGAATCAGCATCTGCCCAGATATCAGGACAAATAAGTCCCTCCCCCCGCAAAACAACCGTCACCACAGGCTCGTCCGGATCGTCGGAGCTGATCGTCAGATTACTCCACAACTCACCCGCGTCGGTTGGCGCAAATGTAACCTTTATGGCTGTATCCTGATCCGAAGCTAACGTGAAGCTAATAACGTCCACAGAAAACTGAGCCAAATCTGTGCTGACGTCTGTTACTGTGAGAGTCGCTGTGCCTTGGTTGGAGACCAAAAGAGGCAAGCTCTCTGGATAACCAATATAAACAACGCCAAAATCTATCGTATCAGAGTCTACTTTTAAATCCTGTGAGTCAATAACATGTAGATATGCTTCTACCAAGACCACACTCTCGTCCGGGTCATTGTTTTTGATCACGATGGCCGCCTGGTGATCACCGCCAAGCAGGTTCTCAGCATCGAAGTTCACATCCAACGTCGAGTCGCTGTAAGGGGCCACCTCGCCGGAATCGGGCAAAACCCAGAGCCAGAAAGCGCCGGTGACGTAGTTTATGGCATTGTGAATAAGGGTGGGGAAATCCCCGCTCCAGTAATATCCATCACCTGGCCACACATTGATTGCAACTGTTTGCGGGTTAGTGCCAACCAGAGGCGTCCCGTCATCCCACTCCGCTACCCTGACCGCAACATTAGTAAAGGCAACATTGTTATAGAACCTGGTGAGCGACAATGAAGTCACCCCATCCATTATCGGGTGGAACGGATCGTACCACCCCAGGGTGCGAGACGAGAATAAGGCTCCGCCCAGAGACTGAAATGGGCTGTACCCGCTCTCGTCAAAATAGCGCCCATGTGAAGCAAAAGTACCTGCGCTCCAGCAGTCGACGGTTGTTACCACAGCTCCCCCATCGTCAATGTAATCCGCCAAAAGATCGCCGATAGCGTACATATCCTGCCAGGCCTGATTGTTCCAGGCGACCACCACATCATACCCCTCAAGATCTGACAGCGAGGGTATGGATCCACCGGCTGCACCTGCATACCATACGTCCACCACGTCGATATCCGCATATCCCTCTAATATGGCCTTCAGAGCGGAAGCACCGTTATCAGCATAGATCAGGAGCACATCGCGGGTGGTTCCGGTGACCAGCTCGCCACTTATATCGAACTGAATCTCTTCCGTAAAGGATCTCGGTTCGTGGCCCAAAGCTGCCTCGCCGGAGACCTCAGCGGCAGGCGGAGGTATAGCAATAGTCTCCGAAACCCGGGTCGCGGTAGGATATTCCACATCAATCTCATAAAACAGTTCCCCCTCCTCTAAGTTCGCTATGTTTAGCGACTGACTGGAAAAACCATTAGTGTACAGAGAATCACTCAAAGAAGCGGGCGTTACCTGAATGTCAGGAGGGCCCAAGGTGACCACCGAGGGAGTGTTGGACAAATCTGATGGATTGTTCCACTCGTCAAAAGCCTTTACAGCAAAATAGTAGTTGGTGTTGAACCCTAAACCGGTCACAACAAAAGTCTCTGGAGAACCAGCTGTTTGAGGTTCCGGCTCGCCATAAGCCTCTGCCGCGTAATAGAAATTGCCCTCGTATATGGGCGAAGCCGAATACCTTGCATCATAGTAGGCTGCCGTACCCGTGGCAGAGTCATCCCCCGGCGCAGTCCATGAAAGGGTCACCCGGGTCGCCTCGGTCTTGATTATTCCCAAATCCGAAATCGGAGCAGGAGGGGTAGAGTCCGGTTCCGCCATAGCCAGGAAAACATTCAAACGACCTCCGGTCACGCACTTACCGGCCAAACCGGGTAGTGGATCCACAAAGAGCATCATCCTGTCTTTCACCTCGAGGTGGGTGTCAGTTGGGAAGGTGGACCAGATTAATGCCGCTGCCCCGGATACGTGCGGAGTAGCCATAGAGGTACCGCTCTTATATCCATAGCCACCTCCGGGAGTCGTACTGTAGATACTGACTCCGGGAGCTCCCAGGTCAACTGAGTTCAGCCCCCAGTTTGAGCCCCAGGTCGGCTCATCGGCCAATTGATCGTTGTGGTCTGTAGCTGCCACAGCTATGATGTTGTCCAGACCATAGCTTGAAGGGTAATGAGGGTAGACGTCGTTATCGACCCCGCTGTTGCCAGCCGCGGCTACAAAGAGCATTCCGTGGGCATTGGAGGCGATAATGGCATCCACCAAGGCCTGGGAGACCCCACCCCCTCCCCAGCTATTGCTGGTCAGGTTAGCTCCCATCATGGTTGCGTACTCCACAGCCAAAACAGCATCCGAAGTGGAACCGTAACCGCCTTGATCCAGGAATTTCAATGCCATGATCTTGGCAGACCAGCAGACGCCGACGACTCCCACGGCATTGTTTCCTACTGCAGCTATGGTGCCGGAACAGTGAGTGCCGTGTCCGTTGTCATCTATCGGACCATTATCCCAGTTAACGAAATCCCAGCCGTGCATGTCGTCTACGTACCCGTTGCTGTCGTCGTCCATGCCATTGTCCGGAATCTCTCCGGGATTGGTCCAGATGTTACCCAGCAAATCGACATGAGCAGTGTCCACGCCCGTGTCAATTACCCCGATGATAATCGAATTACCCGTGTCTATGTTCCAGGCATCAACCGCGTCGATATCTGCATCCGGCGTTCCTCCGGTCTGTCCGGTGTTGTGCAGTCCCCAGAGAAGATCGAAATCGGGATCGTCGGGAATGATATCTGCATGCCAAACGTAATTAGGCTCTGCATATTCGATGCGAGGATCACCTTTCAGCAGATCAATCGCTTCCTCAACCGTCATCCCAGAAACCTGGACAAGTTCAGCTCTTATCAGGGAGAGCTCTCTAAGAGTAACAAAACTCAGGGAGCTTCGAACCTCTTTTTTCTCAGTATCTGGAATCCCTTCTACGAACTTAATGATCAGCTGGTTTTCGACGTAGGACGCCCCGGCCAATGGCGATTCACCCTGCAGGGGACCCGCCTCCTGGGAAGTTACGGTGGGACAGAACATGATCCACACCCACAGCAAACACACTACCAAGAAAAAACCAAAGGTGAACAAGAGATTTCGCTTCCGGCCAGCCCCTGAGTCAACAATAGCATCGACCACTCTTACCGGGAAATGCATAGATGCCTCTCTCTGCTTAAGGGTTAGTGCTAACCTGCTGGTACAATATCCTTCAAGTATTACACGATTATTCGATTTTCAAAGAAGCTGAAAAAGATGACATTAATAGCCTTCCCTGAAGACAATTTTAATATACACTATTTTAGGCCTTTGTCAAGGGTAATCTGGGCAGTTTTCGTCTGCGCAAGTCTTTCCATTGAGGTTATTACCCATCTCAGGAAAGTGCGCGCGTCATCGTAGCAAGGAGAAACATGATCGATAAAGTTATGTTGCATACTAAGGTCCCAAGAAGAGATGGCTCAATCTTGCCCGCGCCCGAAAGTGACAGTGCCCCCGCACTGCTGACTGTCCCTCTAATTGCACACCACTACTGGTAATTTGCCTATTACCCAACGAGGCACGGCTTAATGGTTTCAAGAGGGCCTCTATAGGGCTGTTACCCCGCTTTTCTGTTCCGTGTATCAATAACTTGGGCCCGAGCCGTTTCAAGTTTGTTTCAATCTTCTTCTTTTCTTAATCCTCTTTTTGAATCCATATGAATTTGACAGCTCTTTTTCATAACACATGCGATAACCACAGAACTCTATCTCAATTGAAACAAGATATTTTTTGCAGGAGTGAAGCGCTTGGGAATGGGTAGTCAAAAAAGCGGGAAACGGGATTCGAACCCGCGACATTCACCTTGGCAAGGTGATGCTCTAGCCAGCTGAGCTATTCCCGCTTCCTGCTTCCTTATATATAACCTCGCGGCCGGTTCTTGTCAACAGATTTCTGGAACTTTTTGTTTTGCTTGACTTTTCTGTTTCCGGAGTTAACTTACGGAAAATTCGCGTGATCTATGCCGAATTTCTCCTTTAAAGGAAGGTGAGTCAAATTATGCCCGTGGTCACTAAGTCCCTTAAAATACGAACCAAGGGGAACACGGATATCCTGGATATCACTCCTCACGTGAAGAAGGCTGTGAAGGAGACCGAAATTGGCAATGGAATAGCTGTTGTCTTTGTCCCTGGATCCACTGGCGGGATTACTACCCTTGAATATGAGCCCGGCTTGAAAAAGGATTTACCGACTGCATTCGAAAGAATAGCTCCCCAAAACATCGAGTATGCTCATCACCAGACCTGGGGCGACTACAACGGACACTCTCACGTGAGATCGGCTCTTCTGGGAACTTCATTCACTGTTCCCTTTGTCAGCTCGAACCTGATCCTCGGCACCTGGCAGCAAATAGTCCTGGTCGATTTTGACACCCGCCCCAGAACCAGAGAGATCATAGTCCAGGTGCTGGGCGAGTGACGAAAAAGCGTAGGCCGCAAGTCGTTATACGAACGGAAGATAAGACATGACGGTAAGGCTAAACTTTAAGACTCTGGAATGGGTGGACTCCAGACTGAGGCTTTTGGATCAGACCAAGCTGCCGGAGGAGTTAGCATACATAGATTGCGAGGATCACGAATCAATAGCCCAGGCCATCAAGACTCTACAAGTCAGGGGTGCCCCGGCAATTGGCATAGCCGCGGCATACGGGGTGGTCCTGGGGATGCTCAACAGACCCTATAGGGGTCAAACTGAATATAAGGTTCGGCTGGAAGAGGTAGTAGCCCAGCTCAAAAGGACCCGACCTACGGCAGTTAATCTCTTCTGGGCCCTGGAAAGAATGAGGAAGCTGGCAGACGAGACAAAAAACGAGTCTTTTGAGGAAATGAACCAGGTCCTGCTCAAGGAAGCTCTGGAAATTCACGAAGAGGATAAGTTAATGTGCCGAAAAATCGGTGAGCATGGAGCGGAACTGCTCAAGGATAACGATACAGTCCTGACCCACTGCAATGCCGGCGCTCTTGCTACGGGAGGAATAGGAACCGCCTTGGGAATCATTTACACAGGTGCGACCCGAGGAAAGAACATAAAGGTCTTTGTAGACGAGACCAGACCTGTGTTGCAGGGAGCTAGATTGACCGCCTGGGAGCTCAAGCAGCAGGGCATAGATTTCACCCTGATCTGCGACAATACTGCTGCCTGGGCCATGCGAAAGAAGTCAATCAACGCCGTGATAGTGGGAGCAGACAGAATCGCAAAAAACCTGGATACTGCCAACAAGATAGGCACATACAATCTGGCAGTTTTAGCCAGAGCTCATAACATCCCTTTCTATGTAGCTGCCCCTTCCTCGTCATTCGATCCTTCTATTGAGAATGGCGAAAAAATCAAGATCGAGGAAAGATCGTCAGAAGAGGTTGCGAATTGGGGAGGCAGAGAGATCGCTCCCCATGGAACAAAGGTCTTCTCCCCTGCCTTTGATGTGACCCCGGCAGAGTTAATAACCGCCATTGTCACCGAAAAGGGTATTAAGAGAGTCCAGAACCTGACTTAAGTCAGGTTCTGGTACGGCACAGGTTGCTTGGCAGGTCGGGGGACCTGGCAAGCACAAAAAACCTTTAATGTCATTGCGAGGAGCCCCCCCGTCTATGGCGGGGCGACGAAGCAATCTCTTTCCCCAGGATGGGATCTGTCTGTCCCAGAAACTCCTCGATTTATAAAAAACGTGGGAGTGCTTCCCCCGCCTGTGGCGGGGTCGCAATGACGGTGCTCTGTGACTTCTCCGGCCGACACAGAGGTCGGCCCCTGCATTTTCGTCATCTTGTGTTATCACAGGTTGAGGCAACCTGTGATACCATTTAAAAAGGAGTGCAAGAACTTGTTTTTGCGACAATAGATTATTGCACCGCACAATATGTTCATGGAGGTGGGAATTCAGCCCACATCGTGAAATTCGGTCTCTGCAACTCAGCAGATCGGATCCGGGCCGGACTTGAGCAAATAGTTGATCAGATAGACCACGTCTGCCAGTCCCGCCTCGCCGTCTCCATTGTTATCAGTACAGCAGGTATATCCTAATTCAGGGCACTCGGGCGGAGGGCCGCCTTTAAACATGTAATTGATGATGTAAACGACGTCTGGAAGATTCACCTCCCCGTTCCCATCCCCGTCGCCGCAAGTGTACGGAGAACACCATATTTTGCGGCCATACACAGACATTTTCAAAGAGTCGTCTGTGCATGCCATTCCCAGAGAATCGGCAAGGTATGCTCTCCATCTGTCCAGAGTCGTGGCATAAACGCCTGTTTCAGGGTTGGTCCAATTAGGATATCGGGCAACGGGTGTGAGTATGTGCCTTGCCGCGTACCACGACGACGCAACCGGGTCCGTGGACGCCACCAGCATCTCCGTATTTACCAGCCACTGAAGGACATTCGCATTATAGGCTGAGGTCCATGCCGCATCGACTATGGTGAGTCTCGGAAAAGTAACAGCCATTGCCCGTGCCACCAGGGCATAATCTCCCCAGAAATAGACGTAGTGCATGTTATTCCACCCCCCGTACCGGTCATCCCAGTATGCCGTTGTGAGCATTCCGATCCAGTTTTTGACGGCAACAGTGGCACCAGCCATGGCATGAGATTTCAGCACAGGAAAGTCAATTATGCAGAGACGCGAGGAATCGTACTCAGCCGAAAGGGAATCCCACACACCGTAGCGCAGCGAAACATAATAATCCTCCGAAGGGGAGCGGAACTTGGGGTAAGATATCCTTGTTTCGGTTTCGTAGACATATCCGTCAGTGTAGTCACCATCAGAAAATTCAGACGCTACCACTGCCCAGAAGGCCGTCCAATCCAGATAATATACAGGATATCCCTTGGAGTAAAACGTGCTCACCACGTCGGGGATGGACTGCAATTCATCCTCGGAATTATTGTCCCCCTCGTTGATTCCGGTGCCGATGCCCTGCGTGTTGTCGCAAATCAGGATCTCTCCGGAAAATCCGTCAGGGTGATTCAGGATTTGCCAGACCAATCCCTTTATCCGGTCGGTACTGGTGGTGTTCCTGCTGGTCCACTGGAAATTGCCTTTGATGACCACCACATTATCCGAGCCGACGATGCCCGTAGGATGGGCCGCAGTCTGATGCAGGAAAATGTCCTTCAATTCCATTATCATGAGCATGCTGTCGATCGCGGGATCGGGAAGGTACTCGTCGGGAACGGTGGTGTCACCGGCGGCCAACGAACCGGTTGTAGGAGGTACATTGTCCATGGCGAAGACCAGGGATACCGGGTCAGGAACCTCCCATGTAGGCAGCGACGAGGGAATATTCACCCTGGATCTGGAAAGCTCGGGCACAGCACCGGTAAACCAGACAATGCCTGCGATGAGGATCAGCGGACCGTAGAACTTGGCATACTTCCGCAGAAGCAGGCTCCCGCTGAAGAATGCGGCCACAGCCAGAAGCCAGTTCACCGCAAAGGGCATGGCGGCCCGCTGGCAGGGATAGGTTATCCGTTTTGGATTCGTCCCGCTTCTGAGCAAAACCCACAGGAATGCCAAAAACCCGACCCCCCAGTACCACCACTTTCCGATCTGGAGACGCTTAATCAGTTCACGCATAATTTACTCCTTTCGTTTCAGTTGCATGTGTGACAGTCCAACGCAAACTTCGGTCCTTTACACCCTCTTTTTTTCTCCCAGTGAATCAGGAGAAAGTGGAGTTTCCTGCTCCTACTTGATTCATACGGACAATGATGAAGCAGGTTCACGAATTCTACCAAAAAAATACGCTGCCTATTGGCGGGCTGGGAGCCCGCTGTGCGGTAATTAGGTAACTGCTTTTTCGTAGGTCGGGCACCTTGCCCGACCGGTTTTATACAATCCGGTAGCCCCACCTTGCCCCAAACGTGGGGTTGATGAAAAATTAGAGTGTCGACCTTCAGGTTGATCTGATCTCAAGTGCGGTGGACAGGTCCCCTGACCTGTCCACAAACGTTGCTTGCCGAGTCGGGGGACCTGGCAAGCACGAGGTGTTTTCGTGGCGTCCCGGTTTATCCAGGACGTTTTTCTCTTCCGAAAGTGGTGGTGTTCTACTTTAGTAGCCAGCGATACAAGATCTTCTGGTAAAATCCTGGCAAGGTAGCGAAATTTTGATTGAAGAGGAAAACCTGCAAGCTCATCAGCAGGAGAATGCCGTCTCTGAATAACAGTTCTGCCCCCTGCTTCTTGGCGGAAAGGGAGGTGGTAAAGCACCCGCACTGGATGTCGATCCCTCGGATGAAGACATTATAGGAGGTGCCTATGGTGAACGCCAATAAAAGGACCAGAACGATCAAAGACGAGCTCTCAAGGAAAATCCCTCCGATCAAGAACAACCCGCAAATAAGCTCCACCCAGGGCAGCGTTATGGCAAAGATGTTTACCAGAAAGGAAGGCAGTATCTTGTAGTTGTATACTATTTGTGCGAAATTCTGAGGATTGGCGATTTTATCCAGGCTGGCGTAAACGAATAATAGACCCAGCATCATTCGGAAGACCAGAGCGGTGTGTTTGTCCGCGAAAATATCCTTGAGTAACTTCATTTGATCCTCTAAGACCCTTTCTCCACCGGAAGACCCGCTTTGGTCCATTCCACCCATCCACCGAAGAAGACCTTTACGTTCTGGTACCCCAGATGAGCCAGCTCCCGCGCCATAAGCAGACTCAACTCGCATTCTGTTCCGTCACAATAAGCAATTATCTCTTTTGCCTCTTCAAGTGAAGGCTCGACTTGAGTGAAATGCTGCTCAAATTCTTCCCAGGGCAGGTTTACCGCACCTTCGATGTGACCGGCATCAAAATCCTCTTTCAGTCTGCAGTCCAGAAAGATGGTCTGTTCCGATTCGAAGCTTTTCAGAGCCTGGTTCAAAGTCACAGCTTCAGGATCTTCAGGCTGATAACTGTGAGGAACGACCAGGCTATCTGAGACAGCCTTTTTGTCCCACTTTCCCACGAGTGAGACGCCCCTTTCAGAGAATGCGTTGTTCAGGATCCCGATGACAAATCCGACGCAGACGATAGCTACGGCTTTAAGTAGTATATTCGAAGAGCTCTGTCTCTGTCTCATCTGCTGACAACACCGTGAATGGGGATGGTGCACCGGCTCTTTTCCGAGCCGGCGAAATCTAAGGTAAGTGAAGTCCTGAAAGCCCCCGCGGGCAAAGGTGGGTTGGTCGTGAAGTAAATCGCTGTTGTCTCTTCAGGCGAAATCTCCAGTTTTTCTATCCGGTAATCTATGAAGTTTCTCGGTGCCTGGGCTATTGAAATGCTTAGTTTCCTCCCTGAAGTGTTTCTTACCTCGACCCTTTTAGTCAGATCTTCCGACGGCTCGAGAGTGTCGAAGCTCACCCCTCCAGGCTCAAGCTCCACCATCGGGTTTTCCATACCTACCTGAGCAGTAAAAGCGATGTCACTGACCGGGGTCGTGGTGTCGTTGCAGGTTACGGAAATGGCCTTGGTTATCTCGCCGCGAAATCTCTGGGGGTTGAAGATAACCTCTAACTCCGACGCCTGGTCAGGCGCTATCCTGGAGTTGCTCAACGGACTATGTATGCAGCCGCAGTCAGACCTGACCCTGGTTATGATCAGAGTATCGGTACCGCTGTTCTTTATCTGGAATATATGAGATACCTTCATATCTCTTGGAACATAGCCAAAATCCCAGAATTTCTCTGAAAACTGGATGCAGGCAGTGGCTAAAGGTGTTTTAGGCTTTTGGGCAGCCGATTGAGCAAAAGGGAGAAGAAAAAACGCGGCAAAAGACACAGCTAAAACTGATTTTCGCATCTGGTGCTACCTTCTTTGCTCACCTGTTGTCTCCACGTAACAGTTGTATTACATACGCTTCAAAATCCCCTGAGTTGGAGTGTAAAATTGCGCAGAGATGTCCAGGCTGCCCTGTTCCTTACGGCTTGAGGATCCTCAACACTCTATCCTGGTTCAGGATGAACTTGAGTAGCGGATAACCCAAGAAATAGCAGGCCACAATCTCCCCCAGCGCTATATAGAGAACCGTAAGAAGGTAGGGCAGGTTGAAAAGAAAATGTAAGTAGAGGCTTACTCCAAAAGAATTTATCAGGACTGGAGGAAGGGGCGCCAGAATTGGCTTTTTTGTCCTGGACAAAAAGAAGGTCAGAAGAGCAGCCAGGAGCGTGCAGAGACTCCCTCCAACCATATCGTATAATCCCAGGCCGCCGTACACATTGCCTACTACGCATCCCAGAAAAAGCCCGGGAATGGCCGCAGGAGTCACGAAGGGCAGCACCGTTAAAGCCTCAGAAACCCTCACCTGAACCGGCCCGTAGCTCAGGGGAGCCAAGATCACCGTCACGGCTGCATACAGGGCAGCAATCGCTCCCGCCTGGGTAAAGAACCTGGTGCTCAGAGACATATTTGCCAGCTTGATTTCATATTTGGGACGTCCTGAGACTATACATGAATTGAATATACATGTCAACAAAAAACTCTTGCATTTTGGCCGTGATTTGATATATATAGTGAACTGCTTTTGAGAGAAAAAGGACAGGAGTTTTAAGATGAGAGTTTTGATAGTAGGAGGAGGAGGAAGGGAGCACGCTCTGGCGTGGAAGATTTCCCGGTCTCGTATGGTCAAAGGGATCTATGCAGCCCCTGGAAACTCGGGAATGGAGAAGATAGGCAAATGTGTGAGCATAAAGGTGGATGACATCGGGACTTTGGCGGACTTCGCTGAGAGGGAGAATATCGATTTAACCGTGGTGGGACCGGAGCTCCCCTTGACTCTGGGGATTGTAGATGAGTTCGAGCGCAGGGGACTGAGTATTTTTGGCCCCACAAAAAAGGCAGCCCTGATTGAAGGAAGCAAAGCTTTCGCAAAGGAATTCATGCGAAAATATCACATACCCACGGCCAGTTTCAGGATATTCGAGCAGCCAGAAAAAGCTCTGGAGTTCCTCCGTTCCGCCGAGTTTCCCATCGTTATCAAAGCCGACGGATTGGCTGCCGGCAAGGGTGCCATTGTGGCGGAGGACCTCTCATCGGCTGAGGCGACTATTAGCAGGATCTTCGTGGATAAAATCTTTGGAGATGCCGGCTCCAAGGTGGTAGTGGAGGAATTTCTCGAGGGCGAGGAGGTCACGGTCCTGGCTTTTAGCGACGGGAAGACGGTAGTGCCAATGGTCTCCTCACAGGATTACAAACGGGCTTATACCGATGACAGGGGGCCCAACACCGGAGGAATGGGGTCTTACGCCCCTACCCTTTTCATAAACGATAAGATGATGAAAAGGATCCACGAGGAGATCCTGGAGCCTACCATAGTCGGTTTAGAGAAAGAGGAAAGGAATTTCAAAGGCATCCTTTACGCCGGGTTGATGATTACGGAGGTCGGCCCCAAGGTCATGGAATACAATTGTCGATTCGGCGATCCGGAAACTCAGGTGGTCTTACCTCTTCTGAAGAATGATCTGGTGGAGATATTTCTATCCATACTCAAGGGCGAACTGGACCTTGAGGACATCGCCTGGAAGGATGAATTTGCAGTCTGTGTGGTTTTAGCCTCTGCTGGTTATCCAGGCAAGTATGAGCGGGATGTGGAAATCTATGGATTGGATAGGGCG
>Ga0209636_10005966_pt1 | contig 12442 bp, 12 predicted proteins | sample DeeMarSWOR152_54_FD_187464 | JGI IMG/M metagenome (GOLD analysis project Ga0209636, IMG submission 187464) | Marine sediment microbial communities from White Oak River estuary, North Carolina - WOR-1-52-54 (SPAdes) (version 2) | ecosystem: Environmental > Aquatic > Marine > Intertidal zone >...
TGTCCTGAGCGAAGTCGAATGGGCTTGCTTTGAGAATAGAACCTGCCAAGAACACTATACTGGCTAAATCTGTTTAATCTGTGCAATCTGTGGCTAAAAAAATTCGTGTTCATCCCGTGAGATAGGCGCAGCCGGTATCTCACTGGGACCACCATCCCCAAATCCGCAATACGCAATACGCCATACGAGACTGACAAGTCCGCATCTGTCTGGCGGATACGCTTCACGATACACGATCCACGAGCGACGAGCCACGATTCACTAGCCCATATCTCCGCCTAAACAGATCAGCCAGTCGGCTTAATCATAAGTAGGCAGCACCAAGCTGCCGGGTGGTCGAAGTCAGATTTCTATGACAAAGCCTGTCCTGAGCGAAGTCGAATGGGCTTGCTTTGAGAATAGAACCTGCCAAGAACACTATACTGGCTAAATCTGTTTAATCTGTGCAATCTGTGGCTAAAAAAATTCGTGTTCATCCCGTGAGATAGGCATAGCCGAAGGCTCGAAGGGGCAATTTCGTTTGATTTCACTTGATTTCTAACGCAAAATTTGGTATAATACCCACATGTTAGCCAGAAGTCTAACGCAAACCGCGACCAGGCGATAGATATAGCGGAGAATCGCACGAATCGTCCCGCACCAAAACGACGTGCCTTTTTGGTGCTGGACACGCCAAAAAAGTATTATCTGTCAAGCCACATGAGGTTTTGAACATTTGAATTTGAGTAATTTGGATTTGTTTAGGATTTCGAGTTTAGGATTTAGGATTTCGGCGGCTGAACAGGGCCGCCGCTCTACATCTGTCGAGAATCCTCTACAAATCGCCCTATTTTTATGCAAAACAAAGCCAATGTTAAAATAGGTAATATGAACATAACCTCAGCAATAACATTGAATTATATCAATGAACTACGAACCACGAACTATGAACTAATTATGAAAACAAAGCCAAACAAACCCAATTTCAAAATAGGCAAAATGAACATAACTTCAGCAATAACAGTGAATTATATCAATGAACTACGAACCACGAACTATGAACGATTATGCAAAACAAAGCCAATCAAACCCAATTTCGATGGGGGGGGGTGTAAGACGAACGTGAATTTCTTTGCAGAAAAAGGGTTATGAAGATGAGCCTCAAAACAGCGAAACTTAGAATCACTATGATGATGCTGGGGCCTGGGACATTAGGTTTGGTTAACTAACAAATAAAAAGCCCCTGCGTTGCGGAGGGAGAGGAAAAAGCGAGACATCCGCAGGGGCTTGAAGACTAAAACTATATTCAAATTATAACCTGTCTATTCGATTAGGTCAAATGTTTTTTTCTACCTAAAAATTGATAGTTTCGTGCCCGCTCACTGGTTTGGATATGCTGGCAGGACTGGTCCAGGAAATTTCGGCATGCGAGAAAGATGATAAGAAAAAAATAACTTGCTACATGATTTGACCATACTTTAAACACAAACAAAAGCGACATCAAGATAGCATCTAATGCACCGGCAAAGGAAAAAGATTGATGCTTTGTCAGACTCCCGGCTTTCTCATGATAAATGATTCGTATGCACTTAAGGCACAACACCTTTCGCTGGTTATCAGCGGGCAGTTTCAAATCATTAAAATCAACATTGCTGTCATTATTGCCATCGGTGCCGCCACCGCCGCAGAATGAACTGCTGTCGCTTCCAGGATAGCGTCCGGCAAATATAGCTAAATCCGCAAGCCCATCTCTATCATCGCCATCAAAGTCTCCTGTAAAGAATTACCGTGTTGGTTTAGGATAAGCCGCGACAGACCGAACAACGGCTAACAAAAATGCAACAAACATTACTCCCAAAGATGACATGTAAACTTTCTGTATATAATGACTTAGAAGATTAAGGCTGACCGACATTGTTGTTTTCGGTCATAGGCGAATTTTATCTTGCTTTCTTCCTCAAAAAACGGGGGGATGATAGAAACACCATGCATTTTCTCTGGATTAGGCTTAATCTGCTTTATGAAATAAAGATGATTTTGAATATGTCACTGAAGCCCTAAATTTAGAATATTTATCAACCTGTCAAGAAAACTAATAGTTAAGAACTTGCCTAAAACAACTGCCACGAAGGTATCATTTCGTATCCTGCCCTAAGCTCGTCAGATACTCTCAAAATCTCGATGGAATTATATCATTAGGCAGAAGAAGCTCGGTTGGCGCTTGGTGAAAAATGCAGAGACAAACCATCGATGACATTGAAACTTGAAGGAAATACTATCGCCGAGTTCGTAATCCCGACCTTCCTGTTCTTGGGCTATCTGTCTTCACCGGCAGGGAGTTTATAGCCTCGTTCAGATGACTCAGAGATACTGTTTGCTGCCCCAGAGAAAGAGACTAAGAAAAGATGGACCCTATTCTCACTATTACATCGCGGTCGCAATTGGCCGAAGCGGTTTTGAGCGAAAGCGGACAGGATGTAAACCTTTGCTATCAATGTAGGAAATGCGCGGCTGGCTGTTCAATATCGTACGCCATGGACTATAAGCCTGTTCAACTTATACATGCCATCCGTCTCGGTATGGACGACCTCGTTTTTAGTAGCAAAACAGTCTGGCTGTGCGCATCTTGTGAGACATGTACTACCAGGTGTCCGCAGGAAGTCGATGTTGCGAAAGTGATGGATGCAGTGAAAATCATCGCCCTCAGACAAGGACTGAAGCCCGCTATTCCACAAGTGGCATCTTTTTACAAAGCAGCTCTGGCCAATATCAAGAAATGCGGACGAATGTTCGAACTCGGTATGATCGTGGGTCTAAAACTAAGGACATTCGAATTCTTCAAGGATGCCGGGATGGGAGTGAAAATGTTCAAGAAAGGAAAGCTCAAGATAGTGCCCAGCTTTAGAGGTGCGTGGACTACCTGGAAAATCTTTCGTCGCGTAAAGAGGCTCGAGAAGAAGGAATTGAAACACCTGACATGAAGCAATTCTCCAGCTATACACTGAACATATGCATTGAAGAAGCGAATTTCTCCTGTTGAGATATTCAGGGAGGATAATGGATAATGACGATGAAGTACGCCTATTATCCAGGTTGCTCACTTCACTCGACCGGCGCCGAATACGACGTATCATTTCGGGCCGTCTGTGAAAAGCTTGGTATCGATATTGAGGAGATAAAGGGGTGGATTTGCTGCGGCACTTCTACAGCGCACTGCACGTCCAGGCTTTTGTCACTCGCACTTCCTTTTGAGAATCTCTGTCTGGCGGAAAAAATGGGAATGACCGACCTTGTCGCTTCGTGTGCTGCCTGTTTTGCCCGATTGCGGACCGCGATATACGAAGCAAACGAGGACCCTGAGATAGCCGGTCACATCAGTAAGGCCCTTGATAAGCCGCTTCCCAAATCGGTGAATGTATTAAGTCCCCTTGAGATATTCTGCGACCGGGAAAGTATGGCCGAAGCGGTTACAAGGCAATTGCCCGAACTAAAGGTCGTGTGCTATTACGGTTGTCTTCTCACAAGACCTTCAAAGGTGATGCAGTTCGGCGAGTGCGAGTATCCGATGGCTATGGACGAGTTGCTTAGCTCATTGGGAATTACAACGCTTGACTGGTCGTACAAAACAGACTGTTGTGGTGGGGCTCTTGCGATGACTCGCACCGACGTAGTTCTCAAGCTGACGCATGATATATTTGAGGAAGCCAAGGCAGTGGGGGCAAACGCTATTGCCGTTGGGTGTCCTTTGTGTCATGTCAATCTGGACACACGACAAGTGGAGGTTGAACAGGAATACGGCGCTCAGTACGGCCTGCCAATATTCTACTTTACACAACTGATGGGGCTGGCGCTGGGAGTGGCCACGGAAAAATTGGGATAGCAGAAACAATTTGTCAGCGCAGACGAGTTATTGTCCGGCTTTTGCAAAGGATAGTTCGTATTGAGATAGAAACGGGAGGACAAGTAAGTGGCTCAAGGAACACACAAGAAGGTTGGGGCCGTCTTGGTAGTTGGAGGTGGTGTAGGAGGTATGCAGGCTTCGCTCGATCTGGCTGAGGCGGGTTATAAAGTCTATCTTGTTGAAAAAGGTCCATCAATCGGCGGGGTGATGGCACAGCTCGACAAAACGTTCCCGACCAACGATTGCGCGATGTGCACTCTTGCCCCCCGCATGGTCGATTGCGGCAGACATCTGAACATCGAGAAACTGACTTATTCTGAGTTTGAATCCATCGAAGGAACCGCAGGCAACTTTAGCGTCCACGTTAGGAGGAAGGCACGCTCCGTCGACCCAGATAAGTGTACCGGCTGTGGTGAGTGTGTCGAACACTGCCTGGTCAAGAACATCGTTTATCTTGAACCTTCGACTGTACCCGAGATTGAGCTTGAAGAAGACAAACGTCTTAAGGTGGATCAAATCGTCAATAGATACGCTGGTGACAAAGAAGCCCTCGTGCCGATTCTTCAGGACATCACCGCTGAATTCAACTGGCTTGCTCCCCAGGTTCTGATGAGGGTCTCTCAGGTGAAGCAGATACCTTTGGAGCACATCTTGAGGATTGCTACGTTTTACAAGGCCTTTAGTCTCAAGCCTCGAGGCAAACACATAATAACTGTTTGTACCGGCACCGCCTGTCACGTCAAAGGGGCACAAAGGATTTTGGATAGGCTTGAGCGAGAATTAGGTATAAAGACTGGCCAAACAACATCTGATATGAAGTTTTCGTTGGACTCGGTCCGTTGCTTGGGCTGTTGTGGCCTGTCTCCTGTAGTTACAGTCGGTGATGAGTTGTATGGCCAAATGAACCCGGCCAGGGCGGCAGCACTTATTGATAAATATGCAGATTGAAAGAGGATTGCCATGCCGAAGATCAAACCTCAAGACTTAGAGAAAATAAGGGAACGAATGTCAAGGACGATGAGTCTGCGTAATGGAGACGCCCGAGCGAAGATAACCGTTCACATGGGAACATGTGGTATTGCTGCCGGGGCAAGAAAAATAATGAGTACGCTCTTAGCTCTTGTCGAAGAGAATCAGTCAAAGGACCTTATCCTGACCACTTCAGGTTGCGCAGGCCTTTGCAGCCGCGAACCTATGATGACGGTAGAGCTCAAGGGAGAAGCCCCCGTCAAATATGTTGATTTGGATGAGCAAAAGGCCGGAAAAATCTTTATAGATCATGTTTTGTACGGTGTGGTGGTCAAAGAATATGCCCTGGCCATCGGCAGCGAACGCGTCGGATGATAATTAAGTGAAAAAGGAGAGGCCGGCATGAAACCGTCTCGGATGCACATTATGCTTTGTGCTGGGACCGGTTGTGTCTCGAACAAATCATTCAAGGTACGAGAAATCCTCGAAGCAGAGCTCGAAAAGCATAATCTCCAGGATGAGATCAGAATCGTCATGACCGGTTGTAACGGCTTTTGTGCCCAGGGACCGGTAATGGTCGTTAGGCCGGATGAGATCTTCTATCAGCGGCTGACTGAAGATGATATCCCTCAGTTAGTTGAAGAGCATTTCCTCAAGGGAAGGCCCGTGCAACGGCTCATGTACACTCCGCCTGCAGAGGAATTCCCAGTCCCGAAACCCATCTGTTAATGGTGATAGTCAGACGCACGATGAGCTTGTGAGCCGTGTATTATCGAATAAGGAAGTAATTGCCGGAACGGCGATAGTCTCGAAGGAGGACCTCCTAAAGGAAGGAACGGACCTGGCCGAACGAGCGCACATCAAGTTCATCCCTACCAGAAAGGCAACGCAGAGCGCAAAGACCGAAGAGACTTCGGGAATGATGATCAAAGCTGCGGCACCGGTTTTCGGCTATGACGGTACTCTGATTGGCGTGCTGTACGGTGGTAAATTACTTAATCGCAACTATGAAATCGTCGACAAGGTAAAAGATATAGTCTACGAGGGGGTCAAATATAAGGGAAAAGACACTGGAACAGCGACGATTTTTCAACGGGACCTGCGCATTTCAACCAACGTTAAAGCAGAAGACGGAAGCCGCGCAATCGGGACTCGTGTATCTCAAGAAGTATACGAACGAGTGTTGGAAAAAGGGCTGCCCTGGGTGGACAGGGCTTTTGTAGTCACGGATTGGTATAAAACTGCCTATGAGCCGATAAGGGATATAAACGGACAGATAGTTGGAATACTCTACGTCGGCATCCTTGAGCAGCCTTTTATTGATACGGCAAGGAGAATTTTCTTTGTTTTTCTGGGAATAGTTGCAATCGCCACTGTATGGCAGGTTTAATTTCTTCAGTACTTGCATCGGCTGTATCTCGACCTGTTAAGCACATCGTCAAGGCTACTGAGAGACTTTCCCAGGGCAGTCTTGGATACAGAGTAGATGTGGAAACCGGCACCACAGAGCTAAATATACTTGCCGGCTCTTTCAATGAGATGTCTTCACGGCTGTGTGAGAGAGAAAAAAGTCTAAAGATTTCGAACGAGAAATTAGCAGAGCTGAACAAAGTTTACCTCGACTTAGTGGGTTTTGTATCGCATGAGCTTAAAGGAGTGCTGGGGACAGCGATTATGAATACCGCTTCGGTTCGCGACGGGCTTTTTGGGGTCATAAATTCTAAACAGAAGGACAGCCTTGACTCGGCTACGAGGAATTTGAAGTACCTGGTGGAGACCGTAAAGAAATTCCTCGATTTAAGCAGAATAGAAAAAGGTGAGTTTACGCTGAACCGAACCGAGCTTTGTATCGGAGAAGATGTATTTGATGGCTGTGTGCAGACCTTCGCTTCAGATGCAGATGAAAAGCACATGCAACTTGATAACAATATTGAGCCTCATCTCAGAGTCAGTGGCGACCTTGACTTACTGCATACAGTTGCAAATAACCTTATCAGTAATGCGATTAAGTATGGTTTTGAAGGAGGAAAGGTGGTATTAAGCTCCAGGGATCTGGGAGAACAGGTCCAGATTGAAATCTATAACGACTCCTGGCCTATTAAAGAGGAGGAAAAAGCAAGGCTTTTCAAGAAATTCTCGAGGCTGGATATACCCGAGAAGAAAAAAGTCAGGGGTACTGGTCTGGGCTTGTTCATTACCAGGGAAATTATCGTAAGACACGGCGGAGATATATGGGTTGAGCCCCGAGAAAACGGCAATTCTTTCATCTTCCGCATAGAGAAGGGATTCCATGACCAGGCTCCATAGCGGAGGCAATATTTAATAGGGCCCGCAGTCGGAGTGATTTCATACTTTAGTAGTTGCGAGCTATAGTGCCGCACGATCTGGATAAACACGGTTTCTCAGGTAGTGCCTTGTGGCATAGAGGCATACCAGCTCAACGGGATTCATCTCCGGCAAGTACGTGGTTCGGAAAATCAATATGGTGCTATCGGGTACACAAAGGCCTTTGCTGCCATATCAGCTTGCCTGGTCAACAATCGTTGCCAAGGGGACATCTTCATCTATGGGTAGACTCGTGTTAAGGCTAACATCAATCTGCCATCGCAGATTAGCCCCAGATGTTTACAGGCGACGAACAACTGGCTTGTGCGTCGCTGGACAACTGACATACGATGTGTATACCATTGAGTTCATCGCTGATAGCTCCAGGTCGAAGTCAGCCTGCAGAGTCGAAAAGAAATTGACAGCGTGTGAACAGCGGTGATATCCTGGCCAGAGATTCTGACAACTATGCGGTGTGTATGTCGTCGCGCGTAAAGCGTATCTCGTATCTTGCATCGAGAATCCTATCTTCTGTCTTCTGTCTCATGTCTTCTGTCTCCTGTCTTCTATCTTTTTCCCTGATGTCCTAATATCCTGTCGTCCCTCTTTTCTCTTCGTGTTCATCTGTGGCCTATTAATCTCCCATAATACAAAACTTTCTTTCGGCTATTTCTTGCCATTTGCCGAATAATACTATAGTGTATGGCTTTTTATACATCCGCTTTTAAATAGCAGGGATAGAAATGGAGCTGATAAAGAAGATTAAGCAGGCCGAAGCCCAGGCGCAGGAAATCATCGAACAGGCCAAAGCTGAGGCGGCTACGCTCGCTGAAAAAGGCCGGGAGAATCGCCTTGCGGCTATGGCCCAAGCCGAGCAGCAAAGGAAAAAAGCCGCCGAAGCTGCTGTCGCCGAAGCCCGGTCCCAGGGCCAGGAGGAAGTCAAAAAACTTAAAGCCCAGGCCGAAAAGCAGCGCCAGGAATTGCACGAAAAAGCAGATAATAAAATGGCCACAGCGGCAGCAAGGGTAATGGATTACTTGGGTTCACATTCTGCGGAAAGCTCGCAGAACGGGGCCCCTTAAGAGGCTAACTATGGCCATTGCTCAAATGGCAAAAGTTATAATTGTCAGTCATCGCACCCAGGCTTCGGAGCTTCTGGAGGCCTTGCAGCGTGAAGGCATTTGCCATATACTAAACGCGGATGAGGCGATGCTCACCAAAGACTGGCCTGAGCTTGGTACCGCAGGCCGGCGGCCAAAAGATATTGAGGTCCTGTTGAATCGCCTCGAAAAAAGCATTGCATTTCTCAAAAATTATGCAAAAGCCCAAAAAGGACTCGCCGGCGTTCTATCACCGCGCACCGTAATTGATGAGCAATCGTATAATAAGGTTGTTTCGGACCATGAAATTCTAAGCATTATCGACCGGTGCGAGCAGTTCGAAGCATCTATAGAAAAAGCAAATAGCGAAATTGAAAACCTGCACGGCACCCTGGAAACGCTCGACCCCTGGGCATCTCTCGAAACTCCTGTGGAGGAAATTGGCCGGTTTCAGAAGACAACCTGTTGGGCCGGATTGATTCCAAGCCCCCATTTCGAGGAGGTAGAGCAAAAGCTAAGCGAGCTTGCCGCGGTAGTTGAAAAAATAGGAACAGCCGCTAACAAGCACGCCTGCCTTATTGTTTCTCTAAAAGAAAACTCCGATGACGTGCAAAAGCTGCTGCGCTCAGCCGAGTTCGAGCCGGTCGCCTTCGAGCCGATGACCGGTACCGTGGCAGAGCTGATTCGCGAGCACAGCAAAAAGTTACATGAAGCCGAACAGCAATTACAAGGTCTGATACATAGCGCATCTGCATTATCTGAGAGTTTGCTCAACCTTGAGATCCTTCATGACCATTATAGGAATCTGTTGGACAGAGAGCAGGCCAGAGATACCGCACCGGCAACGGAGCACACGGTCCTTCTGGAAGGCTGGGTGAAGAAGAGGGATTATGCTCGCCTGGAGGAGATAGTATCGGGCTTTGAGGCATCGAGTTTGACAAGAATAGAACCGGCTGAAGATGAAGAGGTCCCCGTTGAGATAGACAACAAGCGCGTCGTTAAGCCGTTCGAAGTAATAACGCGTCTTTACGGCATGCCGAAGCATTTTGAGGTTGACCCGACAGTCTTTCTGGCGCCGTTTTTTGCTTTATTCTTTGCGTTATGTCTAACCGACGCTGGCTATGGCCTGGTTATTATCGCACTGATGATTTTCTTTATAAAGAAGTTGCAGGGCGACAAAAAGCTTATGTGGATGTTGGGTATTTGCGCTGCCGTAACTATTGTGACGGGGGCCCTTACCGGCGGCTGGTTCGGCGATGCAGTTCAGCAGTTCGTGCCCGCACTGAAATCCCTTCGGGACAAAATGGTGTGGTTTGACCCGTTTGAGAAACCAATGATGTTTTTCGGTCTTTCTTTGGCAGTCGGCTATTTCCAGATTATGGCCGGCCTTATGATAGCATTCATACACAACCTGATGCGAAAGGACTATGTCTCGGCGCTATGTGACCAGCTATCCTGGCTGGTTATGCTCAATTCTCTCGTGCTCTTTGGCCTCGGCAAGGCCGGTATTATCTCACCAGCAACGGGTAAATTCTTTGGCACGCTGGCGTTGATTCCAGCAGCCACTATCTTGCTGTTCAGCCAGCGCGAAGGCGGGTGGGGTGGCCGGATTGGAATGGGAGCTTACAATCTCTTTAGCACCATCTTCTACGTAGGCGATGTGCTGAGTTACTTAAGATTAATGGCGCTCGGTATGGTGACGGCCGGCATTGCAATGGCCGTAAATGTCATCGCCAAGATATCTTCCGATATTCCTTACGGTATAGGTGTAGTTGTAATGATTCTTGTACTTGTTGGTGGACATGGGTTCAATCTGGCAATGTCCGGTCTTGGTGCTTTCGTTCATACACTCCGTCTGCAATATGTCGAGTTCTTCCCTAAGTTCTTTGTCGGCGGCGGTAAAGCATTTCAGCCGCTAAGCAAAGAGTACAAACACATTTATATTAAAAAAGAAACCTAACAGAGTTTTTGATGTAAGAAAGGCAGGTCAAAAATGGATTATGGAATGATATTGGCTTTAGGTGGTGCAGGATTGGCGGCTTTATTGGCCGGTATCGGTTCGGCCATTGGAATCGGTATCGCCGGCAGAAGTGCCACCGGTGTACTGAGCGAAAAACCGGAAAGATACGGACAGATGTTCATTATGGTCGTGTTGCCCGGCACCCAGGGATTCTATGGCTTTTTGGGTGCGTTTATCGTAATGCTGAAGCTCAATTTCTTCGGCAGAGGAGGATTGCTGGAATTGACTCCTTCCCTGGGCCTGGAGGTTCTGGTCTCCTGTATGCCAATCGCATTTGCCGGTCTGGTGAGTGCCATTTTTCAGGGTAAAGTCTGCTCGGGCGGTATCCTGATGGCCGCTAAAAGACCGGAGATGGCCTTTAAAGCCGGTGTAATTTATGCCGTTATGGTTGAGATTTATGCTGTTCTGGGTCTGCTCGTGACAATCCTGCTTCTTTGGTTCGGTATCAACTGGCCAACACCGGGATAAGTCAACACATCAACTCATTTACGCATAAACACATATACCCATATACGAGATACGAATTATGGAAGCTCAACAGGTAGTAGAAAAGATATTGGCTGATGCCAAAGCCGAGGCGGAGAAAATAATAAAACAGGCTCAGGAAAAAGAAGCTGCTGAGCAGGCCGCCCTCGATGAGCAGTTGAATGAGCATAAAAAGCAAACAGAGGTCCTTGCTCAAAAAGCCGGCCGGGACGAAAAATTGCACATCCTCGCAGCGGCGAGAATGGATATTGCAAAGCAGTTTCTCGCCGAGAAAAGAAAGATACTGGATGAAGTCTTCCGGCAGGCAAGTCAGCAACTTCGAGATTTGCCCGACGAGGAATATCAAAAGCTCATCACGAAGCTAATGCTCGATGCAGTCGAGACCGGCGACGAGGAAGTAATTGTTGATAAGAGCGAAAAGCGAATCAATCAGGAGCTTATCAATCAGGTTAATAAACAGTTAGGTTCCAGCCGCAAAGGTAATTTAAGATTATCCGATGAAAGGGAGGATATCGCCGGCGGCTTTATTTTAAAACGCGGCAAGATAAAAACAAATGTATCTATTGATGTATTGCTCGATCAGGCTCGCAAGGAGTTGGAAATTGAATTAGCAAAAGACCTGTTCTCATGATGCGTATTGCAGAGAGATGATTGCAGATGAAAATTAATATGAAAATTCTCAGATGGATCCTTCTGAGCTTGTATATTGCAATTATCATCGGCCTTTTAGGTATGGCTTATCGTCATGGTGACAACCCGAAAGAAAAACTGTTTTTGACGATTTTTATGTTCGTTGTCACTGTAATTGCTCAAACCGTATTTATTTTTGGTGCCGGAACAGCCAATCTGTGCACGCCTATTCGAAAACGCCGATTGGTTATTCCGATTATAATCGCGGCTGTTATGATGGCTGTTCTTGTAGCAGGGATTACCCTTGCCCTTGGCGATCTATTTTGGGGCGATGTTCGTGTTGAAGAGCCTGGTGATGAGGATTGGTTTGTTTATGGCTTCTGGACGATCGTGGCACTAAGCTGGCTCGCTTGGGCTGTCATCTTCTTTATATGGGGCGTGAAAACAGAACGCTATAGAACAGTGCGAAATTTCATCTCTACCATGCTTGCCGGCAGCCTGATAAGCTTATTCATATCGATACCTTCGCACATCATCGTCAGCAAAAGACCAGGTTGCTTGGTAGGTTTGGGGACTTTTTTAGGTATTACCAGCGGTATTTTCGTAATGCTGTGGGCTTTTGGACCCGGAGTTATACTTCTATTTTTGCGTGAAAAGCGCAAGGCAGAACTTCAACGAAATATAAAAGCTGAGCAACAGGAATAAATGGCTGAAGCGGCACAACAACTTTTTCTCGATTTTTACACGTATCCGCCCGTCGGTGGTGACGACTGGCGATATGCGTTCCAGGCGGCTCAGGTACGAGCGCTTGAGATGCAGATGTTAAGCAGGGCAGCTTTTCTGGATATGGCCAATGCTGAAAATTACCAGCAGGCCGCCGATTTGTTAGCGGCCAGTGAATACGCTCTACCGCCGGGCAGCAAGGACTTTGCGCAGGTGGAGAACATCTTACAGCTTCGAAGAACAGCAGTGCGAGAGCTTTTCTCGGATTTAATGCTTGATGAGCCGATTGTCGAGCTGTTCAGGACGAGG
>Ga0209636_10005967_pt1 | contig 12441 bp, 5 predicted proteins | sample DeeMarSWOR152_54_FD_187464 | JGI IMG/M metagenome (GOLD analysis project Ga0209636, IMG submission 187464) | Marine sediment microbial communities from White Oak River estuary, North Carolina - WOR-1-52-54 (SPAdes) (version 2) | ecosystem: Environmental > Aquatic > Marine > Intertidal zone >...
AAAGTACGCCGCGATGAAACTCGGTGAGAACATCATCCAGCGTTTTCGCGAAACTCCGGTGACCCTGGATGAAGCAGCTGAGAGCCTTAACATTACCCTCAGCATGGGAATCGCTTCAGCACCCGAAGATGCCCTATCAGGGAAAAGCCTGATTCATAAGGCAGACACGGCTCTCTATTATGCCAAGAAGGTCGGCCGTAACCGCTTGGCCAACGCAGGAGAAATTGCCCCTGAGGAGGTGTTTGCTAAAACAGCCCTTCACCAGCTAGAAGGGGAAAAAACAGCAGGCCGCAGCCTCCATCTCTCTCAAGTGGCCCAAACATTCAAGATCTTCGAAAAAGGCCATAGTCAGTTTCTGATTGTTGAAGGAGAAGGAGGTATGGGCAAAAGCACGTTTTTAGAGACAATTCGCCTCCAGCTGGCAGCAGATGAGAAAGCACTACAAGTCAAAGTCAACGGAAAGCCCCAGGAGTTGTTCCGCCCCTATTATTTGATCACTAACATTATTGTTGACCTCTTGAACCAGAAGGAAGATAAAGGAATAGGACTCATCGATAGCCTTAAACCAGAGGAGATTGCCTATCTTTCCCGCATTCTCCCCCAGCTGGAAAGCTCAGAAGAGGGCCTTCCCGAGAAGGATGAAAGAGAGCTGCGCGAGAGCGTCTTCAACACCGTTCTCCATTTCGTTCCGAAGATATTAGAGTTCCAACCTTTCATCATATTTATCGATGACCTTCATTTTGCCGACGAGGCATCACTGCTTCTGCTTCGGCGGCTGATGCTGTATGAAGGATTTCCCACGTTCGTCTGCGGCACTTCCAACCCAATCGAGCGGTTGGAGTCGGAAGAGAAAAAAGTGCCGCTTGTTCAATTTTACGAGACCTACACTAAAGAATTGAACATTTCAAAGATAAGCCTCACTCCTCTCACAGCTAGCGATATTTCCGACCATCTGCAGGGAATCTTTCCCCGCGTGAATTTGCCTGAAAATTTTGAGAAGGATCTTGCCCAGATCACTCAGGGCAATCCCCTTTTCCTCAGTGAAATACTGCGCAAGCTGGCTCTTGACCAGAAAATTCCCCTCAAGGATCAGCAATGGGCCATCGAGCCCTTGGAAGAAGGATATCTTCCAAAATCTCTCGATGAGATGATAAATCATAAAGTCCACGGTCTTGATGAGGAAAGCCGGCAATTGCTCTACCGAGCCGCTTCATTTGGTGAGGATGTCTCCTTGAGTCTCCTTACCGGGAGTTCGGAGGAGATGGAGGCCAAGATCCTTGAATTTGTTGACCAGGCCATCGCTTTGGGATTGCTGCTTTCAGACTTCCAGGCCAATGATGAGACCATCCGTTTCCTCGGCAAGCGGATTCTGGAGAAAGTCTATGAGGACATTAAGCCCGAGCAGAAGCAGGAATTGCATGAGCGGATTGGAAATTATCAGGAGACCCTCTATCAACAGCGTCTTGTACCTTTTGCCGCCAACTTGGCCTATCATTTCAAGCGTTCGACCAACCAGGAAAAAGCAGAGTACTATGAAAAAGACCTGGAAGAATATGCCAGGAAAATTTTTAATCCTGTAGAAGCAAATAAATACACTGGAGAGAGAAGAAAAGCAGAAAGGCGGAGACAGCAACCAAGTGAGTTCGCTCCTCCTGGGACTCCTTTAGATGAGGAGAGTCTGGCGAAAATCCCATCGTTCATTCGTTATCTGCTGGCCACGGTGCGTCATATAAAGCTCTACCCTATGGGAAGTGAAGCTGTTGTAGGCTCCATTAATCAATTGAAAGAGGCCATCGATTCTATCTTGGATAGCAATGAAAACCTGTCTATCTTCCAAATCAATCAAGTGTTGATGGTCAACGGGCAAAAAATAGATGTCAGCCGGTTTAAATGGCTGGCTGAAGACCTGGTCAAGTTTATGATAAGTGTTGAGCTGAAAGGAATTATTTTTCATACAGGTCTCGGCGAGCGAGAGCTGGAACTCTTAGTTGAGGGATTCAGTCGACCGAAAGAGAAATTTATGGAGAAAAATTTTTGGCAGAGCTTTTCTGCCGAGCACAACCTGACTCATATAGAATTGAAACAGGTCCAATACACGCTTATGGTGGAAGAAGGAGTAGAGGGTCGAGTTCCAGGGGAGGGAGCTGAATCTGGTGCTGCTCCCACAATTTCCTACCAGGAGATCGCCCGTGAACAGAAGTTGGACCTAGAGGATCTGACCCAAGTTCGCAAGATCATCCGTGCTCTTCTTAGCGCTGCCAAAAACATAAAACTCTACCCCTTAGACAGCAAGGCCATTTCCGGCTATGTTGACCAGTTTATGGGGGCCTTGAGCGCCGTGTTCAAAAAGCAGCCGGTTCTTACTCTGGCCAATATCAGTAACTCCTTAGTCGTTAATGGGGTAAGTATAGACACCGCGAAAATGGGGATGGCAGCGAAAAACTTTCTGAGATTTCTCGCCTCCATCCAGCTCAGCAGTCTTACTTTTCTGGAGCATCTCTCGGTTGACGAACTGAAGACTTTTATTGGAGCCCTGGGTAATCTGCCCTCAAGCGGATTAGATAACAAGTTCTGGGTTCGGTTCGCCCAAGATCAGGGTTTTACGGCTATCCTATTCAATAAAATTCTCTATGAACCCCGGGTGACAGCTTCTCGGGTGGTTTCGGAACCAGGACCTGTACCTGAGGATTCCACTGGAGAATTCTGGATAGGGCAGATGACCGAGCCGGTTTCAGAAGAACTCCTTGAGCCTTTTTTCAAAGAAATGCCGTCTAAGTTAGACAATCTCTTAGGCAGAGGTGATGAGGATCAGATTAAGCAGATTTTCCAGCAGCTTTTTCAGGGATTCCAGAATCGTCCTTCTCAGGCTCGAGAAAAAATCATTGACAGTTGCCGCAGGTTACTGGAGAGCCTGACTCTGGCTTTCCAACATATCTTGACCAAGATTCTATCCGGTCCCTTACTGGTAGCTTTTTCAGAGGAAAGGGACCCGACCATGCTCAGGGAGATTGCTTTTCTCCTCCAACTTATGTCCGCTTACCTGATCCAATTTGCTGAGTACAGGACAGCCAGCAAAGTCCTCCTGAATCTCTACAACCGTAAGCAAGAACTCACAGATTCCAAGGATGCGCACAGCCAGCGTTTGGCCAAGATTCTGGACATAAATTTGGAGTCAAAGACTAAGAAGCTTATCATGAATGATCTGAAATCCAGTGAAGCCTCCCGCCAGCAGGGAGCAGCCCAATTGCTTGGCAGCCTTGGTTGGATGACTCTTCCTCTCCTTGTTGATACGATCAAAAGGGAAGATGACCTTAGGGTAAGGGAGATGGCAGCCAGTTTGATGAAGGAGATAGGTCATGAGGCAGCCGACTTTCTTAAGCGTGAACTGGTCATGGAGAGCACACCCGAGGAACAGTTGAGGATTCTTGAAGTCATTGATACCGTAACTCAAGATTTGAAAACCGAGCTCATGTTTGCCTTCAGTGCCGAAACGCCTGAAGTGCGCCAAGCCGCCTTCCAGCTATCAGAGCGCCTGAACAACAAAGAAGTGGTGGAACTTCTCCTGAATTATGTCAGGGCCAAGGATACAGGGCTATCGGTGGGAGCAATTCAGAGCTTGGGAAGACTCAATTCTTTGGCTGCTGTTGATGAGCTTATCAGTTTGTTGAATTCCACAAATAATAAGAAACTGCTGATTGCCTGTTGCCAGGCACTGGGAAGGATAGGGAGTCCCGCTAGTGTAGAACCGCTCACCAGAATCTTAGCTAAGAAGGGTTCCATCTTCCGCCTCAACAGGAGGAATGCCCAAGTTCGGGCAACCGCTGCTTTTGCCCTGGGACAGATCTCCCATCCTCAGGCTACTGAAGCTCTGGCTGATTTTGTGGATGACCGGAATCCTCAGATCAGGGAGGTTGCCCGTAAAGTGGCAAACCTGGGAAGCCCTCCTCATTAAAATATAGGGGTCAGGTCTCAACTTTCAACATTTTGCAATCCTATCAAAAAAGGGGGTGGTTCTATTTTTTTCGCATGTGAAAAAATAGAACCACCCCCATTTTAATATATTTTCTTGAAAATGTTGAAAGTTGAGACCTGACCCCTTTATAATACTTCTTGGCACACCCGCAAAAAACAACAGGAGGAAACCATGCGCTTCAGAGTCATTCTACTGACGATAATCATCTCCATTTTTATTTTTGGATGTGCACCCAAGGAGGAAATGCCTCCTCTTATTCCGATGGAAGATTTTTTCCGAAACCCTGAAAAAGCAGCCTTTTCACTCTCTCCTGATGGAGCACATATTGCCTGGGTTCAACCCTGGGAAAGGCGACTGAATATTCATGTCCTAAATATAGAAGAAGAAAAAGTGACGCGTATCACCAGTGCTACGGAAAGAGATATTACTAACTATCTCTGGAAGAGCAATAGCCGCGTTGTTTATGTGCAGGATAAAGCAGGAGACGAAAATTTTAAACTCTATGCAGTCAACATAGACGGCTCAGATGAGAAAGAGCTCACGCCATTTGAAAAAGTCCAAGTCCGCCTGGTTGATAGGCTTCAAAAAGATAGCGAACACATGCTGATCGCCATGAATAAACGTGATTCTCGGACATTTGACGTTTACTGCATAAACATCAACACAGGTCAAATGGACATGCTCGTTCAAAATCCCGGAAATGTTGTTGACTGGCTGACAGACCATGAAGGAAAATTGAGAGTTGCCCGGGTAACGGATGGCGTCAATTCTGGTTTGCTTTACCGGGAGTCTGAAAAGGAACCATTCCGGATTTTGACCAGAACAAATTTCAGAGAATCCTTGTCACCGATATTCTTCACCTTTGATAATAATAACCTCTATGTTGTTTCCAACATAGGCAGAGATAAAGCGGCCATTTATGAATATGATGTCAAAACAAAAGAGCAAATTAGATTAATATACGAACATCCTGAAGTCGATGTTTCCGGTTTGCTAAGGTCGAACAAACGGAAGAAGATTACGGGTGTGGTCTATATCGTCGATAGAAGGTATTATCATTTCTTTGATCAAGAAAGAGAGCAATTACAAAGAGACCTGGAGGAGCGCCTCTCAGGATATGAAGTTGTTGTGGTCAACATGAGCGAAGATGAGAGGAAAGTTTTGGTGAGAACCTATAGCGATAGGTCTTATGGAGGCATTTTTTATTTAAATCGAGATACGAATGAATTTATCAAGCTGGCTGATATCAGCCCCTGGCTGAATGAAGAAGAACTGGCTTATATGAAATCTGTTACCTATAGAGCCAGGGATGGATTTACCATTCATGGGTATTTGACTCTGCCCAAAGGTTTAAAGCCCAAAAGATTGCCTGTAGTCATAAATCCGCATGGAGGCCCTTGGGCCAGGAACACCTGGGGTTATAATCCGGAAATTCAATTCCTGGCTAACCGTGGTTATGCGGTTTTGCAGATGAATTTCAGGGCTTCGACCGGTTACGGGCGTGAATTCTGGGAAGCCGGTTTCAAGCAATGGGGGCTTGCTGTTCAGAATGATATCAGCGATGGAGTGGAATGGTTAATCCGCCAAGGAGTTGCTGATCCAGAAAGGGTGGGCATCTACGGCGGCTCTTATGGAGGTTACGCCACTTTAGCAGGCCTCGCCTTTACTCCAGATTTGTATGCTTGCGGTATTGATTATGTCGGGATTTCGAACATCTTTTCCTGGCTGAAGGCTATTCCTCCTTATTGGAAGCCTTACCTTGAGATGATGTACGAGATGGTCGGACATCCTGAGAAGGATAGGGAATTGTTAGTGAGAACATCTCCTGTTTATCATGCTGATAAAATCAAAGCTCCCCTTTTTGTGGCTCAGGGTGCAAATGATCCCCGTGTGCCTAAGTCTGAATCAGATCAAATCGTTGAAGCCTTGAGGAAGCGAGGCATTGATGTTTTATACATGGTCAAAGAGAATGAAGGGCATGGCTTCATGAATGAAGAAAATCGGTTCGATTTTTATAGAGCCATGGAGAAATTCCTGGCTAAGCATCTGGGCGGAAGAGCAGAAGGCCAGACTCATGATTAAGGTAAAAAGTTTTAGCCTTTCTGCGCAAAAAGGATCAAAACTGCCAGCGCAACTAAGAGGCTTGTCCACAAGAATATGGCAATCCGGGTTGACCTTTTGGCGCTATCGGCTTCCCACCAGGTGAGCGGTCGAATCCCTTGGGCCAAGAATGTTACTACTCCTGCCAGGTTTATACAAATGAGGTTTATGAGAAACAAAAGCAACGATCCCAAGGCCAATTTCCAATGACCAGAGCCAACCAGCATTCCCAGGGTGACCAAAGGTGGAAGAAGTGCTACGGCCACCATTACACCGATAAGGGCACTCAACAGTCCTGTTGTCAATGACAAGGCCGCTGCACTCCCTGCGGCAAGGGCAAGGGCGATATCACCAAAATTGACTCTCGTTCGAGAAATGAGCTCAGGGATATCTGGATTAACTTTAAAGACTAATCCTATTGCGATAGAGAACACAAGTGCTGTTAATATTCCAATCGCAATGGTTTCGATTGCTCTTCTAGAAAGCTTGATATCTCCCAAAGTGGTACCAAGAGAGAGCCCTACATTCGGGCCCAGCACTGGTGCGATGACCATAGCACCGATAATAAAGACCACATTGTTTCGCAATATGCCTACTGAAGCCACCACCGAAGCAAGAATGATAAGAACAATGAAAATCCATGAGAATCTGGTCATCTTTTCGATGTCATTGTAAAGTTCTTCCCGACTGATTCGGGCTGTTTTCTTCACAGGTTTCTTTACTGGTTCTGTATCATGAAGTGAAGGAGGCAGCTTTTCTTCTGGTTCTGGTCTAGGAATCGAAGCTTCTACAGGAAGAAGAATGATTCTGGTATCCTTTCGCTTGTAAAAACGTTTTTCCAGTAGGTCGAGTACAGCTTGTGTTTCCTTGGTAGGAAGAAGGACTTTTATCCGAGCCTGATTTCCAGCAATGATCTCTTCCCAAACGTCCAGGACATTTTGGTCCTTGAGTAAATCTTTAACTTCTTTGGCGTATCCTTCAGGAACAACCATTTCAATTAGTCGAAGTGCCATCTCCTCCTCACAGCAAGGCTTCTGTTTTCACTACATCTCGACCAGCTCAACCCGGCGGTTCAGCTTCCGTCCTTCCTCCGTTTTATTGGTGCTGACTGGGCAGAGAGGACCGACTCCCTTGGCTTTAAGACGATTGGCGGAAATACCATACTTATTGATTAATTCCTTTACCACTGCCCCTGCCCGCTTTGCAGAGAGTTCCATGTTGTATTCAAGCTTTCCGATCATGTCCGTATGCCCCACGACATAGACTTTAAGGGAGCTGTTTGTCTTCAACATTTCAGCAATAGCCTTAAGGGTTGGCTCAGACTCAGGTTTTACAGCATAGCTGTCAAAGTCAAAGTAGATCCCATAGATGGCCACATGTCCGGTCTTTTTTATATCGTTAGCCATGGCCTCTGGATCTGCCACGACTTCCTGTTCCATGATCGTCTTCTCCACAATCGTCAGTCTGTAGTCGCTGCCGTCATCGCTGGCCCAGACTTCAATCCAGGTTTCCCTGTCGTCTTTGGCCACTTTCATGTACAACCCACGCTCAAAAAGAATCGTTCCTCCGATTTTCTTGATGGCATTGATAAAATTCTTCCTGACCTTGAGTTGACCGGGCGGATTGAAGCCTTCCTTCAGGGTATAAGAGATTTCCCATTTCCGGCCTTCAATCACATACTCGTTGTCTTCTGCATCGTAAAACTCATGTGAATCGTAGGCGAACTCCTCGTATTCAGAAATGTAGTAATTTTTCATCCGGGAAAGCAGGGGATGGTCCTGGCTTCCTTCCACATCCTGTTCTTCAGCAAATACAGTGGCCGCCAAAAGAATTACCAAGCATATGCCTAGAAACGATTTGATCCTGAATTTCATGCTCATCACCTCTCAAAGAATTTTGCTCGGGCTTTATGAGTAGCCTGAGTAATCTGAAATTTTAATAAACAAAATCCTGAGACATTGATACATGAAAAACTAACACCTGTCAACAGAAAGAGGGGTCAGGTCTTAACTTTCAACATTTCTTTTTCGGTCCTCCAATTGATCCTGAGTTCATTCCAAAAAAAGTTGAAAGTTCAGACTTGACCCCTTTTTTCTTTTTTATTGATGGGTGAAAAGATAGAGCGCACCAACCAAAAGTAGTAAAATATAATTTTAGCGAAAAAGGGAACGCTTCTATTTTTCCTGAGAGTTTGCCGCGCTCTGCTCCCCATGACAATCAGATTGGATTTGACTCTTTTCTCCTTTATTGATATTCTTTGGCCAAAATTCCAGAAGGAGCAGGGATATGAAATGCTCTAAATGTCATACCGAAAATCCTGAGGATAGCACTTTTTGCCGAAAGTGCGGTACTCAAATCACTTCCCCTGAAGAAATTCCCTCTCCCCCTACCAAGACAATCCAGGCGGTCAAAAAGGAATTAGAGAGAGGGAGCACTTTTGCCCACCGCTATGAAATCATCGAAGAATTGGGAAAAGGCGGGATGGGCAGCGTCTACAAGGTATTCGATAAAAAAATAAAAGATAAGATTGCTCTAAAGCTCATTAAACCGGAAATCGCGGCTGATGAGAAGATGATCGACCGCTTCAGCAATGAGCTGAAGTACGCCCGCAAGATCGCCCACCCGAATGTTTGCCGAATGTATGACCTCGGTGAAGAAGAGGATACTCATTACATCACCATGGAATATATCTCAGGTGAGGATCTGAAAAGCATGATCCGGATGATGGGGCAGCTGAGTCCCGGCAAGACCATTTCCATAGCCAAGCAAGTTTGCGACGGACTGGCTGAAGCACATCGGTTAGGTGTCGTGCATCGTGACTTAAAACCTCAGAACATCATGATCGACAAGGAGGGAAATACCCGCATCATGGATTTCGGCATTGCCCGCTCTCTGAATGTAAAAGGCATAACCGGTGCCGGGGTGATGATTGGCACTCCTGAATACATGTCTCCAGAACAGGTAGAAGCAAAGGAAGTTGACCAGCGTTCGGATATTTATTCGTTGGGAGTCATTCTGTATGAAATGGCCACCGGAAGAGTGCCTTTCGAAGGAGAAACTCCTTTCGCCATAGGTATGAAACACAAGAGCGAAATTCCGAAGGAGCCAAAAGAGTACAATACTCAGCTTCCTGATGACCTCAACCGCGTGATCATGAGATGCTTGGAAAAGGATAAGGAGATGAGGTATCAGAGTGCAGGCGAAGTGCGCTCTGAATTGACCAGGATAGAGGAGGGCATTCCCACCACCGAGAGGGTTATCCCCAAGAGAAAGCCAATCACATCCAGGGAAATAACTGTACAATTCAGCCTGAGGAAACTCTTCATCCCTGCTCTGGTAGTTGCTGCCATTATAGTCATCGGGGTGATTCTCTGGCAGGTTCTGCCCCAGGAAGAAGTTGTCCCCATCCCCTCAGACAAGCCTTCCCTGGCTATCATGTACTTCAAGAATAATACTGGGAATGAGAATTTAGACCATTGGAGAACCATGCTATCCAATCTATTGATCACAGACCTCACCCAATCCAAGCATCTCCGGATTTTGAGTGAAGACAAGCTCTTCAATATCCTCAGCCAGCTGAATCAGCTTAAAGCAGAAACCTATTCCTCTGAAGTCTTAAAACAGGTGGCTACCCAAGGGGGGGTCAATCACATCCTCCAGGGAGCATACGCCAAAGCAGGAGATGAGTTCAGGATCAATGTCACCCTTCAGGAAGCGAGCTCCGGCGAGCTCATCGGGTCAGAGTCGGTGGCTGGATTAGGCGAGAAGAGCATCTTCACCATGGTGGATCAGCTGACCAGGAGAATCAAGGCGAATTTTAAGCTTTCTGAGGAAGAAATCATGAGCGACCTGGATAAGGAAGTCCGGAATATCACCACCAGCTCTCCTGAAGCCTACAAATATTATGTCGAAGGGAGAAGGTATCATACCTCGGGAGAAAATCGCCAAAGTATCCAGCTCATGGAAAGAGCCCTTTCTATCGACCCAGAATTCGCTATGGCTTTCAGATCTATCGCCCAGAGCTACAACAATCTTGGACTTTTTTCTGAGAGCGCCAAGTACATGCAAAAGGCTTTTGAACTGACCGAACGCCTGTCAGATAGAGAGCGGTATCAGATTCAGGGAGATTACTACAGCGATTCAGATAAAACATACGATAAGGCCATCGAAGCCTATACCAAAGTCATAGAGCTTTATCCTGATGATACGATTGCCAATCACAACTTGGGAAGCATATATGCCGACATAGAAGAACTGGATAAAGCGATAGAAAGATATGAAGCCTGTGTCAGGAATAAAACTGAATTCATTGGTTCCTATACACAGCTTACTACCTCCTACAGAGCCAAAGGAAGGTATGATAGAGCAAGGGAAGTCCTCGAGGATTATATCCATAACGTGTCTAACAATGCACAGATCCGAAGGTCCTTGGCCACCAATCATATCCATCAAGGAGAATTAGAATTAGCCTTGGCTGAAATGGATAAAGCTTTCCTCCTTGACCCTACTCATTTTGTGAATTTCCGCCGAAAAGGTGATATTTATATGTATAAGGGAGATTTAGTCAAAGCAGAAGAAGAATACCAAAAGCTCCTGAATTTGAGAGAACCTGTCGCTCAGGCCTGGGGAAATTCCAGGCTTGCATATCTCTATTTATTAAAAGGAAAATTCGAGGAAGCTAAGAAATTGAGTAAACAAGGTGTAGAATTATCAAAGAAGTTCGGTCAAAGTCTGTGGGAGTCAATGTTTAATTTGAGCTCAGCCTATCTGCATCAAAACTCAGGAAATCCTGAGATAGCTTTAAGAGAGTGTGACGAAGCCTGGAAAAGCGGAGAAAAGGCGGACTTCTTGTTCGGGCAAAAATTAGCGTTATATGCGAAAGCAAGTGTTTTCCTCAAAATGAAGCAAATGCCCGAAGCTCGAAACGAAGCAGAAAGGCTTAAAGAGATGATCGAAAAAGGGTTGAATAAGAAAGAAATTAGAATGTACTATCATCTGATGGGAATGATGGAGCTTGAAAAGGGGAATTTTGGTAGAGCTGTTAGATATTTTGAGGATACATTAGCGCTGGAATCCTACGGACCACTCGCTAAAAGCGCCGAATTTATTAATTCCTTAGCTTTAGCCTATTACAGATCAGGGAACTTAGAGAAGGCCTTAGAAAACTACCAGTGGATAACCACCCTCACTACCGGGAGACTCGGATTTGGAGATATCTACGCCAAGAGCTTTTACATGCTGGGAAAGATACACGAAGAGAAGGGATTGAAAGAGAAAGCTAGCGAGTACTACGAGAAATTCCTCGCTCTCTGGAAAGACGCCGACTCAGGTATCCCTGAAGTCATTGACGCCAAAAACCGCCTCAAATAGGGGTCAGGTCTCAACTTTCAACATTTTTACTTAAAAAAAAAGGGGGACGGTTCTATTTTTCCAAAATAGCTGAAGGAGAGTGCTATCTTGTATATCTTTTTAAGAGAAAAATAGAACCGTCCCCATTTTCTTAGTGGCTCTTGTTAGGTTTGATTTTTAGAGAATGTGTTTCTTATTGGAATACCTGCTTGAATAAATCGACTAGGGCCAGGGCGTATTCAACCTGTGTCAGCGGGATTCCCTTCTCTTCCGCGATCTTGTTGAAGCGTCCATCTTTGTTACTGTCAGCAGTGACGACGATATAGTCAGCAAAGGGAGCCACGGCATCGATCATTTTTTCGTTATCGCTCCCTGGAGCGCCTCTTTTTGATTGGCCTCCCACATGCACGGCAATGATGAATATTCCTTCTTTCTGGCAGTGATCGATGAGCTTCTTCAAGCGGCTCACTTCCGCATCTACAGTGAGCCCGGATGCTCCCATTCCTTTCAGGCTGGCTCCTATGGCAAAGATGACTGCCTTATAGGGTGTACCTTTCGGGAATTTGCCCAAATCAGTGTGGACTTCCACATGAAAGCCAGGGGCTTCCTCTTTATCGGCTAAACCAACTCCGGCAGCCAGGAGCTCAGCATCGGGCACATCGCAATAGTCGTACTTTATTCCTGCTTCCTCAAGAACGATGTTGACAGTGGTGACATCAGGACTCTGACCGGCAGAGGTCGTCAACACAGGCAGTTGAGCCTTGGGGATTTCTGTTTCTGCCAAAATAGTTCCAGAAAAGCCAAGGAAAAGTCCGATAACAATTGCTAAGAGCAGGTAAAATCTCTTTAAGTTTTTCATTTTAAACTCCAAATCATTTTATTATTCTATTGTATATGTTATTGAGTTTGACTCCTTATTCCTTCTTTTCTTTCTCTGGCTCTGGTTCCAGTTTATCGTATTCGACGAGCTCTTTGAGCCACCAATCTGGGTACTTCATGCGGTTTCTTTTTCTCGTCTT
>Ga0209636_10005968_pt1 | contig 12437 bp, 11 predicted proteins | sample DeeMarSWOR152_54_FD_187464 | JGI IMG/M metagenome (GOLD analysis project Ga0209636, IMG submission 187464) | Marine sediment microbial communities from White Oak River estuary, North Carolina - WOR-1-52-54 (SPAdes) (version 2) | ecosystem: Environmental > Aquatic > Marine > Intertidal zone >...
AAGCTTTCGCCATTTTCCGTCCCATAACCTCAACTTCAACTGGTACACCTGCTTTTCTAAGAATCCGAGAGATCTTTATTGCTTCCCCTTTCAACTTCTCTGTAATGGAAATCACCATAACCGTTTTTTCTTCCTCAACTTTTAGCATAGCCTTCTGTTTCTGCATTGCTATCATTATCCTATCTAAGCCATGAGCAACACCAACCGCAGGCGTAGGCTCGCCTCCAAACATTTCAATAAGCTTGTCATATCTTCCGCCGCCACCCAACGCTATATCCATTTCTGGAATGTACGGCTCAAAAACCATTCCAGTATAATACTCAAGTCCCCTAGCAAAACCAGCCTCAACAGTCATGTCGATTTTCTCTCCGCTTTCCGAAACAAGCTCAAGAATCTTGTGAAGATTTCTCACAGCGCTACTAGCACTTTTATACCCTTCAACACTTCTTTTCATCTTATTCAGAACTTCAGAGAACTTGTTGCCCCTAACTTTCACCAGTTTTTGAAAAGTCTCCAAGCACTTTTTAGATACTCCAGTCTCTTCAACCAGCCCAAGAGCATCATCATACTGTTCCTTATCCATCAACTGCATAATTCCGTTTTGAACTTTATCTTCAACCTTTTCTTGGCTTAAAATCCCCCTCAAAACTCCAACATGCCCAACCTTAAAAGCAAAATTTTTTAATCCCACAGCCTTCATCAAACTATTCGTCAACATTATTATTTCGGCGTCTGCCTCAGGCTTATTTGAACCCATCAGTTCATAATTTGACTGCCAAAACTCTCTGAAACGACCTTGCTGCGGCTCGTCATATCGATAAAGGCTTCCCAAACTAAACATCCGCAGAGGCTTAGGCTCATTTCTTAAAGTGGTTGCAACCAGTCTCGCCACAGAAGCCGTGAACTCTGGTCTTAAGGCAACCTTCCGTCCACCCAAATCCTTAAAGGTGTACATTCGAGAGCGAACCTCTTCACCAGCCTTTGCGGCTAAAAGCTCGTAAGATTCTAAAACAGGTGTAATTATCTCTTTGTATCCGTAAAGTTGAGCTACTCTCCTAGCCTTGCCTTCGATGTATTTCATCATTCGAGCTTCTTCTGGCAGAAAATCCCTCATTCCACGAACTCTTCTGAAAGCGGGCAATTCCAGTACTCCATTATTTTAGTGTTAATTGCGAAACCGAATAGTAAACTATTTCTCCTCTACGGTTCATATCAGCCAAAACCAGCTCCTTTTTAAGACTTTGACACTGTCTTAAAACGTGAGTTAAATACTCCAGCGATATAGGGTTTCCTTCTTGTATGCTTAAAATTAAGTATTTGGCTGTTTCTTTGCCGTATCCTCCGCGTTCATAAACTCTAAAGTCAACACCTAAGCCGAAACCCTCCCGAACAACATACCCACGGCTTCTCAAATCGCGATATGCCAAATATTTAGCCCAAGCATTTTCGTCAACACCCTTGTAACGTTGCAAAAGCCCCTGAAAATCCACTGTTTCACCCTTCCTATCCTCAATCTCCACTATTCCCTTATCCAAAAGATATAGAGCCTCATAAAACGTAAGCAAAAACTCATCGTTTTCAGCTACGCCGTATCCCCTAGAGGAAAGCTCATCCACCCTCTCTTTTTCAGAAACTTTAACACCATTTTCAACAAGCAAACCCTTAATCTTAAGTTCTGAACGGGCAACTGTCTTCCCCTTACCCTTACTCATATAAACCCTCAACCAGCATAAAACCATGTTTTTACTTATAAGGAGTAAGATAGAACTTACTTTTACAGTAGATATAACTATTGAAAACTATGTTTTCTAAACTCTATTTAATTCAGCACTTTTTGCACTTTTTATTTTCGATTTTTGCATACAAATTTAGACGGAAGGAAATTTCTTTTTCGTTTTTTAACCCATTTTTTAGCGTAAGTAAATTTTCGTCGAGTCAAACATTAATGTTTATGTCTGATTCTTACATGTAATCCTCAATCCCAGCATAAGGGGCTGTTGTTCGCTATGACAGAAAGGCGCAAACTAAATGATTTGAAAGTTTGGAAATAAGCTTGGAATATGAATTTGACAATTCAAGCATTACGTGTGAGAAGGATAGAGACTGATCAAAAGAGTGGTTGACTGGTGGATTGAAGAAGTAAAGGCAAAATCAGCAGTAAAGACTTCTTCATTGCCATCCCTCTATCTCCGCTGAAACCCACCACTCCAAAGTCTTTGACCTTTCAGTTGCGTCTCTGAAGGCAACTATTGCATCATATACTTTGACTTTAGAAAGTGCGGTTTTTGGAATGGTGATGTTATACGTGTAGCCTACGCCTTCCGTGAACGTGCAGTTGGAATAGGGGTCTCTAATAAAGTAGCCATCGGTCTTAAGGATGTCGCCGATTGTGTATGCATTGTAATAGCTGTTCCATCTAAGCATAATTAATCTTTCTTCTGTAGTTAGATTGCAGGCGGCAAAGCAGTCTATCCAACCGTGTCCGTCTATGTCGAATGCAAAGCCTAAAAGGTCTCCAGCATGATATTCATCATCGTTTATCTTTGCGATTATGTTGAGACTTTCGTTCCGCCATTCAAAGGTGAGTTCGATGCGTAATGTTCCGTTTACAATCACTTGTTCATCACTTGACCACTCAAGGATGAAGTCTGGTTGAAGAGTAACAAAGCTGTTGGCGTACAAGGAAGCAGCTAAAGCGATAGAAATCATCGTTACGTAGAACACCGCAAACTTATGGTTCAATTTTATTTCTCCATCCTTTTTGTTCTCTTTCTATCCTTCAATTGGGGCTAGGCGATGATACGCTCTAAACTAGTCGGCTCTGCTTTATTTCAGGTTATGTTAAGTCAACGACCTTAGATATAACTTTCGGTTAATATACACGGTTTGGTAGTTGTTGTTCAAATTCTAATTTCAGTTTTCCGTAACCCTTTATCAGCCGTTTCACAAGATAAACGTGTTTTAGATACATCACAGCCATCAGTTTTTAGGTGCTAACCTTAGCTGTCTCAATTTCAGACTTTATACGCTGTGAGTTGAACTGTTCGCTGTGTGGCTGTAACGCCTTGTCAAAGGATTTCTGGTGGCACGGCACTAATATTGTCAAATGCTTTTCCATACTCTCCCAGTTCTTTCCTGGGTAAAATGATTTTCTCGTCTCTTGTTCAACTTACTCCTTACTTACAAAGTAGCTTTAAACTTAACAAAATCTTCCCTACGTAAAACGCCATCCTCACAAATAACAGCTGTCACGTATTTTAGTGGAGTTATGTCGAAGGCTGGATTCAGAACATTCACGCCCTCAGGAGCAATCATCTGCGAACCTATATGCGTAACCTCTTCCCACGGTCTTTCCTCAATAGTAACATCTGCTGAAGAATGTGCCAAGTCAAAGGTGGATTTGGGAGCAGCAACATAGAATGGAATATTATGCTCTTTGGCTAAAACCGCTATGGCATACGTTCCAACCTTGTTGATCACCGCGTCTCTAACTATTCTGTCTGCTCCAACTATGACTTTGCTGACCAACTGCTTATACATGACGTAGCCGACCATGTTATCCGTGATCAAGGTGACTGGTATGCCATCACGTTTAAGCTCGTAGGCGGTTAACCTTGCTCCCTGCAGTTTCGGTCTTGTCTCAGTTGCAACAACCTTAATCTTTTTCCCTTGCTCCCAAGCAGCCCTTATTACGCCTAAAGCGGTGCCATACTCAACCGTTGCCAAAGCACCGGCATTACAATGCGTTAAGATAACATCTTCGTCATGAATAAGTTCAGCCCCGTGTCTACCAATCAAACGATTCGCGGCTGCATCTTCATCAGCGATTTTCTGCGCCTCTTCAACAATAAATGTGGCTAAATCCTTGACGTTTCCAGAAAAGCCTCTTGCCCCATTCAGAATTCTATCAATAGCCCAGAAAAGATTAACAGCCGTCGGCCTTGTCTCCTTCAAAGTTTCCGCTGCTTTCTCCAACTCGTCAATTAATTCTCCCTTCTTTTCAGCTTTTGAATGATAAGCCACCAAAGCTAATGCGAAAGCTGCAGCCGCACCTAAGAGCGGTGCCCCCCTTATTTTCATAGTTTTTATCGCCTCAGCCACTTCAGTAACATTTTTCATCTCTAAAACAACAGTTTCCAGCGGAAGTTCAGTCTGGTCTATCGTTACAACTGTTCCATCACGCCATTCTATCGTCCGCATACCAATCCTCAGTAAACTGTTTTATGCAGAAACAGTATAAAACTTGTTAGAAAGTGAAACAACCATGAAAAAGGAAACTCAAATTCTCCTCGAAAATTTTGGAAAAAAATATTCTGAAGTTTTGGGCATAAACCTCAAGGATGGAAATGATGAGGAAATTTTCAAATGGTTTTTGGTGTCCACACTTTTTGGTGCACCCATAACTGAAACCTCAGTCATCAAAACTTACCAGTGCTTTCAAAAATATGGCGTTTTAACGCCTAAAAGAATACTTGAAAACGAATGGGAAGGCTTGGTCAAAATCTTGGATGAGGGATGTTACACACGCTACGATTTCAGAACTGCAGACAAACTTTTGAGGGTCATGCGAAACCTCATGGAAAAGCACAACGGAAATCTCAATCTTCTCCACAGTAAGGCTTCCAATGCAAGAGACTTGGAAAACATGTTAAAAGATTTGGGAAAGGGCATAGGTGACGTGACTGTAAGTATATTTCTAAGAGAATTACGAGACATCTGGGAGAAAGCCAAACCAAATCCAACAAGTCTGGTCATCTCAGCTGCCAAAAACCTCGGAATAGCAAAGGAAGAAGCTACCGAAAACACTCTAAAACAACTAGAAGATTTCTGGGCTAAAGACAAAGTTGCGGGAGAATCCTTCATTAACTTTGAAACAGCCCTGCTTAGATTGGGTAAAAATTTCTGTAGAAAAGGAAGATGCGCTTCTTGTCCAGTTAAAAGCGACTGCATAAATCCTAAGGTGTCTTGACATAGGTTATAACTTCTACTGGGCATCCTTCCTTAAGCTTCAGCTTCTTCTTCCATTTGTCTCCGACAGCTATAAGGGAGAAAATTCCTGAAATTTCAGCCTTCGTTTTGCGAACCAAATTCACTAGTGCGGCTTGAGTTTCTCCTGTTTTGACCATGTCATCCACGATTAAGACGCTGTCCTTTCTTTTAATGCTGTCCTTTGGAATATAGAGCGTCATTGTTACGCCTGAATCCTTAAGCACGTAAGTTTCTTCCAAGAAAGCTTTAACTCCAACTTCCTTGTTTCTCTTTGCTATTACCATGTTAACTCCGAGGGCGTTGGCAACCATGGTAGCCAATGGAATCCCATCCACGGCTGCTGTTAAAACCGTTGTGACACGTTTTCCAGCTAAATTTGCGAGTGCATGGTTGGATGCCTGCTGAAGGATGTTAAAGTCACCTATGATCTTAGTGTTATCAAAATATCCGTCTTCATTAAATTTTATTCTACTTCGAAGCTCCCTTTCTAAACCAACAAGTTTCGTCAATACTTTCCAGAGTTGCTTCGCCCTTGCAATATTCGGCAAAACATGCCCTTTCGCATATCTGCTTAAAACAGTCACGGGCAAACCAGTCTTAGATGACAACTCTCGATAAGTGATATTTCTCTTGTATTTCGCTGTTCTAAGCAATTCGATAGTCATTAGACGAAGTTTTAACTCCTCTGCGTGTGTACTCATAACAATCCCTTATACATCGATAAGTTAAAGACTGAAGTATTTACCATTTATTATTGCATTACTAATATAAATCTAACTGATTATAAATAACATGGTTATGGTCTTATTCTTAATGGAAAAAAACAGGAAGTCTGGAAAAGAAGAACCTGTTCTATTTCATGTCGCCAATAATCGTTATTAATGGATAAATTCAACATGGAAATATCAATAATTCCATGAATCAGCTAACAACACCATGTTCTTTTAAACATTTTGATTGAAAATTTTTTTGAATAAGATATATGAAGACATAAGACTTATACGTAACTATGAGAATATATAATTGGTGATAAAAATGAAGAAAGAAACCACGACAACACTTAGAATCCTAATAGCAAAGTCGTTGATAGACCAATTTCCACAAGTGCGAAGATTTGTTAAAGGCTACCTTAAGGTTTACTATGAGCCTTCTCAATCAGCCTTAAAATAATGTCGTCATAGGTTTCTCCCTTTTTTTCTATCAATACTCTCAGTTTCTCTCTTGTTGAAACTTTAATACTTATGGTTGTTAGGCGTTCTTCTTCTTGGTTAGACATAACTATTATTCTATATGACAGTTATAGAAAAATGTTCCGTTTCCATAATCCTTATCATAATCCTTATGTGATGTTATGAAAACATATAAATATTAGGAAACTCCTAGTAAAACATAGAGGAAAAAGCGATGTGGGAAAATGAACTGATAATGCTTAGGTTTAGCTTTGCCCTATTGATAGCAACATTCATACTGCTATTGGCGATTCTGTTAAAGTTGTACTTTGACCACAGAGAGCTTGTGAATGTGCTTAGAAATCTAGCAATACATTCGCACTGCGAGGATGAAAGAGAAGGCGATGAACAATGAAGAAAACAGCTCTATTAACACTGGCTTTACTTCTGATAATCCCAATGTTTTCTCAGATTAGAAGTGCCTACGCTGTTTCATGCGGTTATGAAAGATACCAGGATGACACTTGTGAAGTCTATCTTGAATACTACCCAATAGTTCCTTTTGACCCGTCGTATCCAACGGCTAGTGAAGAATTTCCAATAAAGTTCTACTTTTCGCAAAAGAATTGGTGGGAGTTTGACCCTTTAACTCTATGGCATCACATTGTTCCAAGAGCCTGGTCAATAAGCGTCTTTTATCGTGATGACTGTGGCGATTCGGATTATGTAACATGGAAAAGATGGTATCCCACTTCAACAAGTCAGAACGGATGGGAGATTTCATGGAGGCTTTCTGGTACTCATGAGGGGCTTACAGTAGGTGCGATACTTACCGCTCCCGATAGTGTTCAATGGGCAACTAATTATACAAAATACTATAAAGACGGATACCTTCACGTAGGCGGTCTAGGTGAGGAGTTTGCATCGAATACTCTTTGGGGAGATACTTATGTTGAAGGGGCAGGAAGTCTCGGAATTCCTAACGACCTTGCACAAAGCCACGAAGGGCATCACGTTATCTTTTGGGTGCATGTGCGTTTAGCATGGGTAAAACTTGACTGGCTTGGCATTCCAGAAGCAATTCGTTATCTCGACCTTGACTTTTACTTAGGTGATGACGATCCATCAGATACAGACTGCTGGCTTACTGTCGAACAAGGTAATACTGGTTTCAGTCTTGAGAAACCGTCAAGTGGCGGTGGCGGATCCTTGCCTTGTCCAACATTGTTTGTTTGGAACGGCACAGGCTACGTTGACTACGGAGTCATAGACATTCACAATCCTTTAGGCGAAGACGTTGTTAGAGAAGTGCCTGTTCAAATGGAAGACGTGGGCTTAAACAATCATAAAGCTACGTTTAGGCTGAGGGAAGGTTGGGAAGGCTTAACCTTTTCAGAGTCAGTAATAGACCAAGTTAAACTCTACGCAATAGGCGACTATGGAAACCGTTACTTATGTCCGTTAATAAGTGCTGAACACAGCAGACTTGGAAACGTGTTGCCACAGCTACTCTTAAGCGACGATGTTAAGGCTCAGATACTTCTCTTAGAGACGATAGACCTAACCTTTATAGTGCCATGCCAAAACGTTCAAAGCTACACATTCACCATCGAAGGATGCAACATGCTTAAAATGTAAAAAATAGCCTAAACTTCCCCTCTTTTTTCTATTGTCCCTTCAAGATTTTAGGATAACATTTATTTCGCATTGGACAGTTGAAACATTGTTTTGGAATTAAAACCGTGTTTGGCTGAAAGATTCTCCGTAGCTCTTCCCTTGCAGACTTTGTTATTTCCACGTGAATCTCCAAAAGGCTCAACACCTAAATTTCTATCGCTATGTCGTGCCTTCTTCCAAACAACTCCTCTTCTTCCTTTTTCTTCTTCAACTGTGCCTTAAGCCGTTCATTCTCTTCTATCACTTCTTCAACTGAAACCACTTCTGAACGTGGATTTGTTGTTTTAGCCTCTGTCCGTGCTTTCAAACCGTCTAGTAACGTGTCCAAGAAGGCTTGTCTTCTCAACTTGCGGTTTCGCCTTAATGGTTCACGAATCGTTTGAACCCTTTTTATAACTTCATTCAGACGGTCTGCCACTTCGTCACTCATACTTATTCCTCACTCACATACTTCTCATTAACTCTATTGAAAATTCCTTCTCTAGCGTTTGGTTCTAGCTGTTTCTTCGGCAAAGGATTCGCAGGGTTCAGAATCGCTATGAAGTCTCTAACCGTGTTCTCTAAGGATTTGATTCCTTGAACCGTAGCATTATCAGTTTTAGGATTTCTTTCGATAGCGTCAAGACGGCTTAAAATCTGATTCGTTTGCATACCCCGAATTTCCTCTCTGAGTTTTTGAATCTCCGAAGTCTTCGGATTTGAATTCCCACCGTGTTCCAAACGGTCTAACCGTTGCCTCAAAATCTGCACTTCCTCTTCCTTCCTTCGCTTTTTCTCTCTCTCGTCTAGAATCTGTGATAACTTTGCTTCCGTCAAAACGACACCTTCACTCTGCTGGTAAGGTGTAACAGTTCTAATGCTTTCAATCAAGCCTAACGGAAGACGACTTCCTCTGTGCTGACTCCAACTTTCTAGGATTAACTTCTGCCGATCGGGTCTGACGCCTGACAGCTCCAAATATTCTTGAAGTGCCTTGTAATCATCCCAACTGCGGTAACTCATTAAATCACATATGGCTTTACCTTTTTTGATTCCGTGATCTTTCAACAGCTCCAGCATAGCGTCATGTTCTTCGGGAAGAGTCTCACCTTCAGAAACTCCCTCACTAGAGGGGGTAGAGGGGGTCTCTGCCTTCCGTGTGCAAGCTGTCAAATGCGGTTTCTTGCCTCTCAACCAATGTTGAAAAGTCCCAAGCCAGCTTTACTTGACAGCTCTCGACCACAGTGAAGACACTTGCATCTTCCATCGCTTAGGAGTTCATAATCTATGCCTTCTGTCCATCGCAACAACGACACCTTTAGAAGATTATCTTAAGACGTTCTTTTAAGGCTTTTCGGAATGTTGAAGGTAGCCTTTTCAGACGTGTTTTCTAGGCTTTCAACACCTTAGAGATAGGTTAAAGTGAACGTTTCAACACCTTTTCTGAGAGTGTAATCGCCTATTTTTGTGGAGGGTATCCACAATAACGAAAAGGAAAAGCCTAATAAAGAGAAACAACTCAGTTATTAGTGAAGTTCCAAGTTCGTGTCCTTAGCCTTCTCTTCGGGCACGGATTGTTGGGGCTAAGCCTTTGGGGTGTCCTAGTTATGGGGCACCCCACCAAAATCTATAAATTAGTTCTATAACAATCTTCTATTTTGAGGCTTAACCTTATGACGAAGAGAAGGGAATTGAGTTTTGAAAACAGCCTCAGGATAGGCTCTTGGAGACTGTAACTTCTAAATATGAAATTTCATATGAAATTCTATCCTCTTCCGATTCGGTGAGATGGTTTTTCGTCAACAACCCTAAAAAATGGTTTACAAAAGAAGACGTTTTAGCCTTTCTTGAGGAAAAGGAGAAAAAACTAGCGGTAGGAACACTCTACAACCTTTTTAGCACGCTGAAACGCATAGGTTTCCTTGAATCTAGGCGTTCTAGCTTTGCGTTATATCGTCTAGCGGACATAAAAAATGAAATTCACCCTATAGGGGGTGTTTCACTTGGGGTTAAGCCTAGACTGTTTAAGCTGGATTTCTTTAGGTATTTGGAGACTCTTGCTTGGGAAGACGTGCGTAGGGTTCATGACGTTCATTTGTGGGTTTCTATTGGTAGTTGGGGTTTTGTTGATAGTGAGTGGGAGAATCATGTTCGTAGGAAGTGTTTTGTGAGGCGTGTTGTTGTTGACGGTTTGCGGTTTGAGTTAAGGGTTAATTATGGTGTTGGTTCTTTGAGTGTTATTGTGAAGTGTGCGAATGAGCCTGTTGCTGTTGGTTTTGAAGGGTTGACTAGTCTATTTAGTGTGTTGTCTTCTGTTCGGGGGAAATATTGCCCGGGTGTTCCGTCTGTTGCTGAGTGGACTGTTAAGGAGTGGCATTTTGGCAGGGACACGAAAGGGGGAATTTCAGGCTTAGACTTCGACGTTTCTTTTAAGGATTGGTTCGGTAATCTTGTTAGGGTTTATAGTCGCCATGACAAAAAGGCTAGAATTGAACGTGTAGAGAATCCAAATGTGAAAGTTGCTAAGTTGCTTGGACACGAAGAGGTAGAAGGTGTTCCACGTGGAACGCTTACACCTAGACACTTGAAAGCCTTAGCCTGGTCTTCACAGAGTGCATCGAAGCAAGATCAGAAGTTGGAGATTCATTGTTTAGTTGGTAATGTGGTTGTTGATAGTTAAGGTGAGACTTGGAAAGCTGACTTGCGGTAAACTTGTTCCTATTTTAAACATTAAATCCTATACAGAGACACCATTCTAAGAAGTCGTCAATTTGAGCCTTAGCCTTTTTCTTCCGTTTCTTCTTATGCATATTTGAAAAGTGTTGATTCTCACTATTAAAAAGTTTTTAGTAGGGGTTCAAAGAGACCGTGACTCCGCTATAGGTGGTGGTCACCTTTTATTCGGCGTAGTCTTAGATCTCCTTTCTTATGAAACTCCGCCAGCTTAACGGAGTTGAACCCAATGTAATAGTTCAGCATTTAGCTTTTAAAATTGTGTTGCTTATTGTGTAGATTGGTATCCACGATAACCGAAGAGTCTTCCTCTTAAGGAATTAAACTTCTATGGCGACTTCAAACTCAGGGAGTATTTCTTTCTTTGGTTTCTCTGGTGGTGGCGGGGCTACCTTAGGTGGACCAAGAATCAAGTCGCTTAGCCTTTCCAGCATATCTAACAATATTGGGCGTTCAGACATTGTAATCACTAGAATGTTTACTTGCTACGCTTTTAAGGTTTCTCTATGGTTATTGTGGAGACCAATATACACAAAAATAAAGGGTCTAGTCTTCGGCTATTGGAAGACCTCGTTTTTTCAACTTATCTAGTATTATCTTTTGAGTTTCCTCTAGGTGTTTGACGTCTTCTCTTGTTGTGTCAGGCGTCAACAACATAGACCTTAGCCTTTCTATTGCTGTCTCTAACTCCTCAATCTTTTTCTGTTGTTCTGCGACAACCTCAGCCGAAGCTGAAGGCTTGTAAACTCGAAGGTTGCTGTATCCTTTAACGTATTCCTCTCGGTGTCTCTCAACGTCTTTCGCTATGTAAAAATCTTCCACTGATTTGTGGCACGACCAAAATTTTCTATACATAGAATCGCAAGTCATGTTGTTTATGAAGTATTTTCTTAGGCAATACATTCTTAACGTCTTAGGTTTGCCCTTTTCTGTGCGTTCAACTAGCCCAAGTTCTAAGACTAGATCGCTGAATTTGTTGGAAAAGGTTTCTGGCGACAAGTAAGACTTTTTCATTCTTGCTTTTACTTCGGGTTGTAAGATTAAGTCGTCATCTTTTAAGCTGGTTCTCAGGCTCAGGTATTCCTTGAGTAGTTTGAAAGCGTCTTCGCCTATGAATGTGAAACGGTTTGGTATTTTGTCCTTCAATATTGAGCTTGGTAACTCGATTTTCATTGGAAGTATTCCATTTTCAAAGTCCTCTTTAATCATCCAATATCTAAGTTTTACCAAGGTTCTAGGTCTCGCACCTGTTTCAACCATCATTAAATAGAACAGCTTTTCTCTCAGTGTGCAGTGTTCTAGAATCTTTCTGATTTCTTCCTTGGTTATATCTCTGTTGTGAAATGTTACGAACAACCGTTTTGGAAGGTCAACGTCAAAATCTTTGATTCCACAGCCTTTATGCAGATAGCTTTGAACAACGCTTAAGTTTGAATGTCTAGTTGTGATTTTAAAGCCCTGTTTCTTCAGATAAACTGCATAGGTTTCTGTTATGTCAGCAAGCAGGTCTAGGAATTTTTCTCTGTCTTGTAGGCTACTATACTTTGCTTCTCTCCAAAGACGTTTTAGCTGTTCAATATCAATCTTGAATTCTGCCTTAACAAAATCTCTGAAAGCCTTGATCCTAGAATCGTAAACGGTTTCTGTGGTTTCCGATTCTGCCACTTTGCTTAGCCAACTGCTTATGTTCTTCGTTTTTACGAACCTCCATTAGTAAATAGGTAATGGTCTTTAATAAACATATCTAACGTGTTGGTTAGGTATTTACTAATTTATAATTTCCGTTCGAAAACCGAACATGGGTGGCGGGTCCGCGGGGATTTGAACCCCGGATCTTCGGCTTAGAAGGCCGACGCGCTTTTTGGCTATGATTTATCCAAGCTGCGCCAC
>Ga0209636_10005969_pt1 | contig 12437 bp, 5 predicted proteins | sample DeeMarSWOR152_54_FD_187464 | JGI IMG/M metagenome (GOLD analysis project Ga0209636, IMG submission 187464) | Marine sediment microbial communities from White Oak River estuary, North Carolina - WOR-1-52-54 (SPAdes) (version 2) | ecosystem: Environmental > Aquatic > Marine > Intertidal zone >...
TGTCTCTGATATTAACAACAACACCATCTAAGAGGGATGACATAGATAAGGATGGAACTTGGGATCCTTTTGAAATCAAAATAAAGCTAAAGGAGAATGCAGAAAACCTAGGTTTACATCCGAAAAAACAGGGAGCAGGACTCGTTCGAGCCGATCTTGTGGTTTACTAGCCCCCAGAAGAATATCCGGGTAACTATGGTTTTTAAAAGCTTTGAGATACATTTGGAAGCACTTTCTTAGCCTATCCCTCATAACTCAGATACTTCTTTTCTCCTCTAATCCAGCCCTCTTCTCTCTTGCCAACAAATCATCCCCTATCACCGATTCTGTCTTAGAAGAAAACTACTCTGAATTCTCCAATCAAGGAAAAAAATTCAAGCATCAAGGCCATTACGAAAAATCTATCGAGTCTTTCAAAAGGGCGCTATTAGTTGCTACAAATCAAAATGATCTGGAGAACAAGCTTGAATCTCTTCTTAAGCTTGGAATCCTGTACTGGAATATCGGGCAGCTGGATGAATCGCTCGAGTTCTACCAAAAGGCTTTTCTTGCTGCTGAAGAGCTTAAATTAAAAAAGAGGATGGATGAGATTTTCAATTATTGGGAAGTCTACCGGCTCTACAAAGAAGCCAAAGGATATCGCTCTCAGGGAGAGTACAAGAATTCAATCAAGAAATTTGAGGAAGCCGTAGAATTAGCGAGAAAAATAAAAAGCGAGGAGCATGAAGTTAAATGTCTTCGCCAGCTGAGTGTGACTTATGCGGAATTGAATGAAATGGATAAATTGTTCTCTTTGAATAAGAAAGCTTTAGAAATTGCTCGGAGACTCAAACATCAGAAAGAAGAAGGACGATGTTTATACAACATCGGCCATTATTATGACGCCCAGGATAATTACTCTCAGGCGCTTTGGCATTACGAGAGAGCCCTGAGAATCGCTAGAAATTTGAATGAATATGAAGATGAATCAAATTGCTTGGCCAACATCAGCGATACTTACATTCAGCTCGGAAATTACGAAAAAGCCCTGGAATATTTGAAAGAAGTGTTGAGGATTGACCGAAAGCTCGGAGAAGAGGCTTATGTGGCCATGGACTTGAATAATATCGGAGTCGTTTATCAAAAAAAGGCCCTTCATTCAGACAACACGGATGATCTTTATAATGCACTGACTCACTTTAAAGAAAGTCTCCGCCTGGCAAAAAAAATTGGCGATACCAGAGCAGAAATACAAATCCTGAATAATATAGGCTTGGTTTATAAAGACCTAGAAAGCTATCCTGAAGCTCTAAAATACTTCCAATTGGGACTCAAAAAAGCAGAAAAAGCCCACGAAGTCGAAGAAATCGCTAATATTCTGGTCAACATTGGAGTCATTCTCTCCATCCAAGGGAATTATGAATCCTCCATATCATCCTGCCAAAAAGCCATTGATATAGTTTCTGGAATAGAAGGAGAAAATATTCTCTGGGAAGCATACTTTGAGATGGCCAACGCTTACAGGAACCAAGGCAAATACCAAGCATCTCTAGAAAACTACAAAAATGCCGTCTCTGTACTAGAAAAAATACGTTCTCGAATTCGACTGGAAGAACTGAAAGCGAGTTACCTGGCAACGGATAAGAGGATTGAAACTTATCAAAATATGATCGACTTGCTCTGCGAGCTCCATGAATCAGAACCCGAAAAACTCTACGACATCGAAGCTTTCGATTATCTCGAAAGGGCTAAAGCAAGAGCTTTCCTTGACAGACTGGAAGTATCACAGGTCAACATATCACGGGGAGTTGATGCCGATCTTCTCAAACAAGAAGAGACATTGATGAAAAGGATATCAGATCTCAACTCGGAACTCTTCTTATCCGGGCTTGATAAGGAACAGAAAGAAAAGATCGAGGATCAGCTAAAGACTTGCGAGGAACAGCTGGAGGCTCTGAAGAGAGAAATAAGAATGTCGAGTCCAGCCTATGCCGACCTGAAATATCCTCAGATCATCTCTCTCGAGCAGGCTCAAGAACAATTAATGGATCACAAGACGGCTTTCTTTGAGTACTGCCTCGGGAAAAGAAATTCTTATGCTTTTGTCATCACCAAGAGTGAATTGAAAATATTTCCCCTTCCTCCAGCAAGTCAAATACGAGAGCAGGTAAGGGAATATTTGCTAGCTATCACGGATAAAGAAAATCAAGATTTTCAACTGGGCTACGAGTTGTTCCGCGCTCTAGTCCTTCCAGGTCTTGAGAATAAAATCCATAAATTGATCTTGATTCCAGATGACATCCTTCATTATTTGCCCTTTGAAACTCTACTCATCCAAAAAAACGAAAGAAGATGGCTGATTGAAGATTATAAAATAGCCTACGCGCCCTCAATATCTGCCCGCCAAGAAATCATCGACCATGAAAGATTGAACGATCTGAAGCCTCAAAAGGATCTTCTGGCCTTTGGGGACCCCTTTTTCGGGCCTGATGAAGAGGACGATGAGGCCAGGGCTAATCCCAAAATTTTCAGCGCTGCCAATACTTTGAATTTCCCCAGGCTGAAATACAGCGGCTCGGAAATCGAAAAAATCGCTGCTCTTTTTAAAAAATCAACAACAAACGTCTTTAAAAGAAAAGCAGCAACAGAAGAGCAATTGAAAAGACTTGATCTCACAGACTATAAAATTCTCCATTTTGCCACCCATTGTCTTATCGACGATGAAAAGCCTGCCCGCTCTTCGATCGTTCTCTCATTAGGAAACAACTCCTATGAAGATGGATTGCTTCAGATGAGAGAAATTTTTAATTTAAAACTGAACTCCGACCTGGTGACTCTCTCAGCTTGCCAAACAGGTCTCGGCCAATACATCAAAGGGGAAGGAATAGAGGGTTTATGTAGAGCCTTTTTCTACGCCGGAGCTTCCTCTGCGCTCATCAGTTTATGGGCCGTCCATGACCAAGCCAGCTATCAGTTTATGGAGAGATACTACTTCCACCTTCGTTCTTCAAATTCAGTAATGGATTCTTTACAGAAAGCCAAGCTTGAAATGATTAGCTCAGGTATGCTTTCTCATCCCTATTACTGGGCTGGATTTGTGGCTACAGGAAATTCGGACAAAATCATTTATCCATCCGCCCAGAGAAAATTGATTTTAATAATTTCTCTTCTCCTTTTTGGAGGCGGAATCTCTGCCTTTATAATCTTAAAAAAATCTTTTAAATCACGCTCTCCTGCATCCTAAACATCAATCTATTTCGCTCCAGCCTCATTTAGCCTTTTTGAGTCAGCTATGTTCACAATCGTCTTTTTGTAGGACGAAAGTCCCGGGTCAAATCATGAACCAGGCGTTCAGTGAGCTCTCTATAAGCTTCTTCCTGGTCTCTTACACCAAAATAGGGGATCCTCTCTGGGCCCATCATCATGTAGCCTAAGACTGCATTCCTGCCAACTGAATCAGTCCAGAGAGTGGCTCCTGATTCTGTTGAATAAAGCCGGGCTGTCATAGAAATATCAAAAGTCGCCCGGACTCTCATGCTTCGAATCAAGCCGGCAATATCTAACTGAGGCTTAACATCGGAGACATTGATTTCTCCATAAAAAAACGATGTCACACCAAATTCTTCCCCAATGGCTTGGATTGCTTCTTGATCTAAGGTTGCTTTATCAATTTTTCCCAAAACGTCTTCAAGGAGGCCAAGCTCAATGATTTGCACTCCCCTCTGAAAATAAGTGATTTCCTGCAGAAAACGCTGGGTAGCCATTTTATCGAGCTCTCCTTTCGCGTTTTCGATAGAAAAAGAGATTAAACCAATACGCTCATAAGGCATTAAATCAAATTCCGGTGGAATCAAGACTACCGGCCCGCAGCTGATAAACATGAATAGAATTGCGACCAAGCTAATTTTCTTAATCATCGTGCTTCTCCCTTTTCTCAATTTTTTGAGATTCACAATTTAGCATTTTTCATAGCCTTTATCAAAGCAAAATGTGATTGTATGAGATGGCCACGCTTCGCTCGCCATGACAACTGATTTTCCCTTACTCGCAATGACAGTCTTCTCATTTATTCTGAGCGAAATGAAAAGTGTCAACAAGGGCAGGATTTCTATCTCACATTAAATGTATAGGAGTATTTCAACATAATGGCTCGATCGCTCGAATAAGGAAGAGTGGGAATCTCGCGATAGCGGTCTGTGTTTAGCCCTTCGTTGTATACTATATAAAGGTCGTTGCCTTCTCGGGGATTGAAACGGATTCTGAGGTTGGCCACCACAGCATCAGCTGCGCTGTTGTACTGAATAAAGGCCGCGGCTGAGAACTTGGTGCTCAGCATAACCAAGGCGCGAAACCGTGCGATGTGAGCTATAAACTTCTGATCTCGGTCTGGAAAGTCGACCCAGTTAAACTGGTAAAACCCACTCAGCTCCAGGGCAGGAGAGACGCCCCAGCGAGGCTGTGCGCCAAGAGATATCCTCCAGCCATCATAGAAGGAACCAAGGTAAAAATTCACTCCCGTGTCGAACAAGCGCCCGGGAGGCGTCTGAAATCCACCTTCGAGACCGTAAAATGTATACTGACCTGCTGGCACCTCTGCCTCATCATCCAAGGAAAACTCCTCTTCGACATTCTCATGGTATAATTTGGCCGCGATACCCATTTCAAATCCAGACTTGGCGTAGAAATTACAACCTGGTCCAATATCTCCTGATTGAACGGATCCATCTTCATTGTTGAAGTGCACGGAACCATCCAGATAAATGTTGTGCCTAAAGAGCCACGACTCTTCGCCGGGTATCCATCCATACAGCAATCTGTTTCCAAGACGTGAATAATCCTCTCTCATCTCAAAACCAATACCAGGATTATAATCTTCTCCTGCCCTGGAAAAACCCAGACTATATCCCAATCCTCTGATGGTGCGACGTTCCCAATCTATGTCCACTCTGGCGGAATCCAAGGAGAGAGGATCATTTTCTTTTCCATTCTCAAAGGTCTGCGCAAACATGAGCGACAAGTAATCATCGCCAAACACCCGAAAAATTCCATCCAAGCCATAGGCGACGTTGTAGGAACCATCCATACCAATTCTGCTGGTGACCACGCCTCCGACATACGAATAGGGATTAAAAACCCGGCGTCGAACCCTAAATACACCAAAATTCTCAGAGGGAAGGTCCTCTATCGGAGCTGTTTGCAGACTGAGAAATCCCAGGTCCCAGCTACCTGCTCGGCCCACAAGCCGCACTCCTCCGTAGATAGGAACCACCTGCTCTTCATAAATCCCTATGCGCCGGCTGTAAAAAAGCTGATTATCCCCCCCAAAATTAAAATCGAAGTTACTGGCTCGTTCCTGGAAGAAAATCCGCTTTTCAGGAAAGAATAACGAGAAACGGGTTAAGTTGACCTGCTGGTCATCTGCTTCCACCTGCGCAAAGTCGGTGTTCAAGGTCACATCAAGAGTAAGGTTGCTTGTCAATCCATATTTGACATCCAATCCCAGTTCACCAATAGTATTATCGGTCCGAATATAAGCTGTCTCCGGGTCATTGAGGTCAGAGGACCGCCCTAATCCACCGAGGACATAAGGAGCGATATACAGAGGTTTTCGACTGTATAAATCCTCAAAAACGACTTCCTGGGCCTGGGAAGGCTTGAAAGGACTCCAGAAACCCCAATTAGGTGGAATCGCTGGGAACACGATCCATTCATTCTTCCGGGCAATGTACCGCATAGTGGTAAGCCCCATAATGACTGTTCCCTCTTGATCCTGAAATCTCAGGCTCGAGAGAGGTATGCGAAACTCGGCGAACCACCCTTCCTCGTTCCTTTCGGTCTTCACATCCCAGAAAGTATTCCAATTTTCATTGACCGGAAAATCACCTTCCCCATCGCCAAACACGGCCATATCCAAGCGCAAGCCTGCGGGAGTTGCGAAAAAGCCCAAAGCATTCTCGTTATCATTGAATGTATCGATAATCAAGCCAAACCAATCATTACTGAGTCCCATTTCATCTCTTCTTTTCGAAGGAGACTGAATCTTCTCAGGCTCTTTATCGTAAAGTCGACCCGCCACATACAGGTAATCATCGTCGTACCCCACCAAGATTTCTGTCTTCTCTGAAGGTTGGGCTCGAAAATTGGGTACATGGACAGTCAGAGGCAACGGTTTGATGTTTTGCCAGGCCGGTTCGCTGCTCAGCCCGTCGAGTCCAACCTGGCCATTAATGCGCTGAATGAGGTAGGGTTCATTTTGGTTATATTCCACTTCTTTATTGTCTTGAGCAAGAACGAGCGAAGAAAAGGAGAATGAAGTGAAAGCGAGGAGCCATGATATGAATTTTCTGTCTTTTGCTTTCACTTCACTACATTTTTAAGAATTAAGAAATTAAAGCAGAAGCAAAAATTTGAGAGCGACTGGATTATTTTTCTAGACCTATTTTCTTCACTATCTCTTTGAACCTTGGGTCTGAGCGAAGCGAGTCAGCAAAAGGGTTTATTTTATAAAAGACCAATTGCTCATCTCGCTCTTCATAGGCTTTTTGCATAAACTCAAAAGCTTTATCCTTCTCGCCCAATCCTGCGTATATGCTGCCTATGGCCCAGGGCGAAACGTATCGCTCTTTTGAGATGGCATCCAATTCTTCCAGAATTTTTTTTGCCTCCTCTTGTTTCCCTGCCTGAGCATAAGCGAATCCTAGATAAGCAAGCGATAGGGAGGAACGGCCAGAAAGCTCTCTTGCTTTCTCCAATTCGACAATCGCTTCAGGATATTTTTTCATTTCAGTATACACAAAGCCGAGAAAAAAGTGCGCAATAAAAAAGTTCGGGTCCATCTCTACTGTTTTGCGAAGCTGAGTAATGGCTAGATCATACTTTTTGGCTGCCCTGTATGCCCATCCTAAACTTGCATTTATGATGAGTGAGATCGGGTCGAGTTCCAAGGCTTTTTTCATCTCCTCGATCGCTTCATCGAAGCGTCCGATGATTGATAAGAGCTCGCCATACCAAAAGTGGCCAGTCGCATAATTCGGACTGAGCTCGATAGCGCGCTTGAATCCTCTTTCAGCTCCTGCGAAGTCCCAGTCATAACGTTCTTTAATATAAGCCAGAGAATTGTGTGCTTCGCCCAAATTTTCGTCTATCTCTAAGGCCTTTTCAGCCGCCTCTCTTGCCTTTGAGTAAGACTCTTTTGGGTTTACATCGCTGTAAACTGTAAGCAGGTTATAGCTGTCTGCCAGTCCGATATAAGCCAAAGCATAGGTCGGGTCTTCCTCTATTGCCTGTTCAAAATAATCAATGGCTTTTCGCAGGGCTTCTCCTGTCCGCCTATTCCAGTGGTAGAGTCCTTGAGAATAAAGACTGAAGGCTTTAACATCTTCAGTATAGCGCTTGGTAAGTTTTGCCTTTTCTCCTCCCAGAAGCTTGAGCTCCAGATTATCTGTAATCGCCTGCGTTATTTCATCCTGAATAGCAAAAATATTGTCCAGCTCCTGGTCATACTGCCCAGACCAGAGTAGAGACTCATCAGTGACATTTATCAATTGGGCAGTTAAACGAACTCTATTTCCCGCTTTCTGGACAGTCCCATCAAGAACAGTGGTCACATTCAACCTCTCCCCAATTTCTCTCAAGTCTAGTTGTTGGCCTTTAAAAGCAAATGAAGAGCCTCTTGCCCGAACGCTTAGGCCTTTTATATTAGACAGGGCATTGATGATCGCATTGGCCATCCCATCACAGAAGTACTCTTGATCTTTTTGGGGACTCAAATCTGCAAAGGGAAGTACAGCAATGGAAGGTTTGGTCGTTGGGACAGGAACAGCCTCCTTGGGTGGAAGAAGCTGCCAGATTACGATTGCTGCAATCACAAGAGCAACAATGACCAGAGCAGGAATGAGGAGCTTTCTCAAGCCAAAGGTTACAGTTATTTCCTTTGAGGTCGAAGGTTTTCTTTCCGGCACAATCTTCTCTGTGGTTGGGATTCCCTTTTCTAAATTGGAGAGTTCTGCGTGCAATTCATCAGCGTTTTGGTATCTTTTCGCCTTATCCTTTTCCAAACACCTAAGAATCACCTTGCTGAGGTCTTCTGGAATCTGAGAATTGAGCTCATTAGGGTCCTGAGGAGTCTCACTTTTATGCTTCATGCCTATGGCAAAAGGTGTCTCCGCTTCAAATGGCACTCGCCCGGTCACCATCTCATAGAGAATTACTCCGAGAGAATAAATATCCGAGCGCTGGTCGACTTCCTTAGCCTCCACCTGCTCAGGCGACATATACTCTGGTGTCCCGATCATCACCCCGGCACCGGTTATTCCCTTCTCCTTGAGCGTGCGAGCAATCCCAAAATCCATGATGCGGGCATTGCCGTCTTTATCGATCATGATGTTCTGAGGCTTTAAATCACGATGCACTGTGCCCAACTTGTGCGCTTCAGATAGGCCTTCGCAGACCTGCTTGGCTATGGAAATTGCTGTTCCCGGAGTCAATTGTCTTGACCTTCTGATGAAGCTCTTTAGATCCTCACCAGAAACATATTCCATCACAATGTAATGCGTTCCCTCATGTTTGGCGAGATGATACATCCGGCAGACATTCTTGTGAGCGATATCGCGGGCTATCTTCAATTCGTTCCGGAAGCGATTGATCGTCTTCTCATCAACAGCAATCTCAGGCTTGATGAGCTTTAGAGCCACCCTTCCGTCAATCTCTTTATCGAGAGCTTTGTAGACTTTACCCATCCCACCTTTTCCGAGCTCTTCAATGATCTGGTAGCGTCCTGCAAAAGTGGAGCCTGTGGTTAATTCTTCTTTGGGGGCTTCAAGAGTTTCGGTGGGAACAGAGACTTCCTTAACAGGAAGAATCTGAGTGCCACAGTCAGCACAAAAACGAGCCGTCTCAGGATTTTCCGTATTGCATTTTGGGCATTTAACAGGCACTATTTTGCCTCTTATTTATTTAGCTTTGCAAAAGAATAGCAATTTATGGGGGAAGTGTCAAACTGGAAAGAAACGCTTGAGAATCCAAACTAGTATATCTAAGGTCATTCTTTTGCGCGGGGAAGCGGCAGTGGTTTACGGGGAAGCATCTCTTCTCGCATTGCGGTATGGTAGACGAAACACGCCATGACAATTACCGACTGGATGAGGTCTTCAGGAAGGCAGTGATCATAGACATCCTGGTTTGTGTGATGGATTCGGGTCATGTAGTCAATTTCATCCTGAATAAACTGAAAGCCGGGCAGCCCGATCCAATCGAATGGATTATGGTCGGTTTCATGTGTATTGCGCATGGTTAAATGTGTTACGCCAAGATCTCGAAGGGGCTTTATCCATTCTTCGAAGATAGGCTTGACCGCGTAATTCTCCTGCAGATAGACTCCAAGAATCTTTCCGGTTCCATTATCATAATTATAATAGGCAGAAAGCTTATCGTAATCGGGCTTGACAACCAAGGTCTTCGAATCTCCAAGGGGATTCCGCCATTGCTTTTCAAGAGTGTCCGCATCTGCAAGCGATAGGGCTTTTTTATCCGTATCTCCGAAGTGCTTGACGATATAACCTCTTGATCCAAAATAACCCTGCTCTTCCGCATCCCAAAGCACTGCCCGAATAGTTCGCCGCGGCTTTACTCCAAGTTCCTTCAAAATCCTCATGACTTCCATAACAATCGCGCATCCGGAAGCATTGTCAGCAGCTCCAGTTCCTCCTGCCCAGGAGTCGATATGAGCTCCAAGCATCACCAGCTCATCTTTTTTGTCGGTCCCTGGAATCTCAGCCACGACATTATAACCTTGCAAATCATCATCATAAAATTTGTTAACGACTTCAACTTCAAGGACAACAGGAATGTTGTGTTCCATAATTCTGAAAATTCGCCCATAATGTTCGGCGGCCATTATAATTCGAGGATTCTGGTCTGGCTTCAAATGGTTCTTTCCCTCGCCTTCATAGGCATCCACCCTTACTGTTCCATAATCCCGGCGTCTCGAATCACTTGGCTGAATCAAAAGGCCGACTTCTTCTGAATGGAAAAAGTCTTCGAGTTCTTCCCAGCTAATCTTTGAGGGAGGTTTTCCTTTCTTTTTAGGCTTTACAGGAACCGGCATCTTGGCAAGTTCGTCCAAATCTTTCTGACTCATTCGAATCGCACTTGCTGTGAATGTGGGAGGAGCTTTTCGTGGTTTCTGAGTCAAAACGATTGCTCCTTTTAGATTACCTCGATGTTTCTCCAAGTCCTCTCTCGAATTTATGTCCACATAGATCGGTTCACCCCTGATTTTCCCTTTTGTGCTGGGGGTCCAGGGCACGGAATAGGCAATGATCGGCTGATAGGAGGGGGAGACCAAGTGAACCGAGATGTGTTCATTGGACCAGCCTCTTCCAAATTCACCCCAGGGCTCTACAGCTACATTTTGCATGCCCCATTCTTTAAATCTATTGGAAGTCCACTCACGGGCCTTGCGGATTGCTGTTGAGCAAGGAATTCTGGGGCCGATAACATCTGATAAATAGCTGAGCATTTCCATGACTTGCGAACGATTGATCTCTTCTTCCCAAATCCTGGAGACCATATCATAGTCCGCTCTATCCTGTGTATAGACTAAAGAAACCACAACAAATACTAGAATCAGACTCATAATAAGGAATCGATTGAATCTCATGAAAACCTCCTCATCTTGAAATTTTTCGTCTTATTATAGAACGTTCAAGGCTGCAATCAAAGGACTTTTCTCAAAGTTGTGGCTGCTTGCTTTTTTGAAGGTGGAAAATATAATGAGGTTAAAAGGAGAAAAGAATGCAAATTCAACCGAAGCTTAATCTCTATCGCTCTATCTTATGCCTGGCAGCACTCGGTATAGGAATATTATCCAGCTGCGCTCCTTCGGAGACCACGCTAAGAGGATGGAGTCTCGTAGCCGATGCTCAGAAAGAAGTCATGACCATCAGCCATGAAGACCTGGGGCTACTGGTAAAAGATGTGCGCCTGGGATTCATGGTCAATAAAAATTTCTCAAGGCTTTCTGGATGGAAAGTGGAATCCAAAGAGGAGGCGTTGATAGTTTCCACGAAAGAGCCAAGGGAGATGACCTGGAAATTCGAAGTGAGTGACGCGGATCTCAATATTAGCTGTTCCTCCGCCAATGCTGCCGTGAAGGGCTTTGCCCCGGCTTCTGAAGAAAGGATTCCTGCCCGCATAGAAGACCAGGATAACGGGATCATGTATACATCTCTGGGCTTTGTTTCTTCACGAAACATTTACAATCTCTTTGACCGGGAAACCGGCACCTTGATCCAATTCCCAAAAGAAAGCAGACTCAACCGTAATCTTTCCAATGAAAAGCTGATAGAAGTGATTTTTCCGGTGAGTGAAGGGACTAAAATTTCCCTCGTTTCTGATTACTACATCAATGTGCTTGGGCTCAAGTATTACCAGCCGATACCCAAACGATTCATGACAGCTCCGGTGGGCTGGTGCAGCTGGTACTGCTATTACATGGGCACGACTGAAGAAGACATGGTCGCCGAAACCGATGCCCTAGCCAAATATTTGAAGCCTTACGGCCTGGAAATTGTCCAGCTCGACGCTTGCTTTACAAGAGGTGAAGAAGCAAATTATCTGGAATGGACCAAAGAGACATTTCCCCAGGGCGGAAAATGGGTCTTTGAATACATCATGAGCAAGGGATTAAAACCAGGCCTCTGGGTCAATGCCTATGGCGCGAATTACGCCCGGCCGGAATGCGGGCAACAATACTCGGAAAATTATTATTTGCGCGATAAAGAGGGAAGTCTGTCGAGCGCTTGCTGCACGGCTGATGACACCGAGGTCAGGCTTGATTACTCGAACCCTGAAGTGATTGAAAATCATCTCCGACCGCTGTTCAAGATTCTGAAAGATGAGTGGGGACTCAAATACCTCAAAGATGCTGGTTGGGGAACCTGGATGGACTACTATGATGAGAACAGAGAGAACGCCTTTGATCCCACCAAAGGAAGCAGAGAGCTCTATGGAGAAGTGCAAAAAGCGCTGCGAGAAACTCTAGGACCAGAGATATACATAACAGGTTGCGCCATGCACGAGGTGGGTCTTTGCTTTGGCCTTTTCGATGGCTCCCGCACTGGTGGCGACGATAAAGCCGTCTGGTATCCCGACGACAAAGACGGCATGTCGATGCAGACTTTTTTCCATTCTCTTTTTGGAGCCAATTACCTCCACAATATCACCTGGTTCTGCGATCCGGACGTGGTGATGGCCCGAAATCCCCTGACTCTGGAGGAAGCCAGAACCATTGTCTCGGCAATTGCTTTGACAGGACAGACCTACATGGCCAGCGATTTCATGGGGAAGCTTCCCCAGAAGAGGCTGGACCTTTACCGAAAAACTATACCTACGACTCCCATCGTGCCGGTTGATCTTTATCCCTACAAAATTGAATCAAACAAAAAAGATGGCGTTGT
>Ga0209636_10005970_pt1 | contig 12436 bp, 10 predicted proteins | sample DeeMarSWOR152_54_FD_187464 | JGI IMG/M metagenome (GOLD analysis project Ga0209636, IMG submission 187464) | Marine sediment microbial communities from White Oak River estuary, North Carolina - WOR-1-52-54 (SPAdes) (version 2) | ecosystem: Environmental > Aquatic > Marine > Intertidal zone >...
ACGGGACATACTCTTCCGGTAAGATCAATGAAAGTTCCTCGTCGGTTCGGGTGATCGACCAGAACGATTTCGAAAAAACCCAATCGGGCACCCGATCATCCGGGCCAAGCCGGCAAACGGCAAATCGTTCCGGTAGCACTGAAAGCGAGAGTTGTTTCATGGACGAGATTTAGATCCCTTGAACCCGGCGGGGGGCGACGGACGCTGAATCATTCGAACCCCAGTTTTTCCTCCATTTGGGTCAGGTCGATCTCGTTTTGCCCCGCCTTTTCGAACTTCAGTACCCGATTTCTGAAATCCCCCCGGTCAATTTTTCCCCGGACCCATGTGCTCCAATCATCTCTGTATGAAGAGGAAATCTCATCAAAATCCTTGGAAGGCGCGAACTGAGATAGGGCATCATCCGCAATCCATACACAGTAGTTACACTTTTTCTCGCCCCCTTCCGAAACCACGAAGAAATAGTGAAACTGTTCGCTTCCGGGTTTTAGTCCCTCCCTGATCTGGAAGTCCTTGTACGACCAATGTCTCTCCTTTTGCATTCCTTCCTCCGTTATTTTTAGCTTCGTACATACATAATACCATAATGGCTTCATATTCGTCCGGCCTCAGCCGTTTTTCCTTCCCTTTGTAGTTTCTCCAATGCGGGAGATTCCTGAGCCCATGCCTTCCCATACTCCGGAACGAAGCCAAGACCTCTGTTGACAACCTCTGAAACAAGGCATTAGGATGTAAGCGGGGGTGATGTTCGGAAAATAAGGCAGGGGGAGTTATGGTCAGGCTTCTGAAATGGATTGGCATTACCGTGGGGGCACTGATTGTTCTGGTCATGGCTCTGTTCCTTATCGTTCCCCTCGTTGTGGATGTCAATAAATACAAATCCCAAATTGAAAGTATGGTGACCCAGCGCACCGGAAGAGCCTTCTCTATCGGGGGCCATATGGACCTTACCATCTTCCCCTGGATTGGGTTTGCCTTGTCCGATGTGCATCTCGGAAACCCGCAGGGATTCAAGGGAAAAGACTTTGTTTCAGTGGACCATTTTGAAGTAAGGGTGAAGCTCATTCCCATGATTTTCCGGTGCCTTCAGGTAAGGCGGTTTATCTTGAAAGGGCCTCGGATTGTGCTGGAAAAAGAGGGGGATGGTCGAGGAAATTGGGAGCATCTTCTCAAATCACGGGAACAGACGGAAGTCGAAAAGAGGCAAACACCCGGAAGGAAGCTTCCTTTCACCATTAGGAACCTCATGGCGGATGAGTTTGCCATCACTTCGGGTGAGGTTGTATGGATTGATCACCAAAAAGGCACCGAGAGCCGTTTCACAGAGATTAACCTCGTTCTTGATGGGATTTCCCTCGATAAACCGATTAGTGTTGAGTTGTCTGCGCATCTGGATGGCCGGCCCCTGAAGGTTCAGGGGAAGGTAGGTCCCATCGGCAGAACGCCAGGAAAGGGGAAAGTCCCAATTCTCCTCAACCTGAGGGCATTCGGTGGTATTGCAGCCAACCTCGAGGGGTTCTTTGCCGACCTTGACCGACAGCCTCAATTCAATATGGCCATTGAAGTCCAACCGTTTTCTCCCCGGAGACTGGCTAAGGCGATGGGGTTGGATCTTTCGAAAAAGACCAGGGACCCAGACGCGCTCAAGGAGATGTCACTGAAAGCGACCATTGCTGGAACAACCGGGGCGGTGACACTGAGGGATGGCCTTCTTAAGCTGGATGACTCAACCCTGACATTTAGCCTAGATGCTAAACAGTTCGAAAAACCGATATTCTCCTTCAATTTCGGCCTCGATAGCATCGATCTGGACCGATACCTTCCGCCGCCAAACGAGGTCAAAGAAAAGGGGAAAACAGGCATTCGCCCAGAACACAGGCGGCGGAGGAAACCGGATTACACGGCCCTTCGCAAACTCATGATGGATGGGACGGTTCGAATCGGCCGCCTGAAGGTCCGCGGGGCCAATGTATCCGATGTGAACCTCACAATCAATGCGAGGAATGGAATCATCCGTGTATCCCCTTTTTCCGTGAATGTATATGAAGGCGTCCTTTTGGGCAACGTCACCGTGAACCTACAAAAGGATACGCCCACAATCGAGACCTCATGGCGTCCGAAAGAGGTCCTATCTCGCCTCATCACAGCGAGTCGGGAGATAGGCATCTCTTCATTGGAATTTGAGATCCATGGCACCTCATTTCAGGTTGCAGGAATGCTTCCCCACCTTGCACGTTTCCTTCCCCCTGCCATTTTGGACTGGAAGCCAACAGGGGAGATGGTCTTTGATCTCTTGGTTGCTGCAACAACGGGCCATGAGTCAGGGACCACGAAACTAAATCTGGAAATTCGGTTGAAAAATGGAGCATTTTCGAGCCCCAATGCGTTCAAAAGTGGGGATGGGATCGAGGGAGATATTCATGTCAGCCTTATTGTGCCTGCCCAAGAAGATCAGCCCGTTGGCTTTCAGGGGGAATGTGGCCTCGAGTCCGGGGAAATCCTTCTGGGTTCTTTCAATTTCGATTTCAAAGAAGATCCTTTTCGTCTGCGTTTTCTCGGGGAGTACGACCCCGAAGAACATCGGTTCTCTTCACTGTCAGTCAATTTTCATGCCCCAACCCTCGGGGGCGGGACCATTACGGCCGTTCTTGAAAACCCGGCTGATCCTCGAGGTGAGGTGAAGGTCGCCCTCGGCCCCATCTCAAACGAGCGGGCCTTTAATCTCTTTGTGAAGGACCCCTTTGGCCATGCTTCACCGATACTGAAAACCTTGTCGATCAACGGTACCACCCTCATCAGTGCCTTGATCCGTGGTTCTCCCGCTCGTTACTCGATTCAAGGACTGGTTGAAATGTCGGCCGTGGATCTCGCCATCCCGGCTCACGAGATAAAGGCCGAGGGAGTGGACGTGCGGTTCCCATTTGCCATTGAATTCCCCGATCATGAAAGATCTGTCTCTCGCATCGATTTGGATGCCGCAATCGATAGCTTCCTCAGAGCCGAACGGATTCAGTGGAGATCTGGCGAGTGGCCGGATGTGGCCGTGCGAGTAGCGTTTGTTCAGAACACCCTTCTTTTAGGGCAAACGAAAATCCCGGTATGGGGAGGTTCGGTAACCCTTGATAGGGCAACGATTAAGGATCCCCTTCAAAAAACGAGGGAGATCATGTTGGGATTGAGGCTGGACCGACTCAATCTCTCCGAGGTGACCAAAGCCTTCTCTCCCGCGTTTGTCCAGTTCGTCCCTCCTGGGACTCTAGAGGGCAAATTTTCTGAAATCAAGGTTTCAAAAGGCGGCCTTGTGACCCGTGGAACTATGACCATCCGTGCCCTCGGAGGCCGGATCGAAGCCAGGAACGTTCGAGGAAGCTCGCCTTTTTCGTGTCTGCCAAAGGTCTCCATGGAGATGTTCATCAAGGATATCCTTCTGGAGGAAGCCTTCCTTAGGCCCTTTCTTCCTGCCGCTATTCTGAATTGGAAGCTATCCGGCGCAATGGCTTTCGATCTTGGGCTCGGGACCAAAGGCGTTCGGGAGTTAAAGAACAGAACTGTGGATCTTGGAATACAGTTGAAGGATGGAGCATTTTCAAGCCCCGATGAGACAAAGCTGGGGGAAGGCATCCAGGGTGAAGCCCATGTCAGGCTCGACATCCCCGCACACCAAGAAAGGCCTGCTTCCTTTCAGGGAGATCTGAACCTGGAAGCGGGAGAAATTCTCTTCGGATCTCTTTACCTCAATCTCCAACAAGATCCTCTTCGGCTGCGCACTCTGGGAACATATGACGGTCAAAACCGTCGGCTCCCCTCCCTGGCGGTTCAATTTCATACGCCGGGTCTCGGAGAGGGCACCATGAAGGCTACTGTTGAGAACCTGGACGATCCCCAGGGCGAGGTTAATCTCTCCCTTGGTCCCATCTCAAACGAGCGGGCTTTTGAACTTTTTGTCAAGGAGCCTTTTGGCCATGTCTCACCAGTGTTGAATGATATATCCGTTAACGGCGAAACCCGCATCACCGCTTCGATCCGTGGCTCTCCCTCCCTTTACTGGATCCAGGGGTTACTTGAGACATCGGTCGAGGACCTGGCTATCCCGGCTCGCGGCATATGGGCAAAAGGGGTAAAGATCCAATTTCCCGTTTCCTTCCGTTATCCTAAGGCCGATACAACTGTATCCAGTGCGGGCTCGAGTGTCTCCATGAAGGGTTTCATTGAGGCAAAGTGGATTCAGTGGGAATCCCAGGGGTGGGGGGACTTGAACGTGCCACTGACCCTGAAGGAGAACACACTCTTTGTTCCTCCCAGCATAAAACTCCACCTCTGGGGGGGAACAGCGATTATCGAGGGGGCAAAAATTGAGGATCCCTTTGGAGAGACAATGGAGATCACACTGGGATTGAAGCTTAACGGACTCGATCTCTCCGAGCTGACCAAAGCAACTGCGCCCTTTGCCGTCCCGGGTTCTTTGGAGAGCGATTTTTCCGAGATCAGGGTTTCAGCGAAGGGCCTGGCAACCAGTGGAAATCTGACCATCCATGCCTTGGGAGGCCGGATCGAAGTCAGCAATATTCGAGGAGATACCCCTTTCTCCCGTCTCCGAGAAGTCTCCATGGACGTGCTCCTCAGGGATGTCGACCTTGAGGAGGTATCCCGGTTGTTCGATTTTGGCGAGATGGGTGGCGTCATTGAGGGCTGGGTCAGAGGATTGACCTTCTCTTTTGGCCAACCCGAAGGATTCGAGCTCGAGATTCGCTCTGTCAAGAAAAGGGGAGTCAAGCAGTACGTCAATGCCGAGGCAGTAAACGACCTCTCTATTTTGAGCAGCGGCAGCCCATTCTCCATCAGGAAGGGTGTCCTTCGAATGATCGACTATTTTCCGTACGCGAAACTGGGGATTTATTGTAAACTGGAAAATGACGTCTTTACCCTTCGCGGCACTATCCATGAAAACGGGGTCGAGTACTTGATCAAAAAGGGACCTTTCAGAGGAATCGATGTCATCAACCGGAATCCCGAGAACCGAATCCGGTGGAAGCAAATGGTCAGTCGTTTGAAGGCGGTCGGCCAAGGCGCGGGAGTTGCAAAGGGTTCGAATCAGGAATGATCATCCCGTGGATTGAATGCATTTCCCTGGTTAACTATTTTCAGGGGAAAAGGAGGAAAAAGCGATGAAGAGGGTCTCTTTCTTATCTGCTGTACTCTTATGCCTCATCCTGATCATGGCCTGCATAACGGTGAATATCTACTTTCCGGCAGGGGCGATACAAGAAGCTGCCGACCAGATCGTGGATGAGGTTCGGCCGGAGCAACAGGAAAAGAAGGGCAGTTCCCTGGACCGAATGCATCCCCGGTGGCTCGCTTGGTCGGCATCCGTCCCAGGACCTCCCCTGGCCTTCGCTCAGGTCGACATTGAAATTTCGACACCTTCCATTCGGGCTCTGAGGGGTTCACTTGCCGATCGGTTCAAATCCCTGGAGGGATTCTACCGCCGGGGCGCTCTGGGAGAGAATAACCGGGGCTACGTCGAAATTCGGGATCAATCCGGTCTTAATCTCAAGGAAAAGGCGAATCTGAGAAGGCTCGTTGATGCCGAAACCCGCGATCGGAGGGCGCTCTACATGGAAATCCTCGAGGCCAACAACCTGGGTAGGCAATTCCTCGATGAGGTTGAGAGGCTCTTCGCCAACAGTTGGAGAGGAACGAAAGTGGTGCCGGGCACATGGATTCAGAGAGACGATGGCACCTGGGTGAGGAAATAGTGGCCTGATGAGTTTTTGCCCCCATCGTAAAGAAAAGAGCAGCATTCCTGCCCTTCATAACGCTCGATTTCTTGTCGCAAAAATAGGGGTAAGGGGAAAGATGTAAAGGAGGAGGGGAATAAATGTCTCGAGATCCACTGGAGGTTTTTCAGAAGCTCGATCCGGAACTGCTCGAACTGGTTGGAAACACCCGTGAGCTCGCCCTTGCAGAGGGTGCCTTGCCCAAAAAGGTCAAGCTCCTCATGGCGATGGCCTTGGATGCCTCTCACGGAACTGTTGAGGGTGTAAAGGCCTTGGCTCAGGCGGCGATCCGGGCTGGCGCTACAAAAGAGGAGATCACGGAAACGGTGAGAGTCGCTCAATACATCAGTGGGGTAGGGAGCGTTTACACGGCCGCGCATGCCCTCAAGGACGTATTCTAGCTTTCACACCACGACAACGGCCGAGCTTGCTATAGGTCGATTCCATCTACGAAGATCGGGTTTTGGCCCATCGAGACATTCTGCTGAAGGGGTTTCACGTACAGGTGCATTGCGACATCCCTTCGGAACAATCCCCTCATGCCCATCAGCAGTGGGTGCTTTCGTTCACACAGGCAGAAAACCTGCTCAACTCCCAGCTCCATTGCCCGGTTGTTCATGTACCTGAAGAGGGGCGTCAGGCGCTCGGCGTCCCTAAATCCAATTGGGGTCAAGCACCACTGCTTGAGAGTCGTCCCGGCCTTCGGAACTCGTGGCATCGGTCGGAAGTTCCGGATAGTGTCCACCAGCATTCCAATGACTCGCATCTTGAAGCTCAGCGATTTGACGGTAATCCGCGCGATGTGGCTCCAGTCCCAAAAACCCAGGCACGCCGAGATCTGACCCCCATCCTCCAAGACAATCACGTTAGTAAGGCTATAGGCGGGCGTTCGGTTTATGAAGCGGGCCAATGCTTCGCGCGAGGTCGTTTCGTGCAAGTCATGGCCTTGCCAGGTATGGTTGAGCAGTCTAGCGACGGCAGCGAGGTCTTCCCACATAACTGGCCTTATCCTCCCCCCGGATTGTATGTCCATCTCCTTGTATACCGACAGTATCGGCATGACAAGGGTGCGATGGAGCCTAAAGCCTTCACGTTCGAAGAGCCGCCTGGGAGGCAGGTTTCCCTCCATGATCAGAAGATAGGCCAAGGCCACATCCCGTGTGGTCAGGTAATCCTCGATGTGCTGATGAAGCGCCCGTGCAACGCCCCTTCCGCGGTGATCAGGAGAAGTGAAGTACTGAAACTCATATCCAACGCGGCACGGGATGGCATTGACAGCGGATTCTCGCATGGCGCAGGCCGCCGAACCTATGATGCGGTTATCCTCGCACGCGACGTAGACCTTGTACGATTCGTAGGCCTTGGCTCGGGCAAAGAAGTCAGGGGTGTTGACAACGGAGACGATGAGCTCCGTGCCTTGCGGGCATTTCGCCTGTAGTTCTATAAGCTCGTGGTTATCTTCTGGCCTGGCTTCACGAATATGCATGGGATCGTCTCACCACATCTGCTCCCTCATGTCGCCCCGGTGCAGATTCCCTTTTCGAGAGGAGCACATGATATTGATGTGGTACCTAACAGAAATTCTCCGCCTTGTAAACAGATCATCCGATGCAGCGAAGATCCATTGAAGAAGGAGTGCTGCTACGAGGGTTTATTAGGCCTTGATTTTTGGGTTTCTATCCATTATCGTGGGGCAATTGGATTCGGCCAATGCGAAAGGGTTTGCTTCAAGGGATTCAGAAGACATACAAAACCGCGTGGAGGGAGGAAACCCCGGCCGGAAAACCTTGACAAATTTCCCACCATGTAATAGTTCTCGCCAATACGAAATAGACCTTGGGCAGCATGATTAAGGAAAAGGGGTTTAGAGGAAAGGAGGTGGTTGATCTGGCGCAGCCGAGGGTTCCGTAGTCCCCAAGAAAGAAAGGAGGGCAATCATGGAGAAAAGGGATAGGGGTCTTTCAAGGAGGAAATTCCTCAAGGCAGTGGGAGTGGGTTCGGCATCCCTTGCATTGGGGGGGGTCAAGACGCGCCCGGTTCTCGGGCAGGACAAACGGTTTTTATTTTGAGGTCCAAGTGGAATCAAGACAATGGACCCCGCTGGGCATATGGATGTTGGAAGATCGGTGGCCAGGCTAAATTTCTACGACAGGCTATTTTTTTGGAGGGATAATCCACCTGTGCTCCAACCCTGGCTTGGGCTATCGTATATGGTCACCCCGGACCTTTTAAGGTGGACCGTTGTTCTTCGAAAGGGCGCCAAGTTTCATGATGGCACAGAGGTTAGCTCGGAAGATGTTGTTTATAGCATGGAGAGACTATTAGCCTTGAAAACCGGAGCGGCTGGCGTTTTTGCGCCCATCATTGAGCCTAAGAGCACGCGCGCTGTGGATCGATACACCGTGGAGTTTAACCTCAAAAAACCCTTCGCACCATTCATTGGTCTCACTCATTTCCTCGCAGTTCTCAACAAAAAAGTCTTGCTACGACATGAGAAAGATGGAGATTGGGGAAGTAAGTGGCTTGGCATGATGGGTTCGAGACTCGGTCCAGACGGGGTTGGGAGTGGCCCATTTACTGTGGAAATGTTTGACCCTGCCGTGGGGTTTGACGGGGTTAGATTTAAGGATCATTTTTGGGGGTGGAACCATCCCCATCCGGAAAGCATTGGCTACAGAAGTATAAAAGAAAGCGCAGCAAGGCTTCTTGGTGTAATGAAGGGTGATTTGCACGGAGATCTGGGCTATTTGTCTTATGAGCAGTGGAAAAAGGCCAAAGAGTCTCCATCGGTCCAAATCATACAAGAACCTACGATGAAACTCTATCTGTCCTGGATGAATAATCAAAAACCTCCCACGAATGACGTTCATTTCCGAAGGGCGGTCTGCTATGCGTTCAACTATGATGGATGGATTAGACACATGCTTGACAATCAAGTGGAGCGAAACGTGGGTCCTGTCCCGAACCCTATGTGGGGCTCCCTTGATCCGAAGACGGAGTTTGGCTATACATATGACCTCGATAAGGCCAAGGAAGAGCTCAAGAAGTGCAAGGTGGGTTGGAAGAAGTACATGCCAATTGAGCAATCCCCACTGGCCGGTTACCCAATGTGTGCCAAGAGTGCTGAATTCCTTCAAGCTTGCCTGAAGAAGATAGGTATTGAGACAACCATTGTCCCAAAAACATGGCCCGTTTCTACCCAAAGAGCGAGGAAGGTAGAGACGACCCCAAACTTTTGGTGGGCTTGGCGGAGCGCTTACTACGCAGACCCCCATAGCTGGATTGGAGAGATGTTCGACTCTGAGAAGTGGGGGAGCTGGCCTGCCGCATGTTGGTATAAAAATCCCAAGGTGGATGAGCTTCTCCATAAGGCTGTTGGAGCTCCTGAAAAAGAAGAAAGGGCGAAGCTTTACAAAGAGGCAGGTCGCTTGGTGGTGGCGGATGCCGCTGGATTATTCATCCACAATGAGAGATGGACTGGTACCTATCGTAAGGACGTCAGGGGCATGCGATTCTGCCCCATTGGCAACGCAAACGAATGGCGATGGTTGTACTGGGGTTAATACCTTTGGCCCAACATGAATTGGGGAGCCAAGAACGGAATAGCGCTGAGGAGGTGATGGGGAGTTTCCGTAACAACTACCTATCATCTCCTCAGCCTTGGGAAACATGGAAGGCACTTACGCACACCCCTCAAAAATCGGGGTTGGTTCATTCAAGATAGACGGAGATGGCCAGAAGTGAAATCATTGGGCGGGATCTGTAAGAAGGGTGGAATGCCCAGGGCTGCAGAGGAACATCGCTTCCCTTGCTGGAGCTCGGAAGGCGGCGAAAGGAGAAAAAGATGACTAAGGTGACTGTAGACGACGGGGTGGAGATTCATTATTACCTGGACGATTATACGAATCCATGGGATGAGGAGTGTGAGACTATTCTTATGCACCACGGTTCGGGAGAAAATTCCAAATTCTATATCCCAATAGCGCATGCATTAGCAAGGAGGTACAGGGTGTTGCGCTTCGATGCACGAGGGCGTGGTGAGTCTTCGGCACCGCCAGAGGGATCCACATTCTCAGGAGAAGCTACTGATGACTCTCCCATCGCTGCTGGCGAGCGGTGTGTTAAAGATGTCCTCAGCCTCATGGACCACCTGGGTATAGACAAAGTCCATTGGTTTGGCGTATCCTCTGGTGGGGTTATAGGGATACCTTTTGCGGTCCAGCACCCGAATCGACTCAAGAGCCTGATTTTGTGCACGACCCCGTATACGTTTCCGAGGGGATACCTGGCATCCCTTTCCTATGGCGAAAGGGATCCGGCTACAGCTATAGAAAAACTCGGTAATAGTGAATTTTGGCGCCGAGGGGGCCTTTTCTCCATGGTTCTGGATTCCTCAAAGACGGAAAAGAAGATGCTGGAGTGGGAACTCGCACAGAGGCAGAAAATTCCCACCCATATATATTCTGCCTTCTGGAAGTGGGTTCAGTCGTTTGACTACGCGGAGTGGCTTCCCAAGATAAAGACGCCTACCCTCATCTTGGCAGCGGAACACAGTAAGATTCAAGACCCGGAGATGCAGCAATTCATGCAACGGCAAATCCCGAACTCAAAGCTAGTCGTTTTTGAAGGCGTTGGGCATTCAATCCATATGCTGATGCCTGAGCGCTGTGCAGAGGCTGTGGTCAATTTTGTCCAAAGCATTGCTTAAGAAGAGGTCTACAGCAGGGGGGAAATGTATCCAACGAGACTACCGAAAAAGTGGGGGCCAAAATGTAAATTGGGCATTTCATCCCACTTAGGCGGAAAAATATCCATAGCTTTTCCCATTTATATGTTAAATTTGTTATCATTTTAGCTTATTTGTCCCACCTATTTTGGTAAGTGGGGGTTTTTCGACAGTCTCAACCGATGATTGAGCAGGTAAGCTGCAGCCAATCGTCCCCACCAATTCGCTGTCAAAATACAGTTGCGACCTATGGAACCCCCTGACGATCACTGTTCTAATGTATGAGTGGACCAAAGCTTTCGGTATCTCACATCCTTCACCGAAGATATTGAGGTTACGGTTATTCAGTTTCATATGACCCGAATCTTTGGGCAGTGAGCACTGGCCCAGTTCAACTGGCGTCAGGGTCGCATTCAAGCTATTGGCAAAGCACGGTTGTCCGCTTTTCCGCGCGGAGTTATCGGAAAAAGGAGACTTTCAGCGGGCGGGATGCACGTTGCCGTCGGGGCATTCAGTTCCACCGAGGTTGGACGGGTTCACAACAAGCGCGCGGATGTTAACCGGCTCGTTCCAGGGTAGCATCTGCTCAATATCAAAATGCAAAAAGGGGGATTGAATGAGAATTATTATGTTTACGTGTAACAGATTCATTTACCTTGTCCCCACGTTACTCGGCATTGTTATCCTTGTTTTTTTCGTATCCCACGTTATCCCTGCCGATCCCGCAGCTTTGGTAGCCGGTCCTTTTGCGGACCAAGAGCAGATCGCGAAAATAAGGCGTATGTATGGCTTTGATCGACCGTTGCATGAGCAGCTTTGGATGTATTTGACGAGATTGATAAGGGGGGATTTAGGGGAGAGCCTCTACAGTCGCCGCCCAGTGACTTGGGAGATCATCAAACGTTTTCCTGCTACGTTAGAATTGGCTCTTATTTCCCTGTTTTCCGCCATGGTATTGGGGATTACGGTTGGCATTTATACGGCGATCAGGAGAAACGAATGGGTCGACCATCTCTCTCGCGGAATTACCATTGCGGGATTGGCAGTTGCGGGCTTCTGGATGGGGATTATGCTTCAACTTTTTCTGGGATATCAGTTAGATCTTCTCCCTGTATCGGGTCGTATAAGTGGAAGTCCACCCCATCACATTACAGGCCTCTACCTCTTGGATTCTCTTTTGACGCTAAATGGGAGGGCTTTTCTCAGTTCAGTCAAGCATATCATTTTGCCAGCCGCTACGTTAACGTTCGCGCCTTTTGCTACATTGACACGATTCACAAGGGCAGGAGTATTGAATGCTCTCAACAGTGATTTTGTTCGTTATGAACGATTGATGGGATTGTCCTGGCCCCTCCTCATTGATAAATACGTTCTGAGGAATTCACTTACAGCTACGGTGTCTCAAATCGGGCTCCTCTTTGGGTTCATGCTCGGAGGGTCAGTTGTGGTGGAGAGGGTTTTCAGCTGGCCCGGACTAGGTTCTTTTACCGTAGAATCGATTTTGACCATGGACTATAAAGCTGTGTTGGCTGTCGCTTTATGGAGTGGTTTTGTCTATATGTTTGGGAACCTTTTCGTAGATATCGTGTTGGCATTAATTGATCCAAGAGAGACTACAAGATGAAGACGTACAAGATCATAGTTCGAGAATTCTTGAACGATAGATTGGCTGTCATAGGGTTTGGGATCGTCGTCATTCTCCTGTTAACGGCATTCTTCGCCCCCTTTTTAGTCACCGACCGTAATGCCATCTATGAAATAACCCCTGAAAAAAAACTGGTTCCTCCCAACTGGGAACATTACTTCGGAACGGATCATATGGGAAGGGATATTTTCAGTCGCGTCATTTATGGTACAAGAGTCACCATAGCCATTGCTATCATAGCTGTTGGGCTGCACTTGGAATCGGCGTCCCGATTGGGCTTGTTGCGGG
>Ga0209636_10005971_pt1 | contig 12436 bp, 5 predicted proteins | sample DeeMarSWOR152_54_FD_187464 | JGI IMG/M metagenome (GOLD analysis project Ga0209636, IMG submission 187464) | Marine sediment microbial communities from White Oak River estuary, North Carolina - WOR-1-52-54 (SPAdes) (version 2) | ecosystem: Environmental > Aquatic > Marine > Intertidal zone >...
GTGGTAGATCCCAGAGTAGGATCTCGTCAGAAGACTTCCATACCGATTGGTTTTGTGCTAATCTTCTTCAGGAAATAGGCAAGAAGGGCAAGTATCAAGGTGTGAGCGCACGTGAGTAGCAAAGACTCTAGGAGGTGAAGAGATGTCTGACCAGAAAGTCGCGGATCTTATGCGCGAGTTTGTCAGGGCCCTTGCGGAAAGGAACGTGGAGAAAGCACTCTCGTTCTTCGCTGAGGATGCAACTTACATGACACCAGAAGGCACGTTCAAAGGCAAGAATGAGGTGAAGCGCTACTTGGCTTGGATGGCCAAAACCAATTCGAATCTAACGATCTCGGAGACAGGGATTGGGATCGTAGTAGAAGGGGACAAGGCGGTTTACGAGCACATCTTGGAAGGGACCTTCCAAGGCATGAGATGGAGGATGCCCGCCACATGTGTATACGAGTTTAGCGGCGACAAAATCACGAAGCTTCGGACATTTTATGACAGGCTATCACTGGCGAAGCAGGCTGCCAAAGGCTGGTTTGCAACAAGAGCCGTAAACGCTGTCATCGCAGCAACGGAGAAAGGCCTACGCTAGCGCTGCTATCCCCATTTCAGAACGACTGCCTGGGTAGAGTCTCCCGTGCGGATATGACAGGTGTTGCGTGCCCTGTCGCTCAGCATGGGCGGTTACACGTTCAAATAACATAACCTTTTGTGCACGTGTGCATGCAATTTCTAAAAGGCAGACAATGGACTGGCGACCGGTTGGGTCTTGAGAAAGCGCAAAGGTTGCTAGGCTGAAAAGACCGGGTTCGAAGGTAGGATGACAGAAAGGCGACTCTGGAGGTGAACTGAGAGATACCTATCAGAAATGGCGCGCGCTTTCAGAGATGGCTCTCTTAGTCTCACTTGTAGGAATTAAGGTTTATGTCCCCCCCATTTCTCGCAAGTGCAACTTTTCCAATCGGTCTGTTAAACTCGTCTAACAACGTAAGAAGCATCTGAAATGAATGGCGTCCGGGCCCAATGATTTCGAAGGCCTTGCGGGATACAGGCATCTGACTGGGGGTAGTTGTTTCTTCCTATTCCATCGCTTATCATTTTTAAGTTGAAAAAATATATAGATTACAAGATGTTGTTAAAGCTGTCTCTTGTACATAATTCTACTTATTTCATTTATATTATATAAGCTATATCTTGGGGGTGGTTAGATGGCAGATTTCTAGGTCTTTGCAGGGGTGTGTGGCGCCTCGCTAGCCGTACACTTGTGCCTTACGAGTGGCGCAGATCTTCTACAAATGCCTTTGTTCTTGTTGTCGGTAATGCAGCGGTTAAGGAGGTGCAAAATGTCGTTGCTTAGGCATATAGCTTTCCCAATGTTGCTTGTAGCGGTCTTGTTAAGCTATGCAATTGGCGGCGTCAAGGGAGACGAAATTCCAGGTACTGAAAAGTGGCGTTTTCATACCGGTGGTTCGATCCATGCTTGCCCAGCACTCGGCAGCCTTTACGTAGGCTCCCCAGACGGGAACCTCTATTCAATAAACCTATCAACGGGTATGGAACAATGGCGATTTTCAACTGGCTCAGACATACATGGCTCAGCTGCGATTGGCGATGATGGGGTTATCTACGTTGGAGCTCGAAATCACAATTTCTATGCAATAACCCCCGATGGATACGAGAAATGGCGCTTTAGAACCAGTGGTTGGGTTTACTCTAGCCCCGCTATTGCTGTTGATGGGACTATCTATGTGGGTTCCTACGATAACAACCTATATGCGCTTGACCCAACAAATGGTGCTGAATTGTGGCGATTCCCAACTGGAGGAGCGATATTTTCCTCTCCAGCAGTCGGGGTAGATGGGACGATCTATGTTGGATCACGGGACAGCAAAATCTATGCGATATATCCCAACGGAGATAAGAAGTGGGAGTTTCCAACTGGGGGTAACGTAGACGGTTCGCCCACAATTGACGCTGATGGCACGATCTACGTCGGTTCCAACGACCACTACCTCTATGCTCTTGATCCTAACGGCATACAGATATGGCGGTTTGAGACAGGTGGTCTCGTTGATTCCTCCGTATCGATAGGCCTGGATGGCACGCTCTATTTTGGCTCCTGGGACAACTACGTTTACGCAATTGACCCCGTTGAATGTCGGAATGACCCAAATGAGGCAAGAATTGGTGGCAAAGGGATGAAATGGAGATTTCCCACGGGTGGCTCTGTGCGCTCATCACCAGCAATCGGAGCAAGTGGAACGATATACATCGGCTCTCTTGATGAGATCCTTTACGCCATCAAACCTAATGGAGACGAACTGTGGCATTTCGTGGCCGGTGGTCCCCACGGACAAGTCTGGTCTCCCACAATTGGGCCGGACGGTGTGATATATGTTGGATCAGAGAATTACAACCTCTACGCGGTATATAGCGATAGCGCCGGCCTTGCGGACACCCCGTGGCCTGGATTCCGACACGATCTCCGGAATACGGGAAGAGCGGAACTCCGCCTGTACGAGGTAACGATTGACATCAAGCCGCGGAGCTTCCCCAACTCGATCAACCCTGCACAGAAGGGGACGACGCCAGTTGCCATCTTCTCAACCGACGGCTTCGACGCGCCAGCGCTGGTTGATCCTACATCTCTCACATTTGGTTCTACCGGCGACGAGGAGTCGCTCGCTTATCGCGGGAAGAACAACTCACGCGCCCAGGTCGGGTACGAAGACGTCAACAACGACGGCCTGCTGGACGTTGTGGCTCATTTCGTCACTGAGCTGTGCGCCTTCGAGGTGGGAGACCAAGTCGGATACCTTGAAGGTGAAACCTTCGACGGTCCTGAGATCTACGGCTCTGATTCCGTCCGTATCGTGCCCTCCTATGGCAAGAAGGACACGTCGCTGGATCCGATGGATGTGGCCACACAACTGGAAGCCAAAGCCACACCGACCCTTCTACGAGAAAGAGCCCGCGTCCGCTTCGAGGTCAAGGGGGCACTGTCAGCAGAGGTTGATCAGGTCCGCGTCCGCGTATTCGACCTTGCCGGCGATCTCGTCTGGGAAGGCGAAGCAGCTGGCACGGAACTGCCGTGGAATGCTGTAAACACATATGGGCAGCACCTTGCCAACGGTGTCTACATCTTCCAAGTTCTAGCGAACGTCAACGGCACATGGGTGCCCGTGGAACTGAGCACCATGACAATCATCCGCTAGAAAGCAGCCATTTGAATCCAATGCGGAGGCTCTGGCACACGCCAGGGCTTCCTTCTTCGTGGTAACGATCAAGAGACCCATTCTCATGGCGGGGCTTTCACCATACGCCTGAGGTAACCGTGCAAAGAACTTTCGTTCGGCGCTCCGTAGCATGGCTGCCTTGAGTTCGAGTCCGCACCAGCCCCTTCCCGTAAGGAGTGCCCATACAGACGGCTTGCACTAAACATTCCAGCTACGCTTCACGAAGTGCGTTGGTCTTTGAATTAAGGAGAAGCCCCCGCCGATCCTGCGGGGGCAAACTCATGCCAATTGCTCGTGCAGCCAGACCTATGGGTGTGGCAAAAGGATCCTCTGCTGCCACGTATCGTGGAGCCTAGGGGATTCGAATAGAACTATAGCCAGTTGGCGCAACCAAAGATCGCTTTCGTTGCGGAAACCGTGCCCCCTTTATCGCTACTGCTACCAGCAAGTTTCCTGCTCTCTTCTGGGACTCAGATGCCATCATATTTCTCCAGATTCCTCAGCCACCTAAGGAAAAGGTACACTATCTCCATCCAGCTATTGTAGGAGGTGAGTTCATTGCCAAGGTTTATCGCTGTACACACCGCTCCCTTTACCGAGCAGCAGCTGAAAGAAATGGCCAAGAGCTCTTTCCCACCGGGCATTTCCTGGCATCGGACCTACTGCAACTTCGCCGATAACAAGCACTTTTGCGAGTGGGAAGCCCCGAACAAGGAAGCCATCGAACAAATCTTCCGCGAGAAGAACGTCCCCGTCGATACAGTCTATCCTGTACGGCTGTTCGATGTCGCTACGGCAACCCTAGAATCGTAGTCACACGGCTAGCGCGCGTTCCCAGTTGAGAGGTTGCTTTGCTGAGTGAGATCGAATCTCACTTCTGAACTGTTATTCGCAACATCTGGTTCCCAAAGTTGCGGAAACGTTTGGAATAACTGCCTAGAACACAATCTGAGGAGCAGTTAGAAGATATGCGTAAATGCTGGTAATGCAGAGCCAAAGCAAGCCAAGGGTCGCAGGAAGGATGAAGCCCAATATGCAGCGAGTTCCCCATTGTTTGCCTACTTGGCAACAGCTCTCCGGCGGCCTAAGGTCTAGCAGAACACTGCGCAGCTCAAGCCATACATTATTCTGTTTTCGATAGTTGCAGAAACTGGTGAACACTTTCGTTTCCATTTCCTCACCCTTCTCGAGGCGTTTCAATCTGTCGCTGAAGTACTCCGCTGCAATAGCACGATCTCGCGACAGCAAAGCCCAGAGAATGGCGGTGATCAACCCTGCTGCCACAATAGCAAAGAACAGAAACTGCGTATACCATGCGAGCCGATTTCCCAAGTGCAGCACAATTACAGCACTCAAGAATAGGGCGGCCTGGAAGGCAAGAAACCTTCCTGTGTATGAATGCAGGATTGTCTCCTCAACAGCCCACATTTTTAAGACTCGATCATAGAGACTGTCTTGTGATTGATCGTTCCCGTTCACTGGCGATGTCCACCCCCTAATTGGGTTCTCGTATCCGTATGCTACAGTTTCCTATCCGTGTCGAGCAAATCGTTTCTCAACACAGACCGTGACTCGCAAAGCGTAGGGCGCATCACTCCGCAATAGTGAAGTACGTTTCAAGCCTAGCTGTCTCGCCACTCAACCTAGCGGTAACCTAGAGCAGCCATGTGCCGGGCGTTATCTGGGTTCCCACAGGAGACGATTCTCGAGCTACCGGGTTCGAAAGTAGTCCACTAGAGGGTACTTAGCGTAAACGTACCAAGAACCTCCGGGCGAAAGTTCTAGAGATGGGGGGGACCTTGGGTGTACTCCCAGCAAGAGAGAACAGATCTACTGCGCGATGCTGTAAAATTCGGCCTACTATTCTTTGTGCTTTTGGGCCAGGCCTATCTCTTCTGGAGGACGCTCCCGATCACAGAGGTTTGAAAACTAACGTTACCTGCGAGCAACGGTTCCGGTTCGTATGCGTTAGGTACGTTCGTTGCTTGTACTTCCGCCGGTCATCTGCTCTGAGGGGACGATCTTCGAGTGGAAGCCCCTGAAACAAAGCACACGTGCATGTCGGCAATGGAGGCAAGCCCTCGGCTATCCCCAATCGAATTACACAAGAGCGATCTTGCTCATCTCAATCGATTTTCCTACTTGATGCGATTCAAGCTGCATGCGCCGGAGAAAGTACTGCGGATGTCCACGGTTCGAGGGCTGGACGCGGCGCGTGTATCTTACCAGCGGGCCTCGAACCCGGAGGTCCATACCCACTTCGGTTCTTCGGAACTAAACGTAGTTTCTGCGAATATCCTCAACTGGTTACTAAGAGAGGTATGCAACAGAAGGGTGGTCTTTCCCCAGCCGAATAGCGTGGTCCCACTCGATTTGAAGTAGGTGGCGATCTGCCACCTGCCGGGAGAACCGCAGCAGGGCAAAGTCGGGCCGGTAAGCGCCCACTTCTCAAAGTAATCGGAGTGCCCAGTAACAGAAGCGTTCTTGTCCTCGGTGAACGAGGTATCCGCGCGGAATTCCACACCCCCAGGGAAGCTCGTTTTCAGTCGTAGTCCGTAAATTGAAAGGGCATGAATGCCCATACCATCGGAGCTTACTTCGCAAAGGACCTTGAGGCAATCGATCCAATTCGATCGACAGGTAAACGTTCCAGTCACCTCTTTGCTTACCGTCGTAAACGCCGTTTCAAGCGTCAGATAAATGCAAAGACCCTCACACTCCTGGCCGAGGATGGGAACATCCCGCACCGTAAGCGAGAACTCATCAAACCCTTCGCACTCGATGCTCAACGTCGCATTAAGGTTGAGGTCGCAGGGGGCCCATACCCATCGCGCCCTGATCTCCTGTTCAGCGAAGGTGAAGTCGCACCCGGAAAACCTTGTCGTACTGGTAAAGGATACGTCCTGCATCTTCCACCTAGCGACAAGGGTGGTGTACGAGGAGACGCTGTCGGCGGACAGATAGAACGTGTGGGTGCAATCGATCTCGTGAACCTCAAAGCGAGTGACGGTTCGCCAGTAGCTGAAGGGTGAGCTGCTCGTCGGGTCGAAGACCAGGGTGGACACTACCGTCGCCAGTTCCCCGAGCGGAAAATCTGTCTTCAGAGTAAGGGCGGAGAACCCGGTCTCTGAAAACGTCGCTTGCCCTCGGAATTCCAATGGGTCAAGGGTGTACACAGCGGTCAAGGAGGATGTCATCGTCAGCGACAAGGTCTGTGCCCCTTGCAAGGTCACGTAGGTGTCCCATGTTCCCCACAGGACGCCGCCAATCGGTGGTCTTTCCTGAACAGCAATTTGCACCACTGCCGTATCGAATGCCCCGGTCGGATCTGTGACCGAGAAGGTGATCAAATCGCTGCCGACGAATGCCACGTTCGGGGTGTACGTCAGTTCGACAGACGCCTTGTTTGGTTCCTCGTAGCTCACCGCGGCCAAATCACCGCTGAGCACCCCGTTCACCGGCCCGCTTACGATGGCGAAGACCAGTGGGTGCGTCTCGGGGTTAAAAGGGTCGACGTCCGGGTCTGTCGCCTCCAGGATAATCGATACGGACGCCTCCGGCTGAGTGACGAAGAAAGCGTCTTCCGCCACCGGTGCGTCGTTCAGCGGGTTCACCGTGATCGTCACCGTGGCGACATTGGAGTCGCTCGTGCCATCGTTAGCGCGGTAGGTGAACGTGTCGGTCCCGTTAAAGTCTGTGCTCGGCGTGTAGGTGAACGAGCCGTTAGGGTTCAAGGTCAGCGTTCCGTTTGATGGACCGCTATCCAGGACCGCGGTCAGTGGATCGCCGTCTGGATCGGTGTCACCGTCCAGAACACCGGGAGCCGTTACTGTGAGGACTGTGTCTTCGTCGACGCTGTAAGCGTCGTCATCGGCCACCGGGGGTGCCGCAATCACCAAGTATTCGACGAGCACTACAACCCCGACAAGCACAACTAGAAGAACCCTCCGTCTTCGGCCCTCCACCAAGCCCCCCTTCAATCTACATACTACATAATAATACCCTGTATGTCAGCAGCTTTTCCTTGTTAGATTCTCGGACAAAACCCCTGGAGCCGATAGAAGGACTCCAGGGGCTTAAGTATCAGGTTTATTCTTCGACCACCTCGATCAAAAGATGATGGAAGACGCCGTTTCCCATAGTGATCCACAGCCGGTAGGTTCCGGGTGCAAGCTCAGAGGTGTCCAGAGAAAGCGCGTAGTTGGGCAGGCCTTCCACCTGGGCGCCGGACAATGCTGCCGCTTGGTCAGCCGCCTCCAAGGCAGCCCCACCGCCACCGGCGGCCTCGTCGACCCGGGCGAGGATCACTTGTGGCAGCCCTTCGCCCACCTCGACCCCCGTGGGGACTGCGATCGTGACCGTGATCTGTTCACCCAGCTGAACGACCTGCGGTGTCTCGTCTTCCAGGGCGCGGATCAGGGTGTTCTCGTTGATCATCACCGCGGTGGCGGTGAGGAGGTCAGTTTGAGCGTCGCGGCCGTTGATGATGATGTGGCGGTTCGTGGCCCAGTTGTCGTCCAGATCCGGGCTGAGCGGATCGATCCGCTCCATCGTGCCAAACGGCGGAACGTCATTTGGTCCGGTCCCCGCCGCCCAGCCGTCCCGCTCTGGGCGATCGGCGTTGGCAGTATCCACTACGCCGCCATCGGCATCCACCAGCTCCATCACCTCGCCGAGATCAACGAGCTCAAGCTGATACGGCGGGACGGTGTCGTAGAGTAGATCTGAGTCGAGGTCGCTCACCGTCTCGTTGTGGCGTCGTTCCAAGAGGTAGAAGCCACTCGGAGCTATCGTGCCGATGAGTTCGACCACCTTCCAGTTCTCCTCCTTCCTGGTGGCAGGCTGTTTGCGCTTCCAGCGCAGGGTCCAGCCGGTGAGGTCGACGGTCTCGTCGGTATTGTTCAGCAGCTCGATCCATTCGTCCTGGGAATCCGCCTCGGTGCCAGCCCACGCCACCTCGTTGATCACCACCGCAGGAAAGATCGCACCACCACCACCGGCCGCCTCTTCCTCGCATTCCTCGACCGTGATGCGGACCGTACCGATCGCGAATGCGCCGAACGGGTCCTCGACCAAGAACGTGAACGAATCCTCCCCGAGGAAGTCCTGCGCCGGGGTGTAGGTGACCACAACCGACGCCGTGTGCGGCTCGGAATACGTCACATTCCCCAGGGGGCCGTTCACCGTTGCCCCCGGTGCCGGCGTGCCGTAGATGGTGAAGGTCGATGGATGGGGCTGCGGTCCCACTGGATCCGGGTCCACCTCCGGATCGGTGGCCTCGAGGGTGATCGTCAACGGCGTGTTTTTGCAGGTAGTGAGTGACTGATCGAGCGCTACCGGCGCGTCATTTATGGAGTTGATCGTGACGGTCACCGTCGCCGTGGCACTGTTCCCGGAGCAGTCTTCGATGGTGTACGTGAATTGATCCAAACCGTAATAGTTCTCAGCAGGGGTGTACAGAATCGCATTGCCAACAATGGTTGCCGTTCCGTGAGCCGGATCACCCACTGCCACGATGGTCAAAACCGTGCTGCACAGATCGCTGTCGTTGGCCAGGACATCGATAATTACTGGGGTGTCCTCGTCTGTAGTCGTGCTGTCATCGTTCGCCACCGGTGGTGTCGTATCGACCACGGTGGCCGTCGAAGTAGCCGTAGTCACATTGCCGCATTCATCGGTTGCGGTGAACGTCACCGTGGCGGAACCGGTCCCGCTGCAAACACCCGTGAGGCCTGCGTAGTCGTTGGTGAGCGATACCGAACCACAGTTGTCCGTTGCACTGGCTGACGCCAACCAGGCATTGATGTCGTTCGTATTCCCCGCTCCATCGCACTCAAACGTGGCGGGATCGGGAACTATCAGCTCGGGCAGGGTGGTGTCCTGCACCGAGATCGTCTGTGTACACTCCGAGCTGTTCCCCCAGGCATCCGTCGCCGTCCAGGTACGGGTGATCGTTCCAGTGTAGCCACCGCAGCCGTTGAGGTTCACGGAGTCTGTGTAGGTCACTTGAGGATTCTGATCACAGTTGTCGGTCGCCGTCGCCTGCCCGGTGTTCGTCGGGTCGGTCGACTCGTGGCACTCGATGGTGAAGTCGTCCGGACAGGTGATCTTCGGGTCTTCGCAGTCGTTGACGGTTACATCGAAGCCGCACCGCGCTGTGTTCCCCGCTGCATCCGTTACCTCGTAGGTCTCCGTCGTCGTGCCAACCGGGAACGTTGCGCCGCTGCCCAACCCCGCTATCTGAGTGGTTGTTGCCCCAGAGCAGTTGTCGGTCCCTACTGGAGCTGTGTAGGTCACTACCGCACCACAAGCTCCCGGGTCGTTGCACGTTTCGATGTCGTCGGGACAGGTGATCGTGGGGTCCTGGTTGTCCACCACGGTCACTGTAAACGTACAAGAGTCGGTGTTGTCAGCCGGATCCGTCGCTGTGGCCGTGACGGTTGCCGTACCTACTGGGAAGGTATGTGGGCTCGTGATCATCGTGCCGCTGATGCTGTATGTGGTTGTCGCTGAGCAGTTGTCGATTGCCGTTGCCGCGAAGAGGACACTAGCCGAACACGCGTCCAGATCAGTGTCTTGTGTGATGTTCGAAGGACAGATGACCGTCGGGGCCTCGCAGTCGCTCACCGTCACCGTCTGTTCGCACGTCGCTTCGTTGCCAGCGCTGTCCTCTGCCGTTCGGGTGATCGTCGTTTTTCCCACCGGGTATGGGTCGGTCAACTCCTTGCCGTCGCTGCGTACGTCGCTCACTGTGACAGTACAGTTGTCAGTCACACGCACCGGCCCCGGATCGACCGCCGCGGAGCACTCGCCCTCATCGTTGCACGTCTCGATGTCGTCTGGACAGGTGATCGTCGGATCCTCACAGTCGTTGACCGTCACCGTGCTGCTATAGGCATCCGACGACAGGCCGCAGTCGTTGGTGACCGTCACTGTGATGCCCCAATCCCGATTGCAGCTGTGCGCCCACGTGAACTTGGGGATCTGCGCCTCCTTTTTCCCCTTGATACCCTTGATGGAACCCGTTTTCTTCTCAGTGGTTCCGTCGTTGTTGTTGTCGTGTTCGATGGTGTAGTCCACCGTCCACGGGCCGTTGCAGGAGTCATCGTCCCAGGTGATCGTCCACGGTCCAACGGCTTCGCCTTCGCACCCCGAGGACGGCTCGCTGATCTTCACGGTGGATGGCGCCGTGGTGCCGGTGGTGTACGTGATCAACTGAGTACAACAGGCTGATCTAGAATTCTCGTCATCAATGGCGATCCACAAACGGGTGATAACGGTGACGCAGCCGTTCACGCGGCTGGAGTCAATGTACTCGATCCGTGGACGTGGATAGCTGCTGGTGGCGTAACCCGTCTTCTCCGGCATCACGTCGTCTGGGAGGGTTGGGTTGCAGCCGACGTGTCTGTTAGGCGGACACGTGATCGGCCCCGGCGGCGGCGGCTCGGGGCGCTCCACCACGAAACATTCGGGGGGCAGATTAAGCGCCAGCACCAGGTCCGCTCTCAGAGCGGGATCCACCTTCAGCGTCACCGTCGCCGTGCACGTGCTCTTATTGCCGTTATTATCGGTCACCGTGAGGATCGGGTGCATCACGCCCCTGTCGTCAAACGACGTGTCGTGCACAGCCCAAGACGTGATCCCGCAGGCGTCGGTGGCGTGATCGACGATTTCCCAAATGTCGAACGAGAAGCTCCCGCTGGCATCCTTCTGAACCGTGACGTTCTTGCACTCTACATCGGGAGGAACGTTGTCCTCCACCGTCACCGTCGCCGTGCACGTCGACACGTTGTCGTTCTCGTCCGTCACCGTAAGCGTCACCGTGTTGCGGCCCACGTCAGTACAGGTGAAGTCCGTCTTGCTTGCCGTCAACGACTTGATCCCGCACGCGTCGCTCGAGCCGTTATCTATACCGTCTGCGGTGATCGACGCGTTGCCCGTGTCATCCAGCTGAATCGTGATGTCCCGACACACCGCCGTCGGCGGCGTGGTGTCCTTCACCGTGATCGTCTGATCACAGCTCGAAGAGTTGCCGCCAGCGTCCGTTGCGGTCCACGTCCGCGTGATCACGCTCACCACCTGTGGATCGGTGCCTCCTTCCGCGCTGTCGCTGTAGCTGATCTGTGGATCGGGATCGCAACTGTCGGACGCCGTCGCCGACCCTGTGTCCGACGGATCAGTCGACGCGCCACACTCGATGATCACATCATCGGGGCAGGTGATCGTCGTCGGCGTGGTGTCCACCGTCGTCACTTCAAGCGTCGCCCCGTTCGAGGTCACACCACACAAATAATCGGGGGGGTGGGCCGCCACCCACACCGTGTAGGCTCCTTCGTCGCCACTTTTTACATCGGTGATCGTCAGAGTGGCGGTCGTGGCACCTGAAATGCGGCCGCCATCGCTTAGGTCAGTTCCATCTTTCTTCCACTGGTAGTAAAGGGGCGGTGCGCCCGTCGCCTGCACACTGAATGTCACATCGTTCCCCGGACAGACGCTCTGGTTCGCAGGCTGAGTGGTAATCTCCGGACGCACGGACAACTCCGCCCTATCCGCGGAAGCACTTCCACACCCACCCGTGACCTCCACACTGTAGATCCCCACATCGCCGCTACCCGGGTTTGTGATCGTGAGAGTGGAGGTCGTAGCATCGGAGATGCTACCGCCATCGGTTAGGTCAACGCCATTTCTCTTCCACTGATAGCTGAGTGGTTCTTCGCCCGTCGCCTGCACAGGGACGGACAATGTACAAGGCCCTCCTGGATTGAAACAAAAATGTATAAAAGGAGGTTGAACGTCAATCACCGTCGGCTGGAGCACCGTCACCTGTTTGGTGCAGGTGTTGGAGCAGCCGTTGGCATCGATCACCTCCAGGGTCACCGTGTAGGTTCCAGGGTTGTCGTAGTGGTAGCTCGGGTGCTGATCGTCTTGGGGAGCGTCGGTGCGCGTGCCTGCCCCACCGAAGCCCCAACTGTACCTGTAGGGCGGCGTCCCACCGCTGGCAGAACCGTCGAAGTTAATGCTCGTGCAGAAGCACTGCGGCGAGTTGGAGGTGATGCTCGCGGTGCACGTGGCAAATGTAACGTTGTGGTACAGCCGCTCTGAGGCACTGGGGCTGAAGTTCTCGCTACCGTCATAGACGGCTTTGATCGGGTGCAGGCCGGCAGAGAGTGTATCCGTGACGACGGTCGCCTGGCCGGATGGATCCAGCG
>Ga0209636_10005973_pt1 | contig 12434 bp, 16 predicted proteins | sample DeeMarSWOR152_54_FD_187464 | JGI IMG/M metagenome (GOLD analysis project Ga0209636, IMG submission 187464) | Marine sediment microbial communities from White Oak River estuary, North Carolina - WOR-1-52-54 (SPAdes) (version 2) | ecosystem: Environmental > Aquatic > Marine > Intertidal zone >...
ACAAACTCCTGCAACATTCCAAGCCACGACTCTCCGAAATCCGGACCAAGAGACACACGCCCACGAGAAGGCTTCAACCCGACCAAGCCACACGCACTCGCCGGAATGCGGATCGAACCCCCGTTATCACTCCCATGCGCCATCGGCACAACACCTGCCGCCACACTCGCCGCAGACCCACCGCTCGAACCACCAGCCATAATCTCAAGATTCCAAGGATTCCGAGTCGCACCAGTCAACGCCGATTCCGTGGAGATTCCCAACGCGAATTCAGGCGTCGTTGTGCGACCCAGCAAATTCAAACCCGCCTGCTTGAAAAGCTCAGTCAAGAACGAGTCATGGTCTGCAACGTGTCCCTTCACAAGCCTAGATCCCATCTCTTGACGCCGCCCGCTTTCGCCAGCTCCGATGTCCTTCATCAAGAAGGGCACCCCGGCGAATGGACCAGCAGAGTTTGCATGATCATCCAGCCCTTCGATACGGTCGAAATAGACCTCTATGACAGCACTGATTCTAGGGTTGACCTTTTCTACTGCTTCCACAAAAAGTTGCGCAAGCTCTTTGGGTGACACCTCTCGATTTCGAACTAAATCAGCTAGAGCGACACCATCACAACTAGAATACTCTGCCAAGTTCATCCGAATGAACCTCTATATCGTTTCTTGCCGTACTATGTATGAGCCTCCTCCCTTTTCAGATATTCCCCTATTGTTACACCATGACAGCGGTCTCTGGAGTTTGCGCGCGCGAAACAATATTGACACAGCATCAAAATTTGAATTTCATAAAACAGAAAGGAGCTCTATGGCAGTAATCTAATTCATGGGATCAAAATGGTGAAGAGAACACTCTATGAAGCAGCTTGGATCCTTGGCCTAATCGCAGGAATCGTATGCATACTATTCGCCATCCTCAGCTTTCTTGGTTGCATACCAGAAATCCTGGAAAAGCCCATTAAAGGCCTTACAGGCATAGTAAACGCCGGCGTACTCGGCATTCTGGGGATCCTCATCCTAGGTGCCGCGCGAATGACAAAGGTGGGAGGCAAAAAAGCAACCACCGGTGGAATATTCCTGCTGATCTTTGGAGTTGTGGCATATTTAGTAGGGGGCGCAATAGGCGCTGCCATAGCCATTCTGACTGGGCTACTGGCCATTATTGCCAGATACGTTTAGCGCGCGCGGATTTTCAGGAAACGCAAGTAAAACCGTGCGGAAAGGTCCAAAACTTAGCAGATGGGAATTCTTCCATAGGCAGTGGAGTTGTCTCTCACAATTTCCGCTTTTTTTGAATGTGCACTCGAAGAGTAAGCTATCGTGACTTCTGCATTATATAAAATGCTGAACTGTGCTCTTTAGGGTTCCTTTTGACCATATCTATCTCTTTTTGATGCTTTCTGAGCGTCTTGAGAGCTTCCGAGTTATTCCTATATTTCATGTACAGCTCTTTGATTCGAATTTCTAAAGGTCTATAATATTCTGTCCAATGTGCGTCTTCGGGTAGCGAAAAATGGTTCATGAGTTTATAGCCATAGCGAGGTATCTTCTTGAGCTCATTTGACACGGTTTTAATTTCATCATGGACAACCAAGAAACCGTACGGTTTTAGTAACCGTCTCCATTCTTTGAGTCCTTTTTCAAAACCAATTATCCATATTGAACCTTCGGCCCAGATGATGTCGAAACTCTCATCTGGCAAGTCTATCTCAGACAAAGAACATTTCATAGTCTGCACTCGGTCAGAAAAGCCTTCTTCTTCAATCTTTCTATTCAGTTTGTCCAAAAGAGATTGATTGATGTCTATCCCTATTATCTCACCACCACTCAACTTTGCCAATTCAATAGTTGGAACACCCGAACCACAGCCGATGTCAAGTATGCGTGGTTGTTCTAGTTTAGGAAGCATTTGAAATGCTCGTTTTGTGTACTTGTTGAGACGTTCTCTAAAACGATCCTTGTTTATCTCGCCCAGCAGGTCTTCAGGCATTATCTTTCGCCCGGTCTATTTTCTAAAGGGCTCCTAGGTCTTATGCGAGGAAACCATTTTGGAACTCTTTTTTGGTATGCTATGTATTTCTCTCCTAATATTCGAATGAGATCTTTTTCCTCGTATGCTGTCATCCTATCGTATAGGATCCAGAACGCCAGCCATACTCCAAATGAAAGGAGCGAGGGACTGATAAAGAAGAATCCTAGGCAGACCAGTAGGGTTGCGAGATACATGGGATGTCGGACCCAAGAATAAACACCTGAATCTATGAGTCTAGGCTGTTCAGGTGTTTCACCAAAAACTGCTGTGTGTGATTTTGCCATGAGATATAAGCCAAAACCTAGTGAAAGAATTGCTGGAAGTAAGAGCACTGGAAGAGAAATCAACCCAACCAAGACCGTTGAGTACCTGAAGATGAAGAAACTCAAAGAATCTACCAGCCACACTACAAAAAACAAGATTATCATTATGAGCTGAATTTGGTCGCAATGAGGAAATTCTGAGCCTAGAACACTACGATTTTCAGAGATTTTACTCACTACCTGGAAGTGCTTGACTTGACTGAAGACCAGAAAAGGTATGTCGGTATTAATGTCCACAAAAAGTAACCGTAGGCAACGATTTTTTGAAGAAAAGCTCCAAGAGAAGGGTCACTAAGAGCGGCGGCGAATGAAGCAACAGAGATAGCAAGCAAAATGAAGGACACGAGCCCAAGATAGTTGGGATAGTCTTGATTCAATATGATAGCTACCGAATACAGAAGAGAGGCTAACGCAAAGAGTAAGACGAGGATTAAGGTTACTATGAAATGAGTCTCCAGTTGAGTATCTATTGGGAAAAAGCCAACTCCAATCGTAAAGGGTGAGCTTAACAAGCCCAGTGCGGATCCCAGTCTACTCAAGACTCTTTCAACTGTAGATTCTCTAAATAACCTGTGGATGACGAACCAAAAGGGAATAAGAGATAAAGCAATTATCGTCAATGCCACAGAAAACAATGACCGTGAAATCAAATTGGATTCTCCATTTCTAGCCGTTACTGCTCCTAAATCGCTAAAATAATACCCGAAGTACTCATAACCTCCGGGATAGAAGAACGCGGCCAAAAATGTCAAGAGAAGGAATTGCCCCACACCGAAGATGGCTACCAAACAAGCTAATCGACCAATACTCCTAATTTTCATGACATCACTTCATAGCTCTTACTTAACTAGTTAGTCAAGTTTTTGTGATTTATGGAAGATACTTCTAGATTACGCTTTATATATGAAACGCAGCAAAAGAAGTATTTCTTGGAAATCAGGTGGATGAATCTACGTGGATGCTATTAGTGTAGAAGATTTGACTAAGAAGTATGGAGACATTGAAGTCCTCAAAGGGGTGGATTTGGGGATAGAAGAGGGAGAGTTCTATGCTCTCATGGGACCTAATGGATCTGGGAAAACAACACTTGCTTCAATCATGGCTTCCGTGAGGTCACCCACTAGCGGAAAAATAGAAATTTATGAGAGGAAACCTGAGAAGGCAAAGGAATTCTTAGGATATGTTCCTCAAGAGAATTTTTCATCTCCAATGCTAACTGGCAAAGAGAATCTGATGTATTTCGCTGGATTATTGGGTTATCCAAAGAAGAAGGCGAAGAGCATAGTTGATGAGTTGTTGAATAAAATTGGATTATCCGAAGACGCAGACAAGCGAGTCTCCGATTATTCAGGTGGCATGAGAAAAAGGTTGGAGGTTGCAACCGCACTTTTTCCCGGTGTAAAAATCCTGATCTTGGATGAGCCAACTACAGGATTAGACCCCTCAGCGAGAAGAAAGTTTCTCGGTTTGATCAGAGAGATAAAGGCAGAGAAGACGACCATCCTGCTGATTACTCATATCGGTGCAGATGCTGAGTTGGCTTCGAGAGTCGGTTTAATAGATGACGGGGAAATCATAGCAGAAGATGCCCCAGAAGAACTCAAAAAGGCAAGCGGCCTCAAGGATGTGATAAACATAGAAACTACGATAAAAAGCGGAAGAGTCGCCAACGTACTAGGCAGATTCAGTGAAAAACAGAAGGTGTTGGAAACCGATGTGGGATACAGAGTTTATTGTGAAGATGTAGAAGAAGCAACACCAAGTATCGTGAGAGCACTTGATGCAATTGGCTGCAAGGCAACGAGGATTGAAACCGAGAAACCCTCTCTTGAAGACGTCTTTTTCAAACTGACAGAAAGAACAGTTAGGGAGGTGAGTTAGTTGGGTCAGATAACAGCGACTTTAGGTAAAACTATGAGAGAATTTCTAAGGCAAAAAACAATACTCTTCTGGACTATAGCTTGGCCAATCTTATGGGTTCTCATAGGCAGTTTCTCATTTGCAGGAAATGCTCAAGATGAAGGAATACCTTACATTAAAGGTTCTATTGCCATTTCGATGAGTGTATTCGCATTAATGACCGCTGGAATAGCTAACCTTCCCGGGAACATAGCCCAAGATAGGGAAAGAGGCTTACTCTCAAAGTTAATGTCTATGCCCATAAACCCGTGGAAAGATTTCGTTGGTAGGATACTTGCATTATTAGCATTCTCTTTTTTGGCAGCAATCCTGGTAACATTAGTAGGCTATGCTTGCGGAGCAAGATTTTCTTATACACTGACAGGCCTTTCGCAATCCATCGGCTTTCTTCTTCTCATCTCTTTGTCTTCGGCCGGAATAGGAATGCTCATTGGAACCTTCATCAAACACGTACATGGAGCCATCATGAGTGGGGTCGGAATTGCCGTAGTGACCGCAGCCCTATCAGGTGTAATGGCACCTTATTCATCACTTCCATGGCTACTTCAACAATTTGCTAAGATCTATCCGATTTCATCGGGTAACTCTTCCGTCACTTATCTTCTGGTGGGAAAAGATTATGCAGGGTATAATCCATTGAGTACGAGTCAAACAACTCTTACGTTAACAACATCAGTGTTACTTTTTGTTGTAGGGTTGATCGTCTACTCAAGATTTTGCTGGAGAAAGGACTGAAGTACCAGGAAGGTTCATGATAGCTGTTCAATGAGAGAAAAAGGCAGAGAATAGTCAGAGACAACTTTCCACACCTCGGATACAAAACAGGCACGTTTGGGTCTCCCTGTTGGAAGGTTGGAATTCTGGAGACTTAGTATGCATGTATCAAAATTTAAGAAGGACCTGTAATAGAACCGTTGGATTATGCCAGAGACAGAAAAGACTTCCACATGCTATTCTTGGAAACGTGACCCATTGTTTTGGGCGTATAGCATCTTAATGTTCTTGCCAGTCATACTGGTCTTTGTTTTTTACAACTATTATGCACTCGATTTCCTTGTATACGGTGGATGGATTCTGTTGGTGTTCAGCGTTGTCATCATTTTCATGGCTGGCGGGGAATTCCGAAAGAAAGGTGGAGCGCCAAAGGGAAAAAGCATCGTTCACACCACAGTTGTGGTGGACAGCGGAATCTATTCGGTTATTCGTCACCCCCAATACTTGGGGTTCATACTGTTCGTCCTTGCATTAGTTCTAATGTCTCAACATTGGTCAAGCATTATTTCATGGATTACGGGGGCAGCATTGTTTTACAAAGACGTGCTGAGAGAAGAGCAAATGAGTATTGAAAAGTTTGGCGATGACTACAAACGTTATATGCGAAAGGTGCCAAGAATGAATTTCCTGTTGGGGGTCATACGCCTGCTGCGTAGGAAGAGAGAAGGCAAAGTTGATGATGAGAATTAGAAAAAGTTAGGCGCGCACGCACTGAGCATATAGAGAATTGGCAAGAAAGAAGAAGGAGCAGTCGAATGGGGGAAAAAGCAGAATACGGTAATTGGGTTTCAAAGAGAATTATCTATCTGTCTGGGTTTTTAGGTTTCTTATTCTTGGGTTTGGGGCTTATGTTCTGGATCTTGATAATTCCTGCTGTGCTGTTCCTTCTGGTTTTCTTGTATTTTCTGTATGTTCGGTACCAATTTTCTCCTCAAGGGGGAAATGTGCAAGACCATATCTGGACGTTGGTGTTAGCAAATTTGGATTGGAATGGAGAGGGAAGGGCACTTGACATAGGATGCGGAAACGGAGCTCTCACTATAAAGCTTGCTCAGAAGTATACGAAGGCACAGGTTATCGGAATTGATTATTGGGGGAAAAAGTGGGAGTATTCAAAGAATACTTGTGAAAGGAATGCTGAGATTGAGGGAGTTAGTGAGCGGGTGGCGTTCCAGAAAGCCAACGCTGTGTCTTTGCCGTTTGCTGATGGTTACTTCGATGCGGCTGTGAGCAACTTCGTGTTCCACATGGTCGGCAATTTCAAAGATAAGCGGGAGGTTGTTCGTGAAGCATTGCGGGTTGTCAGGAAGGGAGGAGCATTTTCTTTTCAAGATGAGTTCCTGCTCAAGCAGCTTTTCGGTGATATCGATGACTTGGTTGAGACCATCAAGAGTTGGGGGATAAGCAAAGTGGAGTTTGTTCAAACTCGAGATGCAGATTTTATCCCACGAGCGTTGAAGCTACCGTTTATTCTTGGAACAATAGGCATTATCAGTGGAGAAAAATGACCTTGGTTCTTGCCTATTGTGTTCTATCCACTTCCAATCTTTTTTGTGAGTACTTGCGCGCGCGTTTAGGTTTCAGGAAGTTTCTTCTGCGCCTAGAGCTGTTTACAGGTTTACTGTCTGACCATCTGTTGCAGACTGCTATTATCTCGTTGTTAGGGATTATGCTTCTTCACCTCGGAAAAGAAAACTGAGCAGAATCGAATAACGAAAAACCTCTACAGATTAACCAAGCAATGCGTGGTTTTTCTTAGTCTCAAAATTTAATCAATCAGTTTAGACCCTAACGAAGTTTCTTCCACAAGTCATAGAAACTTAGACGAAAGGATTTTGGTCTCTTTTCTCTGATTTCGGTATTCCTATCCATCTTGGGGTCTTATTCATGTATTCTCTGTATGCGTCCCCATACTTCTCAAGGCACCAGCGTTCTTCAGGAGCTATCAAGATGTCATACAGAACTATAAATACCGCCATCAACAGCAGAAACAGCCAGGAAACACAAGCGATTCCTATGCCGATGAATATCAAGAAAGTGCCGAGGTAAATAGGGTTTCTTGAAATGCGATAGAGCCCTTCGGTAGCTGGTCTGTTCATTGGAGTATTGTCAAGATTTGTCCCTGCAACGATAGTGAAGATAATACCGAACAAATACATAAGGAGCCCAGCGTAGAACCATGCTGTGCCCAGCTCTAACGGTAAGAAGAAACTGTAAATAACGGAAGCCCAAAAGATCAACTGTGAAATACCGTAGAGTTTCTTCTCGTTTTCGTTAAACGGAGGCTTCTCTGGTCTACTGGAGCTCTTCTGGCCCCTAAGACGGTTGAGGATTTCCCACACAATAAACAATAGCAAAAAAGAAACGACAAGGATCCACGCGTTCCATAAGCTTAAATCAAATTCTGGTATAAGCGACATTTTCTACTTCTCATTTTAAGTTTGATGTTCTCTCTTTCTATGTCGCAGATGTCGTATGATACCAAGCAAAAAGTTTGCTCTCGGAACTCTTTTCATATAGGCTTTGTAGTCATCTCCAAATTTCTCAATCGAGTCTTTGTCTGCTCTGATTAAATCAATATATGTCAATGGGACAATAGGAATACCCAGCAAGACAACAATCCAATGTTGAAAAAGCAACATACCAGCTATTGCCCACAGTATGAAAGTGACATACTGTGGATGACGAACAATAGAGTATATTCCAGTATCGACAAGTTGAGTGGTATGAATGTAGCTTTTTCCTTTTCTCACTCCACCTTTTTTTCGAAACTCCATTACTGGAAGCCAACCAAAAACTAGACCCGAAAAAACATAAAGCCCCGCTCCAACATATGCCAGAATCTTGATTTGAGACACGCCAGATAGTAAATAAATACCAACGATGATCTGTGAAATAAAAAGAATGCTAACAAAGGTTACTGGAACAAAATCTATCCACGAAAGGCTTTTCTCATTCATTCTTTGTTCCCATTCTATCATTAAGGGCTAAATAGGTTGAACCTAGCTTTGGGCAATCATTAAACCATCATACGCACGCGCATAAAGGAGAGAGAGATGCATGCATTTGTCGTGCTTTTTTTCAAGAGGCATCTCCTGCCTGCATGCCAAAATCGCTCTACACCCGAAAGGCATTATCGTGAATAAACTTTATTTATCACTTTTGTTTAGAAAAGAAACGCGCGTGCAAGTTGGGTTTGAATCAGTTTTCTGACTTGGAAGAAACTTGTTTAATCTGGATGATCTGTTGGTGAGTAGATAAGGAGTTGTTTTCCAGAAGTTTCTTTGATCTGAGAGTTACACAAAGTTTGGGTGACTAATAACAATTTTAGTCTTAGAAAAGAAGGCAGTTAGATAAACAGGATAAACGTTCATGCGCACGCCTTCTAATACTGTATCCGTAAAATGCGCGGGCGCATATTACAGATATCAAAAAAGGATGAGAAGGAAGAACTATGTCGTTTCTATGCGCGTGCATTGAAGAAAGCTGGCATCAAACCTATTAATACTACACATCAAATGCAAAATGAAGGAATGCGCGCGCATCTTTCACTCTTACTGAGGCGAGGGGTTGGTCTCAGAAGCAAATGGGGCAATGCGGAGCGGTCTTCCTTCAGTGAGGGCTTGAGCGGTTTTCTTTCTCCCGCCCTGTATGAGTCTCCACACGGTTCCTCTGGACACACCCATTCTTTCTCCAGCATCCTCTTGAGAGAGCCCTTCTAGATCTACTAGTCTAATGGCTTCAAGTTCGGCTGGCTCAATGTAAATGGGTTCTGGATTCCCTTGAGGAGTAGGAATGAATCTGTCTACAATCGGAACCTTTTCTATACTGATCGGCTTTGGGAATCGCCCTCTTCTACCGCGCCTGCGTCTCTGTCGCCAGCCCATCCTTAATCACTTCTTAGTATGCCCACCGTAACTTTTATATATTTCTGTGCATTATTACATAAATGATTATGTGCATAAGCACAAAATGAACGTTTCGGAGGTGGAATAAATATGGGTTGGCGAGGAAGAGGCGGAGGTTGGTCAGGACCATGGCCAGGAAGAGGTCCCTTCAGTTATCTACCGCCTTGGCAGAGACCAGGATGGCTATATGGTAGAGGAGCATGCTGGTGGCTTTTTGCACCATACCTTCAAACAACTGCTCCTGCCGCTGTCGTACCACCAACTTCGGTTCCTACAACGGTTCCTGCAACACCTTTTGTGCCTCCTACACTCACGAAGGAACAGGAAACGCAGATGCTGGAGCAACAGATGGCGGCTCTCGAGTCACAGCTGGACGCTATCAGAAAGAGATTGAAAGAGCTGGGCAAGTAAGATGGAAGACACACCTGCGTATCCATATGGGTATCCCTACTGGCCTTGGGGTAGATGCCGATGGTTTCCATGGTTGCCAAGATGGTGGTGGTCAGGCGTGTATGGAGCCTTGACGCCCTATGCGACGATTCCTGAAGAACAAGAAATAGCTATGTTGAAGAATCAAGCGAAACTGTTAGAGCAAGCATTAGAGCAGATCAGAAAACGGTTGGAAGAACTGAAAAAAGAGGAGTAATGTTTTGAGGATTGCAGTATCAGCAACAAGTGAGAGCTTAGACGCCAAGATAGATCCGAGGTTTGGCAGGTGTCCGTACTTGGTGATTGTGGATTCCGAAACCATGAAGTTTGAGGCTGTTCCGAACGTTGCTTCAGGTGCGATGAGTGGTGCTGGAATCCAAGCGGCACAGATGATAGCCAGCAGAGGAGTCAAAATGGTCGTCACCGGAAACGTTGGGCCAAACGCGTTTCAAGCCCTCTCGTCAGTGGGAATCGATATCATAACTGGTGTATTTGGCACGGTCAGAGAAGCTGTTGAGAAATTTAAGAGCGGCCAACTACAAAAAATCACTGCGCCCACCACATCCATGGGCTCCGGAATGGGAGGAGGCTACAGCATGGGGATGGGCATGGGTAGAGGACGCGGAGGTGGACGCGGAATGGGCTTCAAGCGTTGGCAGAGCACTGGACCATTTCCACAAGCACCGGCAACCACTCCAGCAACTCCCCCAGTGCTACCTCAGATGTCAAAAGAACAAGAGATCCAGCTGTTAGAGAATCAAATGAAAAGCGTACAGAAGCAGCTGGATGAGATGAGAAAAAGACTAAAAGAACTTAAGAAGTATAAAGAGGAGTGAACAATTATGGAGAAATTTAGAATAGCTATTGCTACAAAAGGACGTGGTGGCTTAGAAGATGTTGTATCAGAGGTTTTTGGTAGAGCCAACACATTCACTATTGCAGATGTTGACGACGGCGAGATTAAACATGTAAAGGTGATTCAGAATCCAGCAGTATCCTATAAGCACGGCGCCGGACCCATCGTTGTAAAGATGTTGATAGATTCGGGCGTAAGCACAGTATTATCACCTGAACTTGGTCCGGGGGCGTCAGCGCTGCTTGAGCAGCACAATGTAGCTGTAATAGCAGTCGCACCAGGCAGCAACGTTAGCGAAGCCATCAAGAACGCTCTCGTTAGGATTAGAAAATAACGAAATTTCTTGACGTTTTCTGAAATTGAAAAGTACATTAAGGAAATCGACAGGTCCACTAGAAGTAACTCTAAGCGCGAAAGTTTTCCGATTGTAGGCTTCCGTGGGTCGCAAAGATTTTTTAGGTTAGACCTAACTTTCCTTTTTCAGTGATTCCGCCTTGGACGCTGAAACGGGAATAACTGTGAAGGAAGGGAAGTATCTGAAGTTGATATACAGAAAACAGCATGAAGAGTTTAGCAGAGTTCAGACAACAGTTGTGGCAAAATCTGTCAGAGTTAGGCCCGCTACAGTGACGGAAATGCTTCAAAAACTCGCTGAGAAGGGCTTACTTAGATACAAACGTTACCGTGGAGTTGAGCTAACGGAAAAAGGGTTTGCTGAAGCTCAAAAATTGTTGAGAAAACATAGGCTTTTGGAAACTCTATTTGTTAGGTCCCTAAAATATGACGTTGAAAAGGCCTGTGATGAGGCTTCTAAGCTGGATCATTATGCTTCAGAGGACCTTGTCAACGCTGTTTGTCGAACGTATGATCATCCTGAAACTTGTCCGTGCAAAAAGATCATCTTCAGCCACGAAAGGTGTGAAGAGAAATCTTGAGGAAGGTTAAATGGAGATTGTCTAAATGTGGGATGAAATAGTCACAACTTTTTCGGAAACAATGAAAATAATTCTGATGGTAACATTCTTGATGATTATAATCGAGTTCTTAGAGTTAAAGTTTGAGGATAAGATTCGAGAAAAAATAACTAGAAGACCCACAACTCAATTTGTACTCGCCTCTCTTTTAGGATCTATACCCGGCTGTGTAGACGCTTTTTTGGTAGTATCCCTTTATTCTCACGGTTTAGTGGGTTTTGGCGCCTTAGCCGCGGTGATGTTATCCACTGCAGGGGATGAGGCGTTTGTCATGTTGACTACTATCCCGGAAACGGCTCTACTCATCTTCGCTATTTCTGTCATATTAGGGATAGTTGGTGGTTTCTTAGCAGACAAGATCGCTGAAGTCACAAAATTGAAAACCCATCAGCCTTGTGAGATAGAGATTCACGAAGAAGAGTTTGACCTTAAACATTTTTTTAAGGACCATGTCTATGGCCATATACTTAAGAAACACATACCCAAATTGTTCTTATGGATTTTCCTTGCCATGCTAGCCATTGGTCTTCTCATGAAAAACTTCAATCTGGAACCAATAATAACAAGTTTACCCACATTGTCACTGATTGTTTTCGCCGCTTTGATTGGGATCATACCTGAATCTGGACCTCACTTCTTTTTTCTCCTGTTATTTTCAAGAGGACTTGTCCCCTTTTCAGTTCTTCTTGTTAACACGATATCCCAAGACGGTCACGGCCTATTGCCATTGCTCTCATATTCAGTTAAGGACACAATTTACGTTCAAATCTTTACAACTTCATTTGCTCTAGTAGTAGGAATAATCTTGTTTTGGATGGGAGTTTAAATAGGTTGGGACACTCGACAATCACCTTGGAGCCTTTTCAAGAGAAAGTTCTCGATTGCGCGCGCGCATTATGTGTCTAATCCTTTCCTTTAGGTTTAAATACTATTTTGTGCATAAACACATAAAGGTGTACTGAAATGGAATATCCAACAAAACCTGGTTTTCCCGCTCATCGTGACTGCGCCAACTTTAGGAACGGACTCTGCACATTAAATGGCGTCGCCGTGAACCCCAATGAAAACGCTTGCCCAAGTTTCACACCGAAGAGCTCAATGGTACCACCGCAAGGAGCAAAAACGTATCCAAGAGCTATGCGATTTTATCAACCACATCCGCCACAGACAATATCCAGCTACCCATCGCACATGCCCCTTACTTCTTCAACACAAATCGGAT
>Ga0209636_10005974_pt1 | contig 12434 bp, 10 predicted proteins | sample DeeMarSWOR152_54_FD_187464 | JGI IMG/M metagenome (GOLD analysis project Ga0209636, IMG submission 187464) | Marine sediment microbial communities from White Oak River estuary, North Carolina - WOR-1-52-54 (SPAdes) (version 2) | ecosystem: Environmental > Aquatic > Marine > Intertidal zone >...
CTCTTTGGGCACTGTAAAACAGAACGTAGATCCCTCCCCCACTGTGCTCTCCACCCAGATCTTTCCGTTGTGTCGTTCGATAATTCCTTTGGCAATGAATAGTCCGAGCCCTGTTCTCCCATCCATGCGAGCGTATTCTGTTTCACTGGGAACAATATAAAATTCATGAAAGATTTTCTCCTGATGTTCAGGAGGAATTCCACATCCTTGATCTATGACCATGCATTCAATCTCTTCAGAATGTTCTACAAATTTCACAAGAATTTCAGTATTTTTTGGAGAATATCGTATGGAATTATCCATTAGATCACTTATAACAGTGAATAACGCCTTTCTATCTCCTACTACTAAAGGCAAATCAGGAGGACTCTCGACAAAGATATTCTGGGTTTTAGCATCCCAGAGAGGGCGCAGCTGATGGATGACCTGGGCAGCTATTTCCGGTAACGATACCGGCATTTCCTCTAATTCCAGCTTATTCTTGATTAGCCGGGAGGCTACTAATGTTTGATTGATAATTTCTTCCAGTCGAGTGACCCCCTCTTCCATAATCTGGATGCGTTCTTTGAGAGGCGCTGTCAATTTTCCGTACTGTTCTAAAGCCATCATCTCCAGATACAACCTTAACGTGGTCAAAGGGGTTCGTAGCTCATGGGAAGCAATATCAATGAATTCTGATTTCATCTGGTCCAGTTCTCTCAATTCTTCTAACGATTTCCGCAATTTATACTCTATATCTGACTTGGCAATTGCTATACCCACCTGATCCAAAAAGTGCTGCAACCGCCGAAAATCCTTTTCTGTCAGTGATTTTCTGTGTCCCAGAAATAGAACACCAATAGTCTGCTCCCCGTAAGGAAGGGGGGCAATCATCAGATTGTTCTCACTTCTAGATGAACCCAGCAAGACTTTGCAGATTGCTGGCGACAGAGCCTTCAGTGCCATCTTTACTATAGTGACAGGAATTTCCTCTGCTAATTCATTGAATCCCTTTAGAATAATGCATTTCTTCTCTTTGATAACATGGTTGTAGTAGAAGGAATCTTCAAAAATGGGATACTTGAATTCCTTCAGATTCTGCCCAATTAATTTACTGATTTTCTTTCCCAATGAAGAAGGAACAGATACATAGGTGAAGGTGAAGTACTTTTTGGAAGAATCCAGCAGCAAGGGATACGCAGATTCATAGCTGTACACCTCTTTTATGCTGATACATATGTGTTCTAAGATCTGGTCCAGGGGGGCCCCTATATTCATGAGCGTATTAATCTTTTGAACTGCTCTCAATTCATCAAGGGTTTCGGTCAGCTTTTCAGAGTGGATGACCCGTTCCATCGCACTGGACACCATCTCTGCCACTGTTCTCATCAAATCGAAATCTTCTTGTGAGAAAACAGCTCTGCTGGTAACTGCTAAAGATCCAATAGTACCTTTTTCAACAACAATGGGGAAGACCATGAGAGATTCATAAGGCAAAAGCTTGGTTGCCCTTTCTATTATATCCTTTGATTTCAATTCATCTCTGGCAAGCCCTTTGTAGATCTCGGGCAATTCAGCTTTTTGTACTTGATATCCTGAAATTTCAATATTTGTGGTTATTAATGGAATTTGATTTCCAAAGAACTGGTGGAAAATATTATCTTCCTCAAATATTGGGATCTCATAGCCCAGCGGAGAAAACCCTGGCAGTACTGCCCTTCCTATTTTCTCCAGTAGTTTCAGAAGCTTTGGATTCATCCTGAGCCGCACAATTCTGGTATGGGTTCGCTCTTCATTGAGCAGCGAAATATTGGAAAAGGATTTACCCAGCTTATGAATTCCCTCAATAGCTGCATTCAAAACTTCATCCCGGGATTGAGCCAGAAATAAGTTCGTATTCAACTCTCTGAGCAACTGCTGTTCTTCTAACTTCCTGGCCAGTTCATTCATTCGATTTTGGCTCTCCTTTAAGAGACGTGCATTCTCCAATGCAGGGGAAACCTGGTTGGCAAAGGCTCTGACAGAAGGGATATCTGCTGCAGTAATGCGATCTGAAATGACTGCCAGAAGGCCTACAGCTTCATTCTGGATGACCAGAGGGGCTGCAATAGCTCTCTTATCAGCAATATTTAAAAACTGAACCACGTTTTCAGAAATGTCACCCATGGCAGGGGGTACTGTAGCGTGAATACCTTCCCTCAGGTTATCTGTATAGGACGCTTCCTTTTTCTCAATCAAGTTCCTGAACAAGTTATGATCCAAAGGAAATTCAAATTCAGAAAGTGACCTCCCTTGCAACGCTTTCAGTTTTTTGAGTGATTCTTCTCCGGTGACATAAATGATTCTGCCTGAAGTTTTCTGGGTATTAAACAGCATGAATATGACCTGAATATTGAACTGCATCAACTCCTCAGCTGTTACTGAAAAAATCTTTTCCTGTGTCTTAGCTTTCTGAATGCGAAACGCTGCCTTATTCAATAACTCCAATATTTTCTGCAGATTCCTCTCCCTTTTCCTATCTCTTGAGGCAGCCATGATGATCATTCTTCAAATGAGACTATTTAAGTATTTAGGAAAGGTGGTACTCAGAATAGTGATTGCCGAATCAGTATATATTTCTATAGAGATTCTATACATAACTATATTCTATGTCGGAAAGATATATATTGTTTGATCACTCTGCGAACACAGGTGTAAAAAAATGGAACGTATGAATATGGCGATTCTAACTGGAGTCATTGTGGTAGTCATTCTCGTTGGCGCATATGCTGGCGGATGGCTCGGCAGTGGAGACACAGAATCTGGTGGAGAAATGCAGACCTTAACCATACAGGGGTCCACTACTGTTCTGCCCATTGCACAGAAAGCTGCAGAACGATACATGGATGCACACAGCAATGTGAATATACAGGTGAGCGGCGGCGGTTCCAGTGTGGGCGTAAAATCTGCAGGTGAAGGCACAGCCGATATTGGCCTGGCTTCCAGAGAGATGAAAAATGAAGAACAGACCAGTTATCCGGGGTTAAAACCCATTGTCGTTGCCCGCGATGGAATAGGATTGATTATCCATCCCTCAAATACAGTCACCAGTCTGACTGTTGAAGAGATCAAAGGAATCTACAAGGGTACCTATACTAACTGGAGCGAACTGGGCGGTCCAACCATGGAGATCGTGGTAGTGGGAAGAGATAGTGCATCAGGGACTAGAGAGTTCTTCTGGACAGAAGTGATGAACAAAGCAGATTTTGTACCCACCATGCTGGAAAAGAACTCAAACGGTGCGGTCAAACAAACCGTGTCCCAGACTCCAGGAGCTATTGGTTACGTGGGGTTGGGATACATGGATGAAGCAGTGAAAGCCTTATCCATCAAATCAAACGGCCAAGCAGTGGTGCCTACTGTGGAAAATGTCAAGAACGGATCATATCCAATCTCTCGAAGCCTGTATATGCTGGTCAGTGGTGAACCTGCAGGGTTGATTAAGGATTTCATTGACTTTGTATTGAGCCCTGAAGGACAGGCCATTGTGGAAGAAGAAGGGTTTGTGCCTATCTAGGTTCCTCCCTTGCTGCCTTTCCTCTTTTTTTCTCTTTTCGAAAGGTTTAAGAATGGAATAGTACCCATTGATTTAGAGGTTGATAGAGTGCCCGAAAAAGAAAGCAAGAATGAGCCTGCAGGAATCGAATTTACCGCAAGTGGACGTAATATTACAGAAAAAATCATTCAAAAATTACTGTTTATCAGTGGAATTATTGCTGTTGTGGTTGTCTTTTTTATTATTCTGTATTTATTTCAAGATGCGTATCCTGCCTTTAAAACAGCGGGATTAACTGAATTTCTGACTGGGTTGAAATGGAATCCTGTGGGTGAGCCTCCTTCTTACGGGGCATTTCCCTTAATTATAGGAACTTTGCTGGTGACCTTGGGAGCGATGGGGTTTTCAATACCTCTGGGGATTGGCTCAGCCATTTTTATTTCAGAGATTGCCCCCCCTAAAATCAGAACTTCTTTCAAATTTGCTGTGGAACTTCTGTCAGGTATTCCCTCAGTGGTGTATGGGTTTTTTGGGTTAGTAGTATTGACTGACTGGCTGCGGGTAACCTTTGACAAACCAACTGGCGAATCCTGGTTAGCAGGATCCATTTTACTGGGTATTATGGCATTGCCCATCATTGTCAGTGTGTCAGAAGATGCTATCAGTTCAGTACCCAGAGAATACAAAGAAGCGTCTTTAGCAGTGGGAGCTACCCGATGGCAGACCATCAGTAAGGTGATTGTGCCTTCAGCACTATCAGGCATTACTGCAGCCATCATCCTGGGTATGGGAAGGGCAATTGGAGAAACCATGGCGGTGATGATGGTCACGGGGAATGCAGCTATCTTGCCGGAGCCCATTACCAATGTGTTTTCCCCTATTAGGACCATTACCGGGACATTAGGAATTGAAATGGGGGAGGTAGCTGTGGGGAGTAATCACTACCATGCGTTGTTTGTGTTAGCAGTTATTCTATTCGTTATTGTCCTGATCATCAACAGCAGTGCAGTCATAATATTGATGAAACTGAGTGAGAAGTTCAAACCCAAAGGAAAACCAACATTTGAAATTTCCAGAAAAATAAAGGAGAGGATGAGAATATCTTTTTATGGAATCCTATTTCTGGCTGTAACCTATATATTTTACACCTTATTTGGATTGATAATTGCAGGACTCCTAGTGCTGGGGATACTTATCGTCCGATATGGTGCACGAAAAATCTCTGTGAAACTCCATCAAAAGATTGCCTTTACCTCTGTCACCCTGTCTGTGGTGGCGGTATTGTTCATGCTGGGAGTCATCCTGTACTACATTGTGGCCCATGGGATCACCAATGTGTCCTGGGAGTTCATCACCCAATCCCCCCGAGATCTGGGAAGGGAAGGAGGAATCTTTCCAGCCATTGTTGGCACATTGTACTTGGTGGGTGGCGCTATTCTGTTTGCAGTCCCTCCGGGAGTGGGTGCAGCCATCTATCTCTCAGAGTATGCTAAAGAAGGGAAAGTGACCAGGTTGATTAGGGCAGGCATTGACAATCTGAATGGTACTCCTTCCATTGTGTTTGGATTATTTGGGTTTGCCTTTTTAGTGCTGTACTTGAATTTTGGAATTTCCTTGTTAGCTGGGCAGCTAACGTTATCTTTCATGATTCTGCCCACTGTTATTAGAACTACAGAAGAAGCAGTAAAGAGTGTTCCCCAGTCTCTCAGAGAGGCGAGCCTGGCTGTGGGAGCCACCAAGTGGCAGACTATTAAAAAGGTGGTCTTACCCCCAGCAGCGCCGGGAGTTATCACCGGTGTTATCTTGAGCATTGGAAGAGCAGCAGGAGAAACTGCTCCCATTATGTTCACTGCAGCAGTATTCACCCAGCGGTTCTTACCCCATTCTCCCATGGAGCCAGTGATGGCCTTGCCCTATCACTTGTTTGTATTAACCACCAGTGTTCCAGGTTCCCAGAATAACGCGTATGGAACTGCGTTCGTTTTACTGGTGGTGGTATTACTGATCTATGCCATGGCTACAGTGATACGCCTTCGCTACATGAAAATCATGAGGTGGTGATGTGACTGACTACATTATTGAAACAGAAGATGTCAACTTATGGTATGACGACAACCATGCCTTAATTGATATTGATATGCAAATACAGGAAAACAAGGTAACTGCATTAATTGGTCCTTCAGGGTGTGGAAAATCCACATTAATTCGCGTATTTGACCGCATGAACGACATTATTACAGGCTGCAGAATTGAAGGGAAAGTCTTCTTTAAAGGGAAAAATATCTATGACCCAGATGTAGATGTCATAGAAATCCGCAAGCGCATTGGCATGATCTTCCAGAAGCCCAATCCCTTCCCCATGTCTGTCTACGACAATGTGGCCTACGGACCTATTATTCACGGGATTCGCAGCAGAAAAGACCTGGACCATATTGTGAGAAGAAGTTTGGAATCGGCTGCATTGTGGGACGAAGTGGAAGAACGGTTAGATCAATCTGCCATCGGATTATCTGGCGGCCAGCAGCAGCGATTATGTATTGCCCGGGCCCTGGCCATTGAGCCGGAAGTCATTTTAATGGATGAGCCCACCTCTGCATTAGATCCTATTGCCACTGGTAAAATTGAAGATTTAGTCACCAACCTCAAAAAGAGATATACAGTAGTAATTGTTACCCACAATATGCAGCAAGCTGCCCGAATTTCCGATTATACTGGGTTCATGTATCTAGGAAGATTGATTGAATTTGGGGAAACTGTGCAAATATTTGAGAAGCCCAGTAAAGAATTAACCGAAAATTACATCACGGGGAGGTTTGGATAGGTGGTAGTATGGTGGAAAAATTTCACATCCAATTAGATGAACTCAAGGATGAGGTTTCAGACATGGGCATACTTGCCCGGGACATGCTGGAGAAATCTGTTGCTGCCCTCAAAGATCAGGATACTGAACTGGCACAGTGGGTCATATCCAGAAAGGGAGAAATCAGAGTCATTGACAGTGAGATTGAAGCAAAAGCACTTCATTTAGCAGCTCTCTATCAGCCCATGGCCAAGGATATGAGAACAATTGCCTGCATTCTGAAAATGATAACCTACTTAACAAGAATTGGAAGGTACGGCAAGGACATCGCAAAATCTGCAGTGGAACTGTCTGAGAAACCCCACATTGCCAGACTGGTGAGCATTCCTTATATGGCTGAAATCGTCTGCGGAATGATTGAGCGCGTATTGGAAGCATTTAAAACAGAAGAGCTGTCACCCCTTGAAAGCCTTGGAGACAAAGATGATACAGTGGATGCATTACGACACTCCATATTTAGAGAATGCATCACCTACATGAGCGAGAACCCCAAAACCATTTCTCAATGTGCACATTACATTATGATTGCCAGATATCTAGAGAGATGTGCAGATCATGCCTGTAAAATTGCTGAAAAAGTACATTACATGATAACTGGCGAACACGTAGAAATTGGGTATTCTACAGATTAGAAATGACTGCAATCAAGATTTCACAAAAAGAAAGGAAGAATCCAGGGAGAAGATGCAGAGAGTGCGTTTGACGCTAGACCCGTTGATGAACCAGAGTATTCCAGGCATTCCAGAGAAAACCTTAATAACACTGTGGGCCAACAACTGGTGAGGATACCCATGGAAATAAGAAAAGTCCAGGTTACCGGTGGATCATCGTACGTGATTACCTTGCCCAAGGAATGGGTAAAATCGGTAAATATTAAAAAGAATGACCCCTTAGGGTTGATTGTACAGCCTGATGGTACGTTACTGATTACTCCAAAGACAGGAGGAGAATCAGAGCACAGAATCAAGGAGTTTTCTGCAGATACTATTGATGATGCTGAGTATTTGTTTCGCCTTTTGGTGGGGGCGTACATCATGGGGTATTCCATTATTGTGGTGACGTCTGCTGAAAGGATTCCCCTCTTCGTTGAAGAATGTGTTACCAATTTTACACGGACTGCCATAGGCCCTGAAATAATCGAAGAAACAATGAAGTCCATCACTATAAAAGATTTGTTAAACCCTGTAGAAATGCCCTTTGATAAGACCATTAAGCGAATGCAGATTATCTTAAAAACTATGCATGAAGATGCCATTTTTGCTTTGAAAACGAAGGACAAATCATTGGTTGAAGATGTAATTACCAGAGATACTAATCTGGATCGGTTGCAGTGGTTAGTTGCCCGCCAATCCAATGTAGTATTACGGGATGTCACCCTGGCCAAGAAAATGGGGGTCACCCAGGAAGCAGCCACCTATTATTTCTTAATCAGCCGAATCATGGAACGTATTGGCGATCACGCTGTCAGAATAGCAGAAAATGTTCCTTTCCTCATTGATGAAGACCTGGATGCAGTAGTGGAACCAATTGTTTCTGCCAGTGAACTTGCCCTGAAAATCTTTGCTGACAGTATGAGTGCCTGGATAAAAAAAGATATTGGGGCAGCCAACAAGAATATTGAGTCCATAAAACAATTGATTTCTCGCTGTGAAGCAATCAATAACAGTGCATTAGATATCAAGGGACGATCGTCCATATCGGTGAGTTACATTGCAGAGAGTATCAAGAGAACAGGAGAGTATGCAACAGATATTGCTGAACTGGTCATCAATCGGCTGGTCAGTGAGTAGTGCAGGTTTCATCATTCATACTCCGCAATGTGCAGAAAAAATAAGGGACAAAAAATCTTTTGTATGATATTTGACAGAATTTAACAGTTGCAGATAGAGAATTTCTGGTTTATCATTCATACTTTTGAGGGTCCCATTCCACCACAAATTCGCAGAACCTCCCTCCTCTCTTTTCACATTCAGTCTCTCTCACTGTACATTCATATCCAATGCTCTCCGTGGCTCCCATTAACACTCCCCGTATCCGCTCACAGGTATCGCCCTCATTCTTCACCCGAAAGACAATCCTTCCTTCAGTATCTTCAGCAACCCATCTCTCTCCGTAATTCACTGCTGATCTCCAGGCCATCTGGGCAATGCTGGCCAACCCGGAGGGGGTATCCACATTTTCCATGAAAAACACTACCCGCCCTAGTGTAGATTTCTTGAACCCTGTAAAAGCGAGTTCTCCTAATTCGAAATCTGTGCATCCTAATAGTGTCCGCGCTGTCTCTGCAGCTCTTGAGAATTCCTCCAGAGGATACATGAACAAATCAAAATATCGGGAACGCCCCATCTTCCTGTTAAATAGAGAAATTGCTTTTTCTCCCATTTTATCTGTTATTTCTGACTTTATCACGTTAAAAAATAATCCCCTCACCTTCATTTCAGATACGGGAATACTCCCTTTTAAAGAATCAACAGATTCAACTACGCTGTACACAGTAATATCAGGATCAGTTGCTTCAGCCATTTTCACAATACCTTCTAGCGCTTCTGGACCTGAGAGTGTCCTTCCCCCATCTGAGCAGAACGCAGTTTCAGGAACCCCATTTGCCAAAAAAATGAGTCCTTCTTCAGCAGAATTAACAACTGCAATGGTGCCGGTATGCCTTTTATTCACCAAGTCCACCAGCAAATTATTCAACTGCATCCCATTACCAGTGTATGGAGCTTTTCTCTCCATGTACCCCATATAGCTACCAAGAATATCTTTCTCCACAGTAAAGACAGACATTTCACCATGTTCGGCTCGCTCTAAAAGGATGTCCAGTGTCTGAGAAAGAGGACCAGTTATGGTAACTAATGTTCCATCTGAAAATACTATGGTGTATTCTCCTTCAGGTAGATACAAGCTGATGCAGCCAGTGGTTCTCCCTTTCTTCATTCGTTCTACCGCATTGCTGAGAGATTCTCGGGCGGTAGGGGAGCGTTCCTGGAGCACTTCTTTTATAGGATGCAGCATTACTTATAGTAATTAAATACTTTTTATAAATCTTATGATGACATAACAGAAGAAGTGGGAGAAGTACATCTCATAATGACTATAGACCTTTTCCAATCCATCAATAAAGAAGACATTTTTTCTATTTCGGATTCCCTCCTATAATATGGATTTTCCAATCCGCCGATAAATAAAAAAGACCAGGAACAAGGTGATCAATTGAACAACAAAAGGGGCCAATACATAGATATTTATGGCAATAAAGGAAGCAAAAACAGGACCCGCAATATACGCCAGCTTATTCAAAGAAGAAATGGTGCCCAGGATTTCTCCTCTTCTTTCTTCTGGGATTGAGGTCATTATCATGGCGCGGTGGCGAGGGAACCAGAGCGAATGACCAATGTATGCCAGAAAATAGGCCAGAAAGATCACCCATACAGTGGGAGCCCAGGACATTAACCCCGCATAGATCATCATGAATATAATGCCGTATTTGGCAGCCTTCATTGTTTCTGGTTTTCTGTTCAATGTGGTGAGAATGGTAAGAATGATGGCCAAGGATACTACTGCTTCCACCATGGTGACGGTGAAAAAGGTTCCTTCAAGCTCCTCCAGAATGTAGTACACCAGGATGAATTGAGAGCCCACTGCTTCTCCAAACACGAGGGTAACCTCTGCAGTCACCAGCAGGTACAGTTTATGGGGAAGGGTGAATGTGATTCCCTTTTTTAGAGAAATAGTTGGTTCCACTCTGGGCAGCACTTTCAAGATATAAAAGATGATTCCAAAATCTGCTATTCCCAGCAGAATGAAAAAGGTCCTATATGCAGCCATTGAGGAAAACACATAGGTTAGAACTGCACCAAGAATGGGAAAAGCGAACAATTGAATGATCTCGGGGACCATCAAGTGGTATTGGTAGATAGTTTCATAATCCTGTTTGTACGCTTCATTCTCATAGACAGTGTAAGAGGGATTGAATATCCAGCCTATTTTGTCCAGTACTTCTCCAACCATGATGTGGTAAAAATTTTGGGAAACGCCGTAGGCAATATTGGCTAACGCTCCAAAGAATTCAATAATTGCCAATCCGTAGTTGCAGGGAATTCGATCCAGCAGAATGCCTGCCAGGTAAGTGAATGCCACTTCTGCCAGACCAGCCAGAGAGAATAATACTCCCACCTCCATCAAAGTGAAGTCCAGCCTGAACAAGTACACGGGGAAGAAGCTCCATGAGATAATGAGCACTGCATAAATCATGTGTAGGTACATGTACCTTTTTGCCTTGATGTTGAAGGAAGCAAATTTCATAATTTTCCTGCTAGTACGAGAATACCCACCAGTATGAAGATAGTACCTGATAATTTCTGGACCACATCTTCTGAAAGGCGTTCACTGAGCTGTTGACCTACTGTAACGCTTAACCCGGTGACCAAGCCCAGTCCGATCAATGCACCTACAAAGACAATCCAGGGGTTGTACTTGGCAGCAAGGGCAAGAGAGGTGAGCATGGTTTTATCTCCTAGTTCCATGATAAAGTAAAGTCCTATTATGGAGAGAATCTCTTTCATGGCATGGTTATTACTATGTCTTAAAAAAGGTTGAGGCCACTGAGTCTCACAATCCTCTTTGCAAGCTGAAACCCCCCTTCTTGAAGGATGTCCAGAAACTGACCACTGTTGTGTACGAGAGTAACCACTTACAGGAAAATGCAGGCTATTGCAACTTTGGAAGTCCGGTCTACTTGCACAACTCAAACTGAATACTGGATCAAGAATAAATACCCAAGAACAAGAAGGGACTACGCGAGACATAACAGACAAAGATGTATGGTCAGCATTTGATGAGAAGACATTTTCAAGAGGATATGGATATTTTACAGGACACCATGTAGAGACCGGGTTGAAAACAGGGAACACCCTTACTGGGAAAGTGGTGGGTACTGCATTCTCCCCCTATAAAGTGGAAGTATATATTACTGATAATATAATCTCTACATGTACATGCCCTGTAGAAACCATGTGCAACATGGGGCGGCATTACTTCTGCAGTGGATCCATGATAAGGAATCCATTATAGATATTGACCAGCTCATGGTCTGGCTGGAAAAAGGGGACAAAGAAGAACTCATAGATATAATACATTCCATGATAAAGGATGCTCCACATTTGGCATTGGATGTAGTGTCTTTTCAAAAAGTTAAGGAAAACAAAATTAATATAGATGAAATCTCCAAGAGACTTTGTATACCAGATCTAGAATATTTTTCACCATCGGAAATAATAGAATCTTTTGAAGGAGTAGAAGAGATTGCATGTATGCTTGTAAAAGAACAGCAATTCAAAAAAGCAGCGCAGGTGTATTTATTATTGGTGGAAAAAGGACACTTACCTCCATGAATGCCAACAAGAGCAAAACTGGGAACTCTCAAACAAGATTTGAACGTCCTCTTGGTGTTAAAATTGCGGGGCCTGTGAACCTGAGGGAGATAGGGAGTTTATGGAGGAGAATCGATGGATATCGAAATAGAAACGGCAGGAGAAAAAAGAATTGTCAGAAATGTTCCGGAAATTTCTTGGGAAGCTCTTAGACCATTTTGGCCTTCGATAGCTAGATCGGTGATAGAAGTATTCTTAGAAGGCAATTTCAAACCTTATGGTGTTAGAAAGCATGAGAAGGATGGGTTCTATGCTGCAGAGTGGTATTGGGGTCGATCTCTAATTGACCCTGAAGAATATCCATTGAAAGAAGCTAGAAGGTTTCTTAGAATGTTACTAAAGAAAGAGTGCTTCTTGAAATCCATTAGAGAATTCAATAAACCGAGACGAGTTGACTGGACCTCTAAGGAGAATGCTAAACAGTTAAGATATTTTGTGTATACGATATGCCATAAACTAGAGAAGCTCTTAGGATCGCTGAAATTAGACTAGCAATATTTAGTCTTCTCTTTGAATCAAAATAGAAAAAATAAAGAATTGATGTGTTGATATCTGTATTCACATGAGAACACACCTTGGTATAGGAGTATTCCCGTTATACTATTTAGAGAATAATGACCTTTTAAAT
>Ga0209636_10005975_pt1 | contig 12431 bp, 7 predicted proteins | sample DeeMarSWOR152_54_FD_187464 | JGI IMG/M metagenome (GOLD analysis project Ga0209636, IMG submission 187464) | Marine sediment microbial communities from White Oak River estuary, North Carolina - WOR-1-52-54 (SPAdes) (version 2) | ecosystem: Environmental > Aquatic > Marine > Intertidal zone >...
GCCAATGCCATGAAGTCCTTATTTAGCGACGAAGCCATAGAAAAAATTGCGGAGCAGGACGAGGTTTTGAATAAAAAATTGGCGGCGCTGATTCCTGGGGGAAGGCAGATTGTGGTTGAGGGAGCGGGACATAATATCCATATGGATAAACCCGAAGCTTTGATTACACCTGTTGTGGAAATAATCAATGAAGTGAGAGAGAAGCAGGGAAAAAACAGAGGGACCGGCTGATAACCAGCCGATATGCTAGCGAAAAGTAGCCCTAAAGTGGTGTCAAATAGAAGTGGGAATGGAGGCTTAATGACGCACATACGAAAACCACTTCTCCTGTTGATCCTCTTGGTCTGTTTCTTGCTGACTGGGTCCGATCGCGATCTTAAAGCACAGGTGAATACACCTGACGGGTACTACCTCTTTAGCGGCCCTGCTGTTGAACAGGGTCGTTCGCTGGCGGTGATGCCCGATGGTTCGGGCTTCGTGATCGCCGGTGATATTCGAGAGAACGATCAGGAAGACTGGGACATCATTGTTATCCGGCTCGATAATAACTGCCGACAGGTATGGCAGCGCCGGATCGGCGGTCCAAATGAGGACCACAACTGGGGACTGACCGGAACAAAGGACGGCGGGGTGGTGATATCGGGTGCCACCTCATCTTTCGGAGCAGACGGAAATGACATACTCATCGTCAAACTGAAAAACGATGGAACCGAGGCATGGCGAAGCCTGCTGGGCGGTCCGGGAGACCAGGGACGTGGCTCGGTCCTCGAGACACCAGAAAATGAGCTTATTGTTGCCGGCTGGTCCCGCTCGGGTAAGAGTGGTGATTTCTATGCCGCGAAATTGACGTCTGCCGGTAAAATCGTCTGGGAAAGAACCTATGACCACTGGTATCTTGAAGGTGTAAACGACATCGCCAGGGCCCCTGACGGCTCGTTTCTCCTCTACGGTGAAGGGATTCAACAAAGCGGAGGAGAGATGATGAACGGCCAACTGATCGTGATTGATGTCGATGGCGACCTACAAAAGCGTATCTGCCTGCCGGAGGGAATGTATCGGGAAGGTTACGGCGTCGCAGTCACTGCCGATGGACATTACGCAGTCACCGGGCCGGCGCGCACTGATAAGGGCTTTCGTGCGTATGTGACAGGATTCGACAAAACCGGAAGTCATATCTGGTCGGGATACTATCCGGCCGATAGCTGGGCGATAGGCTTCGGGATCTGGGCGATCCGCAGCGGCGGGTTCTGCCAAACCGGGTGGGGTCGGACTGAAGGGCGTGGATCTGATGCCGTGCTTGTTAAGATCGATGAGGATGGTTCACAACGCTGGATCCGCCATCTGGGAGGAGCAGAGGATGAGAATGCTATACGTGTGGTCGAGAAACCGGACGGCGGATTCCTAATCGTCGGGACCACCGGTTCTTTTGGGGCCGGAGGTGGAGAGGATATCCTCCTTATCAACACCGATGCCGAAGGTCATCCTATCAATCCCGGACTCCGGTAATAGCGTTAGCCATTTCCGCGCCGCCACCGCCCATCCCATCGATTCGCTGCGGTATGAGTGAGCCTTCCTTAAAAGAAGGTAAACAAGCTTATCCTGAAGTAAATAAATGGATGTCGCTAAATATTACAATATGTGCCATTTCGGGTCTCCGAATATCAAATCGTTTAAAGAGTTGACATGTCTCTTTTAAATATCCTAGTATTGCTTAATAAAGGGGAAGCAGTAAAAAATGTCCAAAATGTTATTTTGAGAATCTCGACACCTAGCGATGGACTATTGAATAAAAAAAATAGAAAATAATTTCAAAGGATCTGTTTATTATTCATTTTACATTCAATTTATAAAAAAGGAGGAATAAATCATGGCAGTGAAAGAATTCGAAATAAAGGGTTATTGGGTGCAACTTTATGATTCGAGAGGCCAATTGAGTCCTTACTGTGCGGAAATTACGTGCTATGGGTTAGATCGTAGAAATCAAAGGTTCACTATACATTTTTATGCGCAAGGTTCTACTCCCCCAGCGAATACTTCTGTAATCGAAGAAAATAAAATACATGGACACCTCGTGGTACCTTCTGAACAATATGCTTGGTATTTAGACCTTCTTCGAAATACAGGACCAATTTACGCTAAGGTTTATGACTTAAATCCAAGTAATAATTTTATCTATACCAAAGAAATACCAACCATCTTGGGCGATTGTTAGGGAGGTTTTATGCCAGATCCAAGATTAGATTCATATCAAAAATATAGAGAAGGAATTGTAAAAAGGCATATTCTGTGCTCCGGTCGATTACTAGAAGGAATGTGGTTAAAAGAGTTTGATCCCTCACATAATCCACAGAGTCTCTTGGTTCATAAACGAGCATTTATTCCTCCTGAGAGTAATTCTCCAAGAATATATATACCATGGATAAAAAGGGATATGGTTGTAGCCGGTGGAGGTGATAATCCTCTTTTGAATGGTGGTATAGCAATGGCTACATTCGCAGTTGAATTTCTTGTAAAGAAACAATGTAGCAGTTTAAAATATGCAAAAAAACTATTGGATTATTTCGAAAAATGCGAAGCGAAAAATAAAATCTCTAAGGAACCTACTGGTTTTTTTCTCAGATGTAGACACCCCTCCTACACCGGTGACATGGAACGTTCAGCGTCTCAAGATGAAATAGTAGGAATGATGCTAGGTATATTCTACCTTTATCATGCTACCAAGAATAATGATTCAGTTACGAACAAGAGAGTTAAACGACTTGTGAGACGTCTTGGAACTAATCTTAAAGAAAACTGTTATTTAATTGTTCCGCCAAAAGACACTTTAAATGTTCGAGAGGAATTGCAATTGGGGACCGCTGGACTTTTTATCTTCCAGTGGGCATTTGAGCGCGCTTTCATTGACATTGTAGGTAATCGATATAGACCAACTAAACAAGATTATATAAAAACTTCAAGAAGAATTTTAGATGTTTTTAAAGCAATGTTAGATCAACCTGACACTGACTGGGATGGGAGGTGTGAAAATAAAGAATCTATCCTTGCAGTACTTTACTTATGGACGCTCCAGGGAAGGGTTGATCCAGAGATTGCGGATCAGATTATTGAATTAGTCGAAGAACATATTGAACACCACGAATCCCCTGATTGGATTGCAAAATGTTTATTTGGAGCCATTCTGTTCTATGCAGAATTGCTTGATTTGCCCGAATTATTAAAAGATCCCTGGCAAAGGTACCTTTGGAGTATCATTTTGTTAAGAGTAGCAATTTATGAAGGGTATACTTTTAAATACTTTAATTTTGCGCTATTGCGTCATTCGTTATTATTTGCACTTGAATCAGGTTATACACTGGGTGATGGGTTTGAGGAATTTAGAGTCAGGTCTGTAGCTTCGCTTAGTAATGGTCTTTTAAAGGTGGTTCTGAATGGAGAGAGGTCTAGTATCATTTATTATCAGGATATTTTATATTCTATTATTAACAGAGTTGGAGAATTGATGATACAGATTGTTCGCAGAGATGGAGATTTGTACGATAAATTCATTGATCTATTGAGATTGACAAATAAAAATGTGAATGAGGTAATACTTGGAATAATCAGGGGGCAGCTAGCTATTAGTGATATTCTCAGAGAAATTGGTGATATAATTCTCGTAACTATTAAGTCGTATCAAGACAATGATTTTTATGCTGCAGTGATCGCAAAAGGGCTCTTGAAAAAGTTTTTCGAAGTTGATTATTTAAATCGCATCAATGAAGTAATTGAAGATAGAGAACGAATGTGGGAGGATTTACCAGTTGGAGAACTCAATCAGGTACGAAATGCTGAAGCAGGCTCAGATTGGCATAGCGCCCCTGTTAGATATCACAATACTGCTGACCTAACCTCTCCTTCTACACGTATTGGTAGAGATTTTTGCTGGAAAAATAGAAAAGGAAACCGCATTTTAAAGCATAAAAGTGAATGGCTCCGTAATTCCGGGATTACAGACACAGAGATAAAAGAGGTCTTGAAAACTGGACACGATGTAATGTTCGAAGCAGCTGGACTTGGTTTTATGTTCCCTCGCATTCTTATGAGCTACTGGCTAAATGAATCTGTGGAATTTAAAGATACAGGATTTTGTCCGCTTAAAGCGATTACCTGCCTACCTTTTCAAGCAGATGATAGTGAAGGTGTTGAATTTCGAAAAGCGATTTGTAGAAAAAGTACAGCTGATTGGTTGCTCTTTTCAAGCACAATGGTATAAAGGATAAAGTTTATTCAGCTATATGATAATAGATAAACTAAGCATAAAGACTGGGATGCAAAAGCATAGAGCAACATGAGAAATTCCTTGATTCCTGGAAAGATGCAGACTCAGGCCTCTCTGGAGCCGACGATCTTCAGGTGGGGCTGGCTGGGTTGAAGAGCCATTGAAAAATACGCCGTGAAATTAATTATTTCACGCCATATATATCATTGGATTTGGAATCCACCGCTCATAAAGCTGCTTTTTTCTGTATTTTGCTTGTTTTCAATTTGTTATATTTTATTCTTTCATAAAGTTCTCACTTCACTTCAAGCCGTACATCTTAATAATTTCCTCAGCTATTGTCACGGCTGTTGGATGGTCATAATTCGACAGAACAATGAAAGTGTAGCCGGACACAAGATCCATAGCCAGATCGGCGTTGATTCCCGGAGCACCTCCGACAACCCGATACATATTGGCGTTAGAAGGATCGCCTAGCTGGCCGTTGAAGCGGTTAAAGAAATAATCGGTATATGACTTGCTCAGGAGCCTGTTATTCCTCAATGCCCGATCATATTTCAGAAGGTCTCCGGCTGTGGAATAGCCTCCGCCTGCCGGCGTTCCCCGCGGCGGCATCATATAATTGTTTTCCCAACAGAATCCAGTTCCCTGGGGATCGTTCCTGTTCATATTGGTGTAACCGACAGCCAGGTTTTCCACCGACTCATCCTTATGATAGCAATCCGAGTCTGCCATCTCCGCCGGATCATAGATATTCTTCTTTACGTAGGCATAATAATCCATACCGGCTATGGCTTCGATAATTGCTCCAGCTACCTCGAATCCGGTATTACTGTGCTGGAAATTTGTACCTGGCTCGAAATCGAGGGGCATATCCTTGATAAAATCCATATAATCTGACACTGTGCGTAACCTGGGAAGTCGGGCCAGATAGACTTCATTCCCCCAGAAATCCCCCCATCCCGAACGCATATTGAGCAGTTGCCGGATAGTAACCTTCTCAGCAATCTCAGGAGGAAAGATGTTCAGATATTTTCCAATAGGGTCACCAAGGGACAGCTTTCCCTGCTCGGCCAGTTGAGAGATGGCGACAGCGGTGAAGGATTTGTTGATGGATCCGAGATTGAATTTGGTATCCAGGTTGTTCGGCACCTTGAATCGTTTGGAGGCATAGCCGTAGGCTCTGTGGAAGAGCGGACGGCCGTCCTTGGCGACCAGGACAACTCCGGAAAATTCATCCTTTTCCACTTTGGACGATATCATTTTGTGGAGCTCGACTGGATCGACATTGGCAACCTTTATCGGCTGTGTAGTAGGAGTTTTTGCCTTTCTATCCTGTGCGATCTCTGTGCTTTCCTTATCCTCTTTGTCCAATGTGGCAGGCCGGGCGCCGGGTCGGATTCCCAGAACTGTGATGCGGTGGGGAGTATCGGCTTCGACACTCAGGTTGACATTCAGCCAGGCATCCCTGGCTTCGGAGTGCAAAGTGATGCTGATCTGTGTGGCTGTGGATTGAGACACATCGGCCAATGCCAACCTCCCGAACATAGTCTTGGTCGTGTTGAAGACCTGCATATGTGTCGCCATGGGAAAAGCGTCCCTGAAGGCAGGTGCGTAATCGTTCTGGATATACTCTTCCGCCGGCCGAGAAAATTCGCCATTCAAGAGAGAGACGAACTCCTTTGCCCGGTGTCCTGCGGGTGTGTCCGGAAATTCCACTGGCTCCACCTCTAATCCTGTCATGGCCAGATTCAGCAGGACACAAAGAACGAGAAGGTGAAAAAAGTACAATTTGTTTGTCATGTTGACCTCACTTTCAAAATGGCTTACTAAGCTCCTTAAAGGAACTCAATCTCAAGATAAGCGGGATGGCAAGGTCTGTCGACTTTATCGAAATCCAGGTCCATGACCGCTCCCTTGAATTTTCTTTTTTGAGATTTTCCAAAAGCTGCCGAGCAGTCAGATGTTCTGGTGGCGGCTTTTCATTCTCATTTACCACTAAAGCCACTCCCCGGGCTAAAGCCCGGGATTTCGGCCCTCTGGCATAATCTGGCTATGGATTCTTTCTTTGATCGCAATTGTACTTTTTAACAATCTCTTCACTGATCCCACCGATCGTTTCGGCAATAATATAATGAGAATTATTGTTGACTGCGATAAAATAATAGCTTTGAAACGCCAAGTAATCATGACTGTTTCTTTATAAAACAGCTATAATACTGAGGCGGTGATGTACTGCTTGAGAAGAAAGGGATTTAATATAATTTTATGGGGAGGGAAAAATGAGAAAAGCATACCTAAAAATCCTGGCGATGTTCATCATCATTGCTTATTTAATCATCGGTGCCCAAACGCTCGGAAGCGAATCTAAACAGAAGCAAACAGTGCAGGAAACTACTGTTACTCAAAGCCCTATAGATCCCGCTGAACTGGAGGCTTTCATAGACGGCATTATGACCGCACATATGAGGTCCAATCATATTGCCGGAATAACATTTTCATTAGTCAAAGACGGAAAAATCTTCTTTGCTAAGGGCTATGGATATGCTGATATCAAGAAAAAGAAACCTGTTGATGCATATGAGACACTTTTTCGGCCAGGCTCTGTTTCAAAACTTCTCACCTGGACTGCTGTCATGCAGCTTGTCGAGCAAGGAAAACTTGATCTCAACACTGATATCAACAATTACATCACAAAGTTTAAGATTCCGGACACCTATCCTGAACCCATCACTCTGGCACATCTGATGACTCATGCGCCTGGATTCGAAGAGATGGTGAGCGAAATGTATGTACGCAAAGCTGAAGATCTTGCACCTTTGGGTGACTATCTTGCAGCTAAACTGCCGGCCAGGATTTTTCCACCCGGTGAACTCATTGCTTATTCTAATTATGGGACCGCACTTGCCGGCTACATTGTAGAAGTTGTCTCGGGAATGCCTTTTGCTGCTTATATCGAGGAAAATATATTTATACCCCTTGATATGGATCACAGTACTTTCCGCCAATCCTTACCATCTCATCTGGCGGATAAAATGTCTGTAGGGTATTCCTTTAAGAACGGTGTATTTAAGGCTGAGGAGTTTGAGTTGATTAACGGCCTTACCCCGGCAGGCTCAATGAGCACGACTGCAATAGATATGGCAAAATTCATGATAGCCCATCTTCAATACGGAAAATATGGAGAAAATAGAATATTAAAGGAAGAAACAGCGAAACAGATGCAAACCCGCCTCTTCACCCACGATAAACGTGTAAATGGAAACGCCCATGGCTTTTGGGAATTAAGATTAAATAATTTAAGAACCATCGGGCATGGGGGGGATTCGGCTTGGTTCCATACTTTGCTCATATTGGTACCAGAGAAAAATCTAGGATTGTTTGTATCTTATAACAGCGCCGGAGGAGGTGGGTCTGCTCGAGATCAACTCTTACAAGCGTTTCTCGACCGCTATTACCCAATGCCAAAGGTGCCTGAGCTGAAGCCCGCTCCTGATTTCAAGGAGCGTGCAAAGAGATTTCAGGGAAGTTATAAATTATCGAGAGTCGTATTTACTTCTTATGAAAAATTGATGGCGCTGATGATGAAGGTCGATGTGAAGGTTACCGATGAAGGCACATTGTTGACTCCTTTTCCAGCAGGTTCAGGCTTAGAAGATAAACAATGGATAGAAGCGGAATCCCTGGTTTTCCGTGAACTGGGTGGACAAGATACCCTAGTTTTCAGGGAAGATAGCAGAGGACACATCACCCATGCATTTATAAGCTCTCTTCCGTATTTTGCCCTCATTAAAATGGCATGGTATGAGACGCCTGTGTTCCATTACAGCCTGTTGGTCATTTCAATGATTTTATTCCTTTCCACGCTGATCTGGCCTATGCGTTCACTGTTTAGGGTAGTGTGCAGACGCAAGAGAGAGGAGAAAAAAGGCCCGCGCTCAGCCCGTTGGCTTGTTGGAGGGATGAGTGCATTCTATTTGCTTTTCGTTATTGGCTTGCTAATGGTGCTCAGCGACCCGATGGAACTTATGTTTGGTGTACCCTCAGCACTGAAATTGTTTTTAGTCTTCCCCATAATATCTGCTGTACTTACAATTGGAGCTCTGATCTATGCGGTTTTGGCCTGGAAGAAGAAATACTGGATAGGCTGCGCACGGCTGCATTTCACCCTTATCGTGCTGGCGTCCCTTATCTTTATCTGGTTCCTAAACTACTGGAACCTTTTCGGTTTCCGATTCTAAATCTTTTGGGATTACTCCCGATTATAGTAAACAACCCCGCAGCACATTCTTCTCTGCCAACTTTTCATCCAAGCCCACTGTCGATACGAAATATCCAGCCAACCATACCCCTCCCCAGCCATAGTATCTCTTCCGTAGAAAATCGGTGCATCCTCAGGGAACTGTTGTTACTTGATCAAATACGCTCAGCAAGCTATTATTTCCAAATTAACAGTTAATGTCCGTACTCGAACAAAAAAATATTCCCCATATCAACTCAGAATTCAAGACGTCACCATCTCCTTTGATATTCACTGCTTTTCTATAAAAATCTGCCTTTTTCACAGCAATAATAGGGATGATCGATTCTCTGCTCTTTACTCAATCCCCCGCTGATCGAGCTTTATATTGAATCTTGAAATGATTCATCACCAAAATGCAACTTCATACTGAGAACTGCAAAACTCCCTGATTCGGCTCTTCCAAGATTTTATCCCCCAGGCAATTCTGGGAAGCTGTCAAACAAAAAAACGAAATATAACAAAGCCTCCTCCATTCCTTTGTCAATATTTCATCCGGCACTGCCAATAATGAATTCAGTTTATTCGTACCGCAGGGAATCCACCGGATTGGCAGTTGCAGCGCGCAAGATTTGCCAGCTCACGGTCAAAAGAGACACCACAAGCACACCCACTCCGGTCAAAACGAATGACCACCAGCCAATACTTATTCGATAAGCGAATCTCTCCAGCCATCGGTTCATGATGAAATAGGCCAGAGGCCAGATGATGATATTGGCGATCACGACAAGCACCACGAACTCTCGGGATATGTGTTTGATGATGCTCGATACGGTCGCACCCAGGACCTTTCGTATGCCGATCTCTTTGGTGCGCTGTTCGGCCGTATACGAAGACAAGCCCAATATACCGAGACAGGAAATAAAAAGAGCGAGGATGGTGAACACGGTGACGAGCTTTCCTATAGCCTGCTCGGCCCGGTACTGATTCTGAATGGTCTCGTCCAGGAATCGGTATTCGAAAGGATATTCCGGGTATATCTCTTTCCACCTATCCTCGAGAAATGCCAGTGTATTGGGAATGTTATGGGATGATATTTTGACGCACGCCTGAAGATACCAACTGGGATCGATTCTCATGGCCATGGGGATGATCTCGTTGTGAAGGGATTCAAAATGGTAGTCCTCGATAACACCGATAATCCGCTTTTTCAAATCCCAAACGCGCAGCTCCTTTCCGATAGGATCATCCATCTCCATGGCCCGCACAGCGGCTTGATTGACCACATAGGCATCGGATGCATCCGTGGAGTACTCCTTGGAAAAAAAACGGCCTTGGGTCATTTTGAGCCCGAAGGTATCCAGATAATCATAGTCCACACTGATCATGACCATCTTCACCTGCTGATTTGTCTTGCCCTCCCAATGGACATCCCCGTAGCCTGCATTCGACATCCACCTGTAGGGAGCGATATCCGTCAATGCAACCCCCAGGATATTCGAGTGTGACAACCATTCTGTCTTGATGGTTTCGATGTTCTTGCGGAAGCGAATGCCGATGTCGAAATAAACGATATTATCCCGGTCATAACCCACATCACGCTCTCTCAGATAATGGACCTGGCGGTATACCATCAGGGTCCCGAGAATCAGGAAAACGGATAAAGAAAACTGCAGCACGACCAAAATCCTCCTGAAAAGCGCTCCCTTCATACTGGTCATCTGCTTGTCTTTCAGCACTTTTACCGGTTGGAACCGGGAGAGCAAAAGGGAGGGATAACTGCCGGCCATCACCATGGTGAGGAAGATGATCCCTAAAATGCCTAAAACGATCATTCGCTGGAGCAGGAGTTCCCAGGTAAAGGTCTTGCCGGTCAGGTTATTGAACATCGGAAGGCACAAGTAAACGAGCCCGATGGCCAAAACAGAGGCGATCAAGGTCAGCAGTAGAGATTCACCGAAAAACTGCCGCACCAGGTGTATCCGGCACGCCCCGACGGTCTTGCGGATGCCCACCTCCTTTGCCCGGTTGGATGACCTGGCGGTGGTGAGGTTTATGAAATTTATACAGGCAATGAGCAGGATGAAAAATGCCAGGACCGAAAACAGGTAGACATACAGAATGGTCCCACCATCATGGAACATAGGATTGAGGTGCACGCGCGTGATCGGCTGGAGGCACATAGCCCGTTTGTCTTGAGGGCGGTGTCTTTCCACGACATCGCTGATTTTGGCATCCACAGACTGAACCGGTGTGTTTTTGCGCAGCTGAACATAGGTCCGTATGTTGTTGACCTCCCATGTGTTGAGATTTCGATTATGCATCTTTGCCAACTCAAGCGGGAGAATATACAAAAACTGCATGTGCGAGTTGGCTGGATAGTCTTTGAAAACACCGGTGACATTTAAATCCACGCGTGTGTTATAGAGCAGGGTTTGGCCGATGGGATCGGATGTGCTGAATAATTTCCGGGCGACTTCTTCAGAAAGAAGAATGGAGTCGGGACTATCGAGAGCCGTCTCAGGATTGCCTTTGAGGAAGGGAATGGTGAACATTTTCAGAAAATCCGGATCCACCATGACTCCCCCTTCTTGATAAATATCTCTATCCTCGTATTTCAAGAGAGTCTTCCCCTGCATGGAATAGCGCGAGGTGTGGATGACCTCGGGATACTCCGTTTTCAGATAGGGAGATAGGGCCGTGGGCGTGACTTTGCTGCCGTTGCTGAATGTGGCCACATACAAGTCCTCGGCATTCTCATGGAACCTGTCGTAGCTCAGTTCGTCCTGGACCCAGAGCATGATCATGATGCAGCAGGCGATGCCGATGGCCAAGCCGGCTGTGTTGATAAAGGTATAGCCTTTGTGTCTGAAGAAATTACGGAGTGCGATCTTTAAATAATTTTTAACCATGGTGATGCTCCAGATTACAGATTTTTTCCCCCACTGGGGAATGGCGGCAATGGCATGGAACCAGATCCAGCGCACAGCCCTGGTTCTGCCCTGACATTTTTGGATTTCGGCAAATTCCTCTTCGATGTCGCCGGAGTAGGCATCCACATTATCGAAAGTGCAAATGTGCTGGAGGAGCCAATAAGGGATTCTCGGAATCCGGCTCTTTCTTGCATTCATCAGGAATATTCTCTCCGGAAGGATTCCTCGTCGATCCCTGCCCAGATACGGCTGTGCCGCTTAAAGGAATTTTCCAGCGCCTTTATCCCCCCTCTGGTTATCTGAAAAAAGACCTTCCTTTTTCCGCCTCGTACGGCTGATGGCTCTCCGAAATGTTTGGTGATGAAGCCCTTTCTGGTCAACTGCTCGAATGTGGTGTACAGGGTGTTGTAAAAATATTCCCTGCCGCCGATCTCTTTGACTTTTTTTCTGATCTTGACTCCATAGGCATCGTCTTTGAGCCGCCAGATGGCCATCATGACCAATTCTTCCAATTTCGTCAGTTCTTTCATCTCCTGAGTCCTATTGATCGGTAATACCGATATTATATTATACGGCAATACCGATAAAATGGTTTACAATTGTGAAAAAAGGCTCTTCTCCCGTTGACTCTTCTCGCATTCCTTGTTATTCTTTTTCTGCAATCACGAGAAGGGAAAGCCATGGGAGTTAAATGTCCTAAATGCGATTTTGAAAATCCCGACGATACTATTTATTGCGGGAAATGCGGCACTCAGTTTCCATCTCCGGAAATGGCCGAAGTCACAGAAACTCTAGAGACACCAAAGGAGGAATTAACCCGAGGTACCACTTTAGCCAACAGATACGAAATCATCGAAGAACTGGGTAAAGGGGGGATGGGTAGAGTCTACAGGGTTGAGGACACAAAGCTCAAACAAGAAGTTGCCCTAAAGCTTATAAAACCTGAGATCGCTAAAGATAAAAAAACCATCGAAAGGTTCAGGAATGAACTGAAACTGGC
>Ga0209636_10005976_pt1 | contig 12431 bp, 12 predicted proteins | sample DeeMarSWOR152_54_FD_187464 | JGI IMG/M metagenome (GOLD analysis project Ga0209636, IMG submission 187464) | Marine sediment microbial communities from White Oak River estuary, North Carolina - WOR-1-52-54 (SPAdes) (version 2) | ecosystem: Environmental > Aquatic > Marine > Intertidal zone >...
CCGCAACGTATAGGCATCCTGGATGCGGGAGCAGTCTCTGTGCGAACTTATGATCTCGCTACCTCTGGTGATCCGGTCCATGTTATCTGCTGCCGCGGCCTGCCCCGGGTGCGGTCGTACCTGGTGTATTCTGGAATCGAATTCCGTCCTGCTCCCCATGAGCACCTCAAGGCTCATGGCAGCAGCTATGTCGGTCATTTTTGAAAGCCTGATCGCATCATACACAGAAAGCCCGCCGATGGCTGTCATGACCTGGGTACCATTCACCAGTGCAAGTCCCTCACCCGCTTCCAACGTGACCGGCTCCATACCACACTTCTTTAAGGCCGCAAGCCCTGATGTTCTTTCCCCTTTATAAAAAGCCTCCCCCCGGCCAATGAGGACAAGGCAGAGGTGCGCCAGGGGCGCCAGGTCACCGCTTGCGCCTACTGACCCTTTTTCGGGAACTACCGGACAGACCCCGTGGTTGAGAAGTTGCAAAAGACACCGGACGGTCTCCAGCCTGATTCCGGAATGCCCCCTGGCCAGATCCTTGACCCGAAGGGCCATGGTGGCCCGAACGGTTTCCTCATTCAGGATCTCCCCCACACCAGCCGCATGGCTCATGAGCACGTTTTCCTGGAGCTGCCGGGTATCCTCCCTGGAGATGGCAACGTCACTGAGTGCCCCGAACCCTGTGGTGACTCCATAGACAGTTCTGCCTTCGTGAACCCATTTCTCGATGAGTTTTCTGGCAGCACCTATCCGCTCTTCGGATTCCCTTGCCAATCGAACCTTTGCCCCGTCACGGGCGATGGCCACCAGGTCTTCAAGGGTCATACCATCCATTCCCAGAACGACCTCTTTCATATTCGATAGACCTCCATTTTTGCTGATCATCTCAATGTGCCGTCAAGCCAAACAATGAGGCACTGCCAATAATGGCGTCTGAATTAGGCATATGAATTTTTCTACCTCTCACCGACTGCTCGACACGGTTTTTAGTAGAAGCTCATGGCAAAAAAGGTCAACGCTCAACACGCTGTTGCCTAAATCCGTTTTCGCTTGGTCTAAACCGTTTTTGACAAATCTAAGGCTCGCTCCAGGCGATGTCAAAACTCACCCTTCGGGTTCAAACAGTTGACATCGCTTATCTTCCGCTTCGCTAAGATTTGTTGGCAGAAACGGTTTAATGACCGCTCAAAGGGATTTCCGTTTGGGCAACAGCCTGTCAAGGTTTAACACCCAAACCAAACTTCTCTATACCGTCAAGCAAAACAGCATTTCGGTTGACGAGAAGTAAGCCATAAGTGCATCCTGCTTACAGCAAGATTTGGGGACCGCCTCCGCTTAAGAGACAGAGCACGTAGAGACAAACTGGCTCATAGGGCACAGGTGAAGCGATATACACCAGTAACTCGAGCCTGGCACGTGAAACTGTTTCAGCCACGTGCAATGTATTGAAAAAATTCAGGAAAGTCAATACTGCATTTCATAAGCAACAAATACGAAGAAAAATTACGTAATCGGAGATTACCGAGAGCGGGGCGTGACGGGAACTAGGGATATGAGATATGCGATATGGGATGGGCACAGCCGAGCTCCTCGGCCGTGTCAAATACCCCAAGGTGTGCTTGGAACTGCTCAACGGATATAGTGGCTCAATGGGTGGTGGGAAGTCGGGACATTCCGCCATTTTTCGGAAAATTTTATGTTGCTATTTATTCCAATTTGGAATATTCTAAAAAGGAATAAAAAAACCGATCTTTATGAGCTTTAAGGTATCAGCGGAAAATGCCCTTCTGGGCATTCTCATGACCGGACCCAAATACGGTTATGAGTTGCATGGCTATGTTTCGGCCCAGATGAACCAGTTCTGGGATCTGAGCATGAGCCAGGTCTATGCCTTGTTGAAAAGGCTGGAAAATGATGGGGTGGTGGTTTCGCAGGAGAAATGGCAGGAAAGAAGGCCGGCAAAAAAGATATTTACGCTCACTCCAAGCGGCAGGGAAAGATTCCTTCAGTGGGTTAACTCCCCGGTAGAGCATGTCCGCGACATGCGCATAGAATTTACGGCCAAACTCTTTTTTGTGAGAGAGCTTCGTCTGACCATAGGGCTCGCCCTTATTGATAAACAGATAGACGTCTTGAAGGAAAAATTGCAGGCAATAGAAAGCTCGAAACACGAGATCACCGATGCGTTTCAGACACTCCTCTATTCCTTCAAGGCCTCCCAGACCACCGCTGCCCTTGATTGGCTAAGGGAATGCAAGGCCTGTTTTTCAGAGAACGAAAAGATAACAAGTGGGTGAACACAGTGCAAGAGGGACTCATGGTACTCATTAAGGGCGGAGGCGAGATGGCCACCGGTGTTGCTCACCGTTTGAGCAGGTGCCATTTCAAGGTATGCATGACCGAGATATCTCATCCTCAGGCTGTTCGCAGAGAGGTCTCATTTTGTGAGGCAGTGTATGATGGGGAAAAAACCGTCGAAGGGCTGACCGCCAAACTGGTAGATTCACATGAGCAGATCCCAGCTGTTTGGGATACCGGCAACATACCGATCATCGTGGATCCGAAGGCTAAAGTGAGGGACTTTCTGAAGCCGACGGTTCTGGTAGATGCCATATTGGCCAAGAGGAATGTGGGCACAAAAATAACTGATGCCCCGCTCGTCATTGGTCTAGGACCGGGCTTCTGTGCCGGCACGGATGTGCATCTCGTAGTGGAGACCAACAGAGGCCATAACCTGGGAAGGGTTATATCCGAGGGAGCTGCGGAGGAGAACACCGGCATCCCCGGGGTAATTGCCGGCTTTTCCGCCAAACGGGTTTTCAGGGCACCTGCAGAGGGGACTCTGGAGACGGTGAGGCAAATCGGCGACACCGTTCAGGCAGGGGATGTAGTGGGTTCTGTTGAGGGGCTGCAGATTCAAGCGGAAATCACCGGTGTTATCAGAGGCCTTTTGCGGGATGGGACCCGTGTATGGAAGGGAATGAAAACAGGAGATATCGATCCGAGAGGGATCAAGGGGCACTGCTACACTATCTCCGATAAGGCACGGGCGGTAGGCGGAGGTGTGCTTGAGGGGATCTTATCCCACCTCAATGGGTGAGGCAATCTGTGAAGGTTAACGATCTCTTACAACTAAATCGACTCTGGAGGAAGATCTACCCATATCTTGCCTCACAGATAATGGAGGAGTACCAAAGGGATTACGGATCAGCCTTAGAACTGGGGCCCTTCTCGGGTGGCATTTCCCTGGAATTGGCGCGGTCATATCCCCGCCTTGCTATCACCATTGGAGATGAGTCGGCGGAGTTTCTCGAACATGTGGAAAAGGAGATCGCCCTCTCTGGGCTCTCTGACCATATAACCGTTAAAAGAACGAATCTCGATCACCTCACCTTTAATGACGCTCAATTCGATCTCGTAATCCTGAGAGGGGCCTTCTTTTTCTTACAGAGCAGGGAAAATCTTCTTGGTGAACTATTCCGGGTACTAAAACCGGGAGGAATGGCATTCGTCGGTGGTGGATATGGCAAGGGTACTCCCGAGGAATTTATCGATGAGATCGCGGACGAATCTCGGGAATTAAATAGGAGACTGGGCAGGAAACGGATCAGCGCCGTGGACCTGGAGGGCATTGTGAGAAAATCAAGGCTTACTGATCGATGCGATATGACAGAAGAGGGAGGATTATGGATAACCATCAAAAAGGAGCCCATCTCAGGATGTAAGGACAAGCCCCGCGTCAAGAGCGTCAGAGGCCTCAGAGAAGCTCTCGATATTCAATCAAAGGAGATAATCAGCCTCATTGGTGCCGGGGGCAAAACAACCCTCATGTTTGCCCTTTCTCGAGAATTGACCACGTACAGAAAGGTTGTCATTGCCACTACAACCACCAAGATATTCCCTCCCGCTCCATCTGATACCTCGTTTCTCTTCCTGTCCCGGGATGAAGAGGAGATAGTTGATTATATTATCAAGAATGCGAGCGGGAAAGGGCATGTTACCATCGCCTCCGAGCTGTTACCCGACTCCGGTAAGCTCCAGGGGATAAGTCCATCATTGGTCTCAAAGTTAATTGAACTGGGTCCGGTAGACTGTGTCATCGTGGAGGCAGATGGGGCATCCAAGAGGCCCCTGAAAGCACCGAACCCTGAATATGAACCGGTAATTCCCCCATGCACTACTTTGGTGATACCGATGGTCGGGATTGATGCGTTAGGTTGTAAGCTCTCGGAGGAGCATGCTTTTAGATCGGAAATCGTATCCAGGCTGACAGGAGTACCGTTGGGTGAAATCATCACTGCTGACACCATCGCTCGCTTGATCCTCCACCCGTGTGGAATAGCAAGGGGAAGTCCGGTCCATGCAAGGATTATTCCCTTTATCAACAAGGTGGATTTGGCCTTTGACCTCTCGGCGGCGAGGGACCTTGCCTCACGGGTTCTTGCAGCCAAACATCCCCAGATCGATCGGGTTGTTTTAGGTCAGGCCCAATTAAATCCGCCCGTTGCAGAGGTCATGTACCGGGAATAACCCCGCTTGGAGATATTTATATGGAAGACATATTTCAGGAGATCGTGAGAATTCGATCTGAAGGAAAGAGTGCTGCACTTGCTACCGTTATTAATGCCACAGGCTCTACCCCGAGGGAAATAGGCTCCAAAATGTTGATAAGAAGCGATGGTAGTGTTCTGGGCTCAATAGGTGGAGGAAGCCTGGAGGCAGAGGTGTGCAATGAAGGCATGAAAGTCATGAGGGAAAACAGATCCACGGTCTTACGCTTTGATCTTACCGGCAAGGAGGTGGCGGAGGAGGGAATGATCTGTGGAGGAAATATGGAGGTCTTTGTGGAACCTATCGCTCCTCAGCCGTGCCTCTATATCTTTGGGGGTGGACATATTTCACTCTTCCTCGCCACTTTGGGCAAGCTGGTGGGATTTAGGGTTGTTGTCGTCGACGACCGGCCGGAGTTTGCCAATCCAGAGCGGTTTCCTGATGCGGATGAGGTTATCGCCCAGGATTTTCCGCTGGCCTTGTCCGGGCTCACTATCAATAAATCATCCTACATCGCGATCGTTACGAGGGGTCATCTCCAGGACGAGACGGTGCTGGAATGGGCAGTGAAAACCGATGCTGCCTACATTGGCATGATCGGGAGCAGGAAAAAGAATCAGACGGTGTTTTCACATCTACAAACCAAGGGTGTCCTCAAAAAACGTCTGGAGGGAATTCACGCACCTATCGGGTTAAATATCAACGCGGAAACACCTGAAGAAATAGCGGTGAGTATTATGGCCGAGATTATTAAAGTCAGAAGAACCCGGGAACATACGGTCAAGACCTGGAAGGTATAAGGGCAGAGAGGAAGTCAGAGACAATGGAAATACGTAAGAGAGTCGCGGTGCTTTTGGTCGCGGCATCTCTCCTGAGCCTTCTTGGGCCGTCCTTAAGTTCCGAGGCCAGAGAAAAGGCTCGGCACACAACGATGAAGGGGATCGGCATGGCAGTGGAGTTTATGGACCACGCCGCCTGCGCCTATATTGCCAGAGACAAGGGCTGGTTCGAGGAAGGGGGACTCACCTTGTCGGCCTATGAAAGCTACGTAACGGGCATGGCCCTCGCCTCTGCATTGGCGCGGGGAGACATACAGGTAGCTTACCTCTGTCTGGTGCCAGCCATAAACGTCCATGCCAACGCAGAGGTGCCATTAAAGATCGTCGCCGGGACACATAGGTACGGTTATGGTCTTCTAGTCAACCCACACAAGGTAAACACCGTTAAAGATCTCCAGAAACCGGGCATCCGCATCGGATCCGTAAGGGAAGGGGGTGCTGTGGATGTGCTGCTTCACAGGGTTATCGATACCTACGGCCTTGATGAGGGCATGATATTGCGGCGGTTAAAACGGATGAACCCCCCGAAACAGAGCCTGGCCATCAAAATGGGCCACCTTGATGCCGCCTTCCTTCCCGAGCAATGGGCTACTATGGCCGAGGAGTTCGGCTTTACCATGCTCCTCACCAGTAAGGATGTATGCCCTGACATGCAGGGAAGCGTTCTCGTTGTCAAGGAGGAACTCATCAGGAACGACCCGGACCTGGTTCGAAGATTGGTAGGGGTGACTGAAAAGGCCACTCACTGGGTTGTCGAAAACCCGACCGAGGCAGCAGCCGTTATGGCCAGACAGCTCTCAATCACCGGTGAAAAAGTCCTTCCCCTGAACGCGGGAAAACTGGCAGCGAAGCTCGATATCACACCCCAGGTCTTGGTTCGGTCAATGGCCAGGTTGGAATACACTACCTCTATCAGTCCAAGCACCGTGCAAGACACAATCGATTATCTTCACCGGCTGGGCTATATCAGGAAGGCCTTCAAGGCTGAGGAGATCCTGGATTTGAGGTTTCTGAGATGAACCGGGTCAAGAAGCTCACCCCGCGATGGGAGATACTGCCGGTAGCCATATTCCTGGCCCTGTGGGAAGTCGTAGCCCGATTGAATCTCGTCCCCGGGCAGTTTTTCTTCCCTCCTTTCTCTGTGGTCATGCGGGAATTCGGCCACCTGATTGCCAATGGAGTGCTGGTTGATAATTTCCTGAGTAGCCTGATTCGAGTCTTGATTGGCTTTTTTACAGGATCCCTTGCCGGCGTGGCCCTCGGGATCATAATGGGATGGAATGAAGCGACCAACAAGGCGCTTCACCCCATACTGAGCCTCTTATATCCCATCCCCGCCCTGGGCTGGCTGCCCATTTTGATGCTCTGGTTTGGGATAGGGGAGCTGCTGCCCATTACCATAATATTCATCTGTTCCTTTTTTCCCGTTCTCTATAACACGATAACCGGCATCAAAGGCGTGCCCACGGGCTTCATCAGGGCGGCAGAGATCCTCGGAGCATCCAGGACGGAAATATTAAAAACGGTACTTGTCCCTCTCGCTCTCCCTAATATATTTACCGGATTGAGGCTGGAGGCAGGGATGGCCTGGAGGGTGATCATAGCCGCTGAGATGGTGGCCATCCCCACTGGTATTGGGGCGCTCCTCATGAGGGCAGAGAGCCTGATCAGGGTAGATATCATCATCGTCTGCTTGATCGTCTTATCAATAATGTGTCTGTGTTTTGAGAAGTTCTTTATCTTTATGGAGCACCGGTTAACTGGCAAATGGGGATAGTATGCCAACAATAGAGCTGAAGAACATTAGCAATTTTATTTGTCGAAATATAAGTGCAACCATATCGAACGGGGAACTCCTGGTACTCTTGGGCCCCACAGGCGCTGGCAAGACAACCTTGCTCAATATTATTTGTGGTTTGGCTCCCTACGAGGGATCAGTAGTATTCGATGATGAGCCGATAGATGCCATCCCCATCAGCAGGAGAAGAATCGGTTATCTGTTCCAAGACCTCGCGCTCTTCCCCCATTTGGATGTGAGGCGAAATATAATCTATGGGTTATCAATAAAAAAGTGGGGCCAGGATCAGATTGGGGCTCGGTTAGATGAGATGTGCACTTTGCTCAATATCGGCCATCTTCTGGGAAGATACCCCAAGGATTTAAGTGGCGGAGAGAGACAAAGGGTAGCCCTGGCACGGTCTCTTGCCCCGGTCCCCCGTGTACTCCTGTTGGATGAGCCCTTTAATAGCCTGGACATCAAGACCAGGAAATATCTGAGGCTCGAGTTCAAGCGGATCGTAAAAGCACTCGGCCTCACCACCATTTTTGTTACTCATGACTTCAAAGAGGCCGAAGAGGTCGGCGATCGCCTCGCCGTTATTGAGTCAGGCAGATTGGAACAGGTTGCAACGCCTCAAGAGATTTTCTTTAGTCCCAATGGGTATAAGGTGGCCGATTTCTTAGGATCACCCAACATCTTTGACTGTGAGGGTTATGAGGCCCTCGGAAACGGACTGGTTAAGGCCGCCTGTGAAGGGTTTACCATTGTAACGGTTTGGGACAAGGGAGACCTGAGAAAAATTGCAATCTCACCCGAGGACATCTATGTGAGCAGAGATGAACCTCCAGGTCCTCCAATCAATAGATTCAGAGGAACCATAGTGGAGGAGGTTTCTTCTAATTCCCTTATTACCATCACCATAAAAACGGAAACCAAAGACGTCCTTGCCAGGATCAGGAAGGAGGATTTCCTTGCCGAAAACCTGAGCGTGGGAAGCGATGTCTTCTTCATATTACCCTTAAGAAACCTGAAGGGAGCATAAATGGAATCCACTCCCGGCCTCCTTCTCGGTGCAGGTGGTTCTGAGCGTTTTGGATCTGAAAAGCTCCTTGCCCGCCTTCCCACCGGTGAAAGGCTGATCGAGAGGGCCTTGAGGGTGCACCTGCAAAGTCACCTCTCCCCGCTTGTGCTGGTAGTTTCCCCGAATCTTCTGAAAACCATCATGGAGAATCAAGGCGTATTATCATTTTCAGGGACGAGAATCGCAAGAAAGGGTGACCAGTGGTATCCCTTCTCCTGTCGTTGGGGAGGGGGGCGACTGGCTATGAATGAAAATTTCAAAAAAGGAATGTCCTCGTCAATTCATAAGGGTCTGACCTGTCTCACCGATGAGGAAAAGGCTGGCGGGGTGTTAATCTCTCTCGCAGATCTTCCCTTTCTCACCCCCCAAACCATTAATTTTCTCATCAATGAATTTCTCAAGGAAAAGGTGGGAATGCTTCTCCCTGTGTTCAATGGTACTACAGGGCATCCGGTCATTGTTGATATGGATCGATTCAAAGATGAGATCAACCAGATTACAGGAGATGTAGGCCTCAGGATCCTTATGGATAAGTTCGCAGACGCGGTAAAAAGAATCCCTTGGCACAATGATTCAGTGACCCGAGATATTGATACCTCAGAGGATTTGGAGAGGCTCGAAGGAGACCAAATAGGTTACTAACGTCTAAAAGTTACGGCAAGGTTTTGATTCTCAATAAGGTGTCTGATGGGCCTGTTCCTGAAAGGCGATATCCATAAGCCGCAACTTCTTAACGCTACCAATATGTTAGGTGATTGCCCATGCTCAAATTACCGATTGAAAAGGCAGTTGGAAAACCCCTGGCCCATGACATCACCCGGATAGTTCCGGGAAAATCCAAAGGGCCTGCATTTAGAAAGGGCCATATCCTCACGGTCGACGACCTTCCGATCTTGAGGGACCTGGGCAAGAACTCAGTCTATGTCTTTGATCCTGATAGTGGCTATATCCACGAAGATGATGCAGCCAGGGTCTTGGCGAAGGTCTTCCAAAGGGAATATTTTACCCTTGAAGGGCCGAGTGAGGGAAGGGTGAATCTTAAGGCCCAGATCCCTGGTCTGGTCAAAATCAATCTGAGTCTTCTCACATTTGTCAATCAGTCTGGAAAAATAGTCTGCTCCACCGTTCATCAAAATACGGTCTGTTCTAAGGCTATGACTGTGGCCGGCACCAAGATTATACCAGTCGCCATCGAGGAATCCGAATTCCGGCCTCTGGTTGAGGAAATCAGGGATAGGGGACCTCTTTTGAGGCTTCTCCCCTTTTCAAGAAACAATGTCGGGATTGTGGCTACCGGGGCCGAGGTTTTCTCCGGCAGGATTAAAGACGGTTCGTTAGATATCCTATCACCAAAGGTTGAATCCCTGGGTGGAAGGATCATCTCCCATCGAATCTGTCCTGACCAAGAGGAGGCAATATCTGAGGCGCTCTGCCAAATGGCACGTGGCGGGTGTGATGTTATCATCACAACCGGTGGTCTCTCCGTAGATGCAGATGACGTTACCCTGAATGGAATTATTCGCTCTGGTGCCACACTGGTATCGTACGGATCTCCAATCCTTCCTGGGGCCATGTTTGCACTGGCCTATCTCGGGGATACCCCCATTCTTGGGGCTCCTGCGGCCATTTTTTATTACACGGCAACGGTTCTCGATATCTTTCTCCCAAGGGCAATGGCCGGAGATAAGATCACCAGAGAGGATATTATTAGTTTGGGGCATGGGGGGCTCTGCCTGATATGCCCGGAGTGCATATATCCAGTCTGCCCCTTTGGAAAGGGGGAATAATGGGCATTCTTTTGGAACGGTTCATACAGGAGTTTAAAAAGCTCATTTCCGAGCATTCCCTCGAAGATGAGATGGTTTCAGTTTCTGCACGGCCGCTCACACCTGAGGAGGCAATCGGAAACCCTGCCCACAACGATTATCCCCTGTTAAAGGGGAAAGAGCGGATGATGCAGGCGGTCTTTCAGGATACCAAGGGCCAGGCCTTTTCTGATCATACCGGAAACTTTTCGGGAACCCTCTCCCAGGTAATTCATCTCCCTTTGGACTCCACCTTTCACCGGGCCCTCCTGGTTGCTACTGCCAATGCGGTCTTGCGGAAGATGGCGATAATCACCAAGAGCTGTCACTGCAAGGACCATGATCCGGTGATGTGCGCCTCGTATCTCAGGGATACCCTTTTACCCTTCTCACCCAAAAGGATAGGCATGATCGGAGATCAACCCCGGCTGCTTGAGGCAGTCGCCCGCGATTTTGAGGTGAGGCTCTGTGACAGAGACCCTGAAAAGATCGGTACGGTTCAATCAGGCATCGTGGTTGAGGATGCAGAGGCATACAGGGATATTAAGACCTGGGCAGATCTGCTGCTTGTCACGGGCACAACACTAGTTAACGACACCATAGACAATTTCACGGGAGATGTGCCTGTTGTTTATTATGGTATTACCATCCGTGGGGCAGCTCAGCTTTTGAATCTCAATCACTACTGCCCCCTGGGAAGGTGAATAGGGTTAGATCACTTTATGCTTGTGTACGATCTTCAGAGTAAATCCGAATGGTCCCTTTGGCATAACCGTTCAGAGGTTCAGGGTTCAGAGGTTCAAAGTTCGGGGTTAGTGAAGGTTAACAAAAAAAGCAACCCTGAACCCATGAACGGTTACTCTTTGACCTAGAGTTCATAAAGGGTTGTATCTTTATACAGGGCCCGCGGTTTTTCTCTTACTTCCTTCTTTTCTGAAACGACAAACGGTTCCTCGTCGAGAAAATCTCCCATCTCCTCCTCAACCTTTTCAGGGTCCTCGCCGGCCTCCATCCGCTCTATTGCCTCCTGCATCCCCTTTCCCATTTTGAGACCGGTCATTTCAGTGAGCTTGCGCATCATTTGAGCTGCCTGTCTGGGATCATCTTCATTGATATTGTCCGCCTCCTGTGCAAGCATGCCAGCAGCCTTTTCCATCTTTTCCTCGTCAAATGGAAGAGGATCTTCGCTATCCTCCCCAAAGCCTTTCCTCAAAACTGAAAAGCTGGATAAGTATCTCTTTAACTTCACCTGCTCACAGCGAGGGCAGATCGGTTGTTTGCTGGTATCGATCGTTTTTGAGTAGAAATTAAAAATAGTATTACATTGTTCACAGTAGAATTCATAAATGGGCATCTTCTCCTCACCCTATCCTTCCAGGCGCATACTATCAACAACGTTGTACCATGACAAGAAAAATGAGAATGCCCGTTGTCCATTGTTAATGGTCAGTTGTGCTCGACTTTCCTTGGTTATGAGTGGAACTTGACAAATTCGCAAACTGATTATTCCTTTAGCCCCTTTTACCAATCCTTATCCTAAGGAGAGCGGGGCTTTTCGTCACGGCAAAAAAAACCTCATGCCCTTTCCCAACATCACAAACTATTTGATGATCCCAGTAATAAATTTCCTGAGAAGAATCTTGCGATACACTGGTGAAGTAGTGTAATAAGAAGATACAAAAGGCGAAAACAAAGTTCGGAAGAAGCTCATTCGTGTTCGATTCTGTTCCGGAAAATCAACACTTCAAACATCTAGATAAGGGTTGCGATCATGCAAAAAAGGCCATTAGTTGGGATAGTCCTGGGGAGCGTTTCTGACAAGCCGATAATGGATGAATGCGCGAAGACCTTACAAGAAATGGAAATAGGCTTTGAGATAACCGTGTCTTCTGCTCACCGCACCCCAGAGAAGACCAGGGACTACGCCATGAATGCCTCTGACAGGGGAATAGAGGTCATTATTGCGGGCGCTGGCTGGGCAGCACACCTCGCCGGGGTGTTGGCCTCCTACACCACATTACCCGTTATCGGAGTTCCTATCGATTCCTCTCCCCTTAAGGGAATAGACGCGCTTCTTTCCACGGCCCAGATGCCTCCCGGTATTCCCGTGGCCACCATGGCAATTGGGAGCGGCGGTGCTCGCAATGCCGCCGTTTTTGCCGCCCAGATACTGGCCCTCAAATATGCCGACGTCGCCAAAAAATTGGAAGGATATCGGCAGGGCCTGCAATCGAGGGCAACAGGGGTTCAGACAGATTGAGCCAGGTCGTTACAGTCGATTCAGCCGAATCCTTAAGACAAGGCATAACGAAAGCAAGGGAAATCATCTTAAAAGGAGGTATTGTAGCCCTGCCCACTGAATCCTTTTATGGCCTCGGCGC
>Ga0209636_10005978_pt1 | contig 12429 bp, 11 predicted proteins | sample DeeMarSWOR152_54_FD_187464 | JGI IMG/M metagenome (GOLD analysis project Ga0209636, IMG submission 187464) | Marine sediment microbial communities from White Oak River estuary, North Carolina - WOR-1-52-54 (SPAdes) (version 2) | ecosystem: Environmental > Aquatic > Marine > Intertidal zone >...
TCATTCCAGATCATGCCAACCTTCGGCGCAAACCCATGACTGCACTATTTTGCTTCCACTTCCACGGCTACCCCTTGTTTAATAAGGATTCGAGCGTTTTCTGAAGGCAAAGTCGCTATGTCCTCTGGTTCAAACGGACCGTATGTCTTCATATCAGATCCAACTATTGCTGGAATTTCCTGAACGAAGCGTAATAGTATCTTCTTCGGTTTCTCTTCCTTTTCAATATGAGATAAACGTCCATGAAGAATGTCTTTTAAGAAAGTTTGGTAAGCCTCGGATAGGGGCAAAATTTCTCCATGGAGCTTTTCTTCTTCTTCTGTTAAGACTTCTCTAGGCACGGTTTCTCTAGCCAAAGATTTTTCACGAAGTTTCTTGTAGCGAAGTTGAAAAAGTTCCTTAGCCATGTTATTGACGTTTTTGAACTCGCGCTCCAATAGCTTAGCCTTTGTTGTTTTCGCGTCCAGCATTCGACGTTCCTCTCGTATTTTTTTCACGTAATCAGCAATTTTAGCGTAGAAGTTCTTCGGGGGTTCTTGAATTTCCACATTTTCCTTTTCCTTTTTCCAAGCCTCGTAGAGTTCATCGTACAAGTTTATTCCACCACCTTTGCTGCTCCTTTACACAGAAGCATCAACGCAGCCGCTGTGGGCAGTTCAATTTTCTGTTCTTTATATGGACCGTAGGTTTCGTCCCCCAGTCTGAATTTAGGAGCGTCTGAAACAAGGACCGTTACCGTGCCTTCCTTAAAGGTAACGGCGCTTTTGAGGGGATCAAAGTGCTCGATGCCTGTGATAGGCACTTCGATTTTTTTCAGACCGGTTTTTCCGTGTAGCGTATTGGCGAGTCTTATCAGGCGATGAATGTCTATGGTAACCACGGTGTCGATTTTTACCGACTGCTTTTCCACACCATATTGAGCTATTTTTCTCCAGCTTTCTGGGCCTATGCCCTTTATGATTCCCCAAGGTCCCTTTTCTTTCCAGCTTTCCAAAAGGGTTTTTTTATGTCGGATTATGGTATCAACACTTCTCTTTAATCCTATTTTTTCCAATTCTTCTGAAGTTGCTGTGAGGAGAAACTCGTAGGTTCCCCGAGCTATTCTTCCTTTCCATCCCAAATCGTACAAATCCGGACCGGCAAGCAGCCGTTCACCTCTTTTCCCTAAACCGTGAAATTCAGCTTCCAACCCTATCCCCAAGACGTAGTCAACAATTTCTTTTCGAGCCATTGAATCCAACGCTTGAATTTCCTCGTTTTCCACGTGAACGTGATATCCACGATGCCCCGAAAAACCTACTCTTAACTCTTCCGATGAAAACCCAAAATCCTTCGTTAAGACGTCTATAAGCTTCATTGTTTCTACTTTTGCAGACTCCAAACAAACTTCGCAGGGCCAAGTTTTTTCATCGAGCTTCTGTTCTCCACAGTCGGGACATCTTTTCGGTGGTGTACCCTTGCCAACGGCACCACAATTACTGCAAATCCAAGTGTCATGAACCTTGGCGCAAGGGGTTGGAATATGATCAGCGTCGATGTCAAAAATCAAGTCGGCTCCTAACCACTCCTTCCTCCTCATTTCATCCTCGGGCTTCTCATAATAAGCGCTCGAATAGTAAACATCCGAAGGAACAATGGTCTTCAAGGAAGATCTGAGATCGTCCACATTTCTGAAACCTTTGTGCCTAAGCATGGTTCTCTCTTTCAACAAAAGAAAACCAAACTCACGTCTTTCAATAGAAACTGGAGGCGAAATAGAGGCGGAATGCCTCTTATAGTACTCAGCAAATTTGCCTAGAACAAAATTCAACGAAGATGAAAACATCACTTCTCCCTATAGCATAGAAAGCTTTTGACCCTTTATTTTAATCGTTCTACTAAACCGATTGATTGGAAGTTAATTCAACCAATATCAGAAACACTCGCATACTTAAAACGATTTTCAAGGATAACCTTCGGCTCGCACGTGCACTTTTAAATGCGTATTAGATAGTTATATCAAAGTTCAAAACGACGAGAGGAACGTTAATGTTAGACGTCGTACAAGCAATTAAGGAAAAAATTCTAGAAATTCCACAAACAATTAGGGCAAACATTAGCATCCTAATAAAATTTTTACCCGTCCTCTCGTTTATCTTACCACTTTTCATATTATATTCTCTATATCCATATTCCTTCGAACAAACATATCATGGCAGAACACTCCAGCTTTTCTTCTTATGGCTGGTTTCTTTAGAGATTATACTGGGTTGGGAAAAACTTCAAAAAAACAAATTGAATAAACTAGGATCCATAAGAACCGTTTCGTTCATTATAGCTTTTCTACTTCCTATTATATACGTGATTGTTGCTAACTATGGCGGATTAAACGCCATAATTAAGAATTTAGCCCTGCAGCATATTCCTCCGGAAGATCCTGCGAGAAGCCAACTTGCAAGTTCGGTAACACTCTCAGTGGAATATCTGGTTTTTGCGGTGCTTTTTTGCTTTATGATTCTACTGACATATGGAATTAATGGTTTAATGGATTTTTCGATTTCTACACTATTTCTAGGGACTATCGGAATACTATTCATAATAGACAACTTTTACCCGTATGGAAGGCTCACACCACTGCAGATTCTTGTTCCAACAACAGCCACACTTGCAGCAAACGTTCTAAATCTAATGGGGTATGAAACGACGATATCTTTCGTAAGTAATCATCCTATATACGGCTCCATGCCTAGTTTAACGATTAAAGATTCCCAAGGAAGATCTGCTGCAGCTGGAATAGCTTGGCCATGTGCCGGTGTTGAAAGCCTTTTACTCTATACTGTTACAATCTTGTTGTTTTTGAAAAAAACTGATATCCCTTGGAAGCATAGGATAATTTATTTTGTAATTGGCGCCGTAGTGACCTATTTTATTAACGTTTTGAGGGTAGTTACCCTTTTCGTGATTGCATTAAATACTGGTAGTGTTTATTCGACCGAGTTTCAGAGGTTTCATAATTATTATGGCATGTTATATTCAATCACTTGGATCATATCCTATCCGTTAATAATCATTGGAAGCCGAGTTCTGTGGAGAAAAATCAAGAACTGGAAAACTGGCACGAAAGAGAGAGTCAATTTTTCGACTCGAACTAAGCTTTCTGAGTAAGCGCTTCTAATTGTAGTTAACTAGCTTCAACTTGCGCACATTAGAAGAACGTAAATCTGATTGCCCAGATGCAAGTTTTGACAAAGAGTAAGAATAAGGACCCAACAACTAACAGCGGTGATTTACGGAAGCCTTTTAGAGCTTCTCTGAGAGATAACAGCGAATTTTTATAAATTGACATGTGCTCTTCCCTGAAGCGACGGGAATGCAAGGGGATAAACCTACTGTAATGCAGTTCTTTTACCATGATCTTTCTAACAGATGAAGATTCAAGATGTAGCATGCTGGAATCGCAGTAAGCTTCTTTTACACCAGTCCTCTTCAAGCGTGTGTAAAGCTCCCAATCTTCTCCAATAATCAAGTCCTCATTAAAGAGACCTGTTCTTAGAATGACGTCTTTGATAAAAAAGCGGGGAACACAGCCAATGGTCTGTTTGTTAACTGAATAATTACAATTTTTCCAGAAGGCTGAGCACTTCCCCCAAAAGTCGGTTCCAACAAAGAGCAACGGGATTTTTATCATATCCACATTTTCTTTCTTGAGTAATTTGACACAACTCTGAACAACACCTTCTGCTAAAATTTCGTCTGAATCAAGAAGTAGCACATATCTGCCAGATGACTTTACTATACCAACATTTCTCGCAGAACCAGGATTGCCCGGTTTACCACAATGCTCTATGATCGTAACCCCAAATTCCCTAGCTATGTTTATTGTTGAATCCTCGCTGAAATTATCAGCAACAATAACTTCTCGTAACGGATAGTTTTGGTTCTTAACAGATTCAAGACACGCTCTTAAGGTACCACTTGAATTGTGTGAAGGTATAACTATTGACACGTCGTCACGCAATTCATTCTGCCTCAAGTCAATCTAGACGATACTTATTCAACTTAATCTAATTTGCGTTTCCTACCCTTTATAAAAGTGATAAATCCAAGCATGGATAAGATTCGATTGCCAAAAGCGAGATAATGAGTTTTATCTAAACCAATCTTCTTTACAACATCGTATTTCATACAAGGGATCATTGGCACATAGTAGTAGCCTATGACTCTTTCGATTTCGAAGAATTGCCGTAGCAACCGTGTTATTTCGATTGAAGTATAGACATGCTTATGTTCGGCGTCCCATGCATCCCAACTAATCCTTGCCGCCCTTTCCATCATCATCCCTCTGGCACCCTCTAATGACAACCTGTTGGGAGTGGATAATAGCGCCACCCCATTTTCTTTGAGTACTTGATGAATACTTTCAAGCAATTGGTATGGATTATTTAAATGCTCTATGAGCTCTAGGGCTAAAACAAAATCAAAAGAGGAAGGAGTGAGGTCTAAATGCAAAGCGTTCATAAGCTTAAACCTACAGTATGGATATCTATTTTTGGCGAAAGCCAAGAGCTCCTTATTAGTATCTATACCTAACGCTTCGTAGCCTTTCTGATGTAGAATGTTTGTAAAAACACCAATCGCGCATCCCATATCAAGACCCTTTAAGGACTCTCTACTGTATGGTATTAACCGGTCTATCACAGATAATCTGTTCTTTTCAAAATCAAGCTGAAATTTCATGAGCCACCATTTTTCAACTGGCGACAGATGTTCACTATGATGCTGACGAGGCAAGTGTGCATCCCGTGAAAGAACGATGATTTTATGTATTAAACCTTTTTGCGCGTGCATCTGTTTTGAGGATTAAGCGGCGGGTGTAGAAGTAACTGTAATGTTGTCAATGTAGACGACATTCTCAATACCGTCAAAATCGTAATTTACAAACTCCAAAATAAAGGGATTAGGAAAAGATGAATCGAACTTTTCCTGCCAGATGGTGCTTAACTCAAAATGGAAGGACCCTTCACGCGTGGGCAAGGGAATAGTATAGGCATAATCCTTGTAAATTCCGTTCGGAGTTGTAAGAACTAGGGATTGGTTACGGTAAACGTTAGAAATAAAAACTGCGAAAGTATCATTAGATGGTGTTTTGTTGTGAAAGCCTTCAGTTGCGTCTAAATAAAACGAAAGAGTGACGTCTGAATTATCCTGTACAAAAACTTCTCTGAAAACCCGATATGCATACTTCCATTCTAAAGGAGTGTACACTGCTTGCGCTGTTGTTTTCAAACATCTTGAACCATTAGGCCCGAAGTTGGTTGTTATTGTCAAGTTTCCTAGACCGTTACCGTCAAAGTGGGTTTGCCATCCATTCTCAGTCCAAAGTACGTGTTCAAAGTCGTCAAAGAAGACTATGTACGGATCCATATAATTAAATTGGAATAGATAGGCGTTACCAGAGTTTTTCACTAACTTAAAGTTTGGATTCCCAAGAAATAATCTGGGGTCCCATTTGTGTTTCCAACCGTCCCAGGGACTGACACCTGATCCAACATAAATGTTCGTTATGTTGAAGTGCTTCATCAAATCAAAGGTAGTTGCATTAACCACGTTTTCTTCCAACATGGCGACGAGTTTCTGGTAAGAGACAGAATATACACTTGCAATAAAAGGAAAGATAGCCTTACAATTAGCAATACTCGGTATGAAAGTTCCACTCTGAAAAGTATTAACCAATACTGTGGCATCTTTAGGCAAATTGTCTCTAATCCACAGAAGTAACTGAAGGTCTTGCTTTGTTGTGACACTAAAAGTAGAATAAGAGCCATGAAGAGTTCTAGCTTCAAGAACGATGCTTTGATATAAGAAAGGAGAATATACGCTCAGAAGTAGCGTCAAGGAAATTGTTGTGACCAAAAGTTTTTTTGTTTTGAGTTTGGGTTCATTTGCTTTTGTAAGAATTTTCTTTGATAAACGAGAAGAAAGAAAGTGATACAAAAGAAAACTGAAGGCTGCAATTAAGAAATAGAAGGGAATGTACAGCAATATTGGATTGGAATAAAATGGTAAATTGGCGGGATCTATCGCGCCCAAAAGAAAAATGAGTAATTGCCCCAGAAACGTGGCTATCCCTATCATAATAAGTTGATTGGTTTGAGGAAAACTGTTTTTTCTTCGAAGACGATTTACTGTTAACACGCTCACAAAAATTAAGACAAGAGAAGCAATTCGGAGCAGAGCGTTATTCGCTAAATGTTCAAATTGCCATGTAACGCCTGCTAGGAAGTGCGAAAGGTTAGATTGAGGAATTGAAATCTCTACATCATCCGGAAGTCCTATATTGTGACCAGGATACGAATAGAAAGCAAAAAACCTGTAAATAAATGGGCTTAGAACTAATAGGCTTAGACCTGAGATTGCTATAATGTTTAGCAATCTCTTCCATCTGTCTTTCCCTCTCTTGAGTGCAATATAAAGCCACAATATGAATAAAGAAGCAAGTAGTGTTTGATACACCTGAAGATGCAAAACTGACAAGTAGCCAAAAAGGATTCCAATTGCAAAAATTGCTTCTACTTTCAATTTGCTCTTTGCGAGAAATGGAAAGAAGCTCAAACAGATGAAATATAGTGGAAAACTTGCAACTAATGCGTTGCTTCCCCAAGTTATATATTTTGGCCATGAGGCTACAAAAGTAAATACGAATGCCAAACTCAAGCCTAGATAACCCTTTCTAGATAACGTTTTGCCTAAAAAATAGACACCTAATACTGAAAGTGCATTAAAAAAGGCAGTTAAATAAAAAATTGCTTGTGTAGGCAAATAGTTTAAGACAAATACAGAATAGGCAGCTATTGGGCTAAAACCTTGCGGATAAACTATTCCCGTATTCGAATAGGGTTGCAATGTTTCTGGTACTTGTTTATTTTCCATTATGACTTGAACAAAAAGTGAATGAAGCGAAGTATCACGGACACTTCCAAAAAAAAGATGGCTAAATGGTGAGGTTTGTATAAAAAGACTAAATAAAAACATTGATGCAACCATTATGATTTCAAACGAGTGATGATTTTGAAATGAAAACTTAGGACGTAGAGACAAGTTTTGAATAGCATTTCTAAATTTTCTCCGGTGAAACACGAGGAATACTATACCAGACAATATGGTAATCGTGTGTAACGCAGTCGCGGTAAAAAGATGCAGTGGGATGATAGCGATAATATACAAAAAAAATCCACCAAGGTAAACATTGACTACCAGTATTTGCAGAAAATCTAGAGATTTGAAAAGACCAGCAAATTTTCGGAAGATTATCCTCCAAGGTTCACCCAGTACAAATAAGCAAAACATAAAGAATAAAAGTTGAAATGTTATTTGGATAGATTCCAAAGTTCGACATCCTGTGAAAAGCAGTTCTATATCATGACTTATCTACAACTATTTCCATAACGTGTATCGTTGCATAATCGACGGCACCAAAATGTTCCAAAACCTTGCAAATCATGTTATCAATCACGTCAACTAGTCTAATTGAGGGAATAATTTCAAACAACTCTAATGGGATAGTCCCGCCGATTTTTGTTTTCAAACACTTACATTTACCTTTTAGGAACTCCTTTACATGACTAACTTTCACTTCAGATACATGCCCTACATCTGATGCACGAACCAGATTGTCAGCAAGTTTCTTTCCAGATTTTATTTTACTAACAACTTTGTAAAGGTATGAATGGCCTGGAAAGGATAGCACTAAATATTTCTTCGCAACTCTACACAGCTCAGCGAGAGATCCACCGTAATTATGCACATGCTCAAGTACTTCAGAACAAAGTAACACATCGATAGAATTATCTTCAAAAGGTAAATCCGCAACATCACACACGATATACCCAATGTTTAGTGTTTTGCCCTTTCGTCTAGCCTTTTCTATATATTTGTGTGCTATATCCGCACCTACGCAGAAAATTTCATCATGGATGGATGCGATATATTTCACATAAAAGCCTTCTGCGCACCCAATATCTGCGAATGTTGTTATCTGATTCTTCTCAAATATTTCCGAAAGGAAAGAAACGATGTAATATAGCCTTTTTCTATGCCACCAAAGTTCATGCTTGTTCCCTTTTAGATACATCATTTCTTGATGTGCCAAGTGTTTAGCTTCTTCTTCATAGAATTTTTTTAGACATTTTTTGTTCACACGCTGCATACTGTAGCCTTCCAAGTGTTTTAACAATAAAACTTATGTGCGCGCTAAATTAACGTTATCGCCTCTCCAGTAGGCTGTGATAAGTATTAATAATTTTACCTGAATATTCTTTCCAGTTGAGGAAAGTATTTGGGCTCTCTGAAATTCCAGTGTATGTTTTCCTTGTAGCTTTTAGCAATGCCTCCGCAATTTCTCTTGGGTTAAGAGAATTGACCCCTTCTGCCAGTCCAGTCTTGACTAGATTTGCAAAGGCACCGAAATTCAAAACAACCGTTGGAACTCCTATTAACAATGATTCGTAAACACTCCTGCTGAAACTTTCGAGAGGAGAGAGTTGAATTAAAACACTTGCTTTTGCAAATTCGTGTAAAAGCTGCTGTCTTGATAAACCATGCTTCCACTCTATAAAGCTGTTCACACCCAAGTTGTCAGCTAGATTAATCAAATATTGGTGCTCTGAGCCTTCGCCTACTATTATGAGCTTGAAATTTTTGTTACCTTTTTCAAGCAATGATGCAAAGCCCTTGAAGATTTTGTCAACGTTTTTGTAATGTTTTAAAGCTCCAACGTAGAGGATTCTTTTGGGTTCCACAGGGTTGTGTTTCACAGCCTTAATTTCATCGACATCTATGCCTTCAGGAATCAAAATGACGTTATGAGACCTAGGAAAATCATGGTAGAGCATCCTTTTTTCATAGGCTGAATTAGCTATGATAAGGTCTGCACGTGAAAAAACTACATTATTAAGTACGTGTTTATAGAGGTTAAGTAAAGAATTCCTAAGACGAGACTGCCCAAAAGGATGATAATGTGGTTGCAGCAAGAGTTTTTGTTTTTCATGTTTAAACAACGCTACAAGAAAAAGTGGAAAGAGGTATGTATGAACATGAAGAATATCTGCTTTCTCTCGCAGTAACGCCGCAGCAAATTTCGGCTCCGGAACATAGAAAGGATCATTTAGCAGAGGGGAAAAACGTTTAACCAAAACGCCATTTATTTCCTGCTGTTTCAATATACCATGACTCAAGTCGACCGAATAAACAGTTACTTGGACTCCATTTGCAACAAGCGTTTCGCTAATTTTTTGCACAACTATTTCTACGCCACCTATATTCGGAAAATACCGTGCAGTAATCTGTAAAACATGCATAGGTGGTCCTCTAAGTGAATTCTATCATTGGTTTAAATTCAAGTTTTTGTGCTCATTATCGGCTCCCAAATGTACGGAACCTTGTCCTTACTAAAGGTAACTCTGGCTTGAAGATAAGCAACCATTTCTAAGAACCCTCCCAGCAATACATAAAAAAAATCAGCAGGCCTCAAAGCAGGAAGGGCTTGCAGAATGTTCCTAAAACTCGAAGTGGGAACCTTGACACCTGTTGTATTCTGCAATTGCATGTGCCCAGCCCATATTCTTTTGCGGTGCTTCAGCAAATCGACAACATTCGTTGGGCATCTTATGTATACGAAAGCCTCCGGGATATAAAGTATATCATAACCTTGCTTGCGAATAGCCAGTTCAAAATGTGGTTCGTCTGTAGCCACATTTTCCGGGATCTTTTGGAGACAACATGTGCGTATCGCACAAAGTTCTCCGGACAATTTAGGTTTTTGAAGGAGGGAAATTATATGATGTAAACGCCATATTACACGCACAATTCTATAACAAAATCCATCAGACTCCCTAAAAGGAACTGGCTGCGCAAACACTGCACCAGCATTAATGTTTTCAAGTCCAGAAATAAGTTTTGTCATACTTCCATGCTTAGGCAAAGTATCCGCGTTGACAAGCACTAACATGTCAGCGGATTCTCTAGCTATTTTAAAGATCTTGTTAAGAGCATTAGCTTTCCCCTTACGAATCTTTTCGATTATTGGTTTAATTCTGGCATCTCTTTTCTCAAGTTCCTTTACAATTTGCGGTGTTTTATCATTACATCCGGAACAAACAACCACAATTCTACAGTTTTCAGATAGATCTTGTTCTAAGATAAGATTTTGGAGAAGACCCCCAATATTGTTTTGTTCGTTGTGAGCACATATTCCAACTAATACTTTGGATAAGCACATTAGAAATCCTTCAGGTATTAGTTACTTAGAACTTTATCTTAGCCTTTAGAATGTATGATACAAATCCTTTGATCTCGTTTAGAGTCAACTTTGACTTTCCTCGCTTCCGGTTCTCAAAAGTTATTGGAACCTCTCTTACCCGAAATCCTCGTAACCAAGCTTGCTTGACAGTTTCGATTTGAATTTCGTACGTTTGGCTATGGAGATTGGGAAGCACAGTTTCAACGTAATGTTTTGAATAGCATCTTAAGCCGCTTGTACAATCGCGTATCCTCGTTCCGACGATTGCTGAAGCGATGATGTTGGCGACACGGCTGATCAGCCACCTTATACGATGCCATCCTACTATCTTACCTCCTTCACAGTATCTGCTGCCGATAACAAGATCGTAGCCGCTCCTAGTGACGTCTATTAATCGAGGTATATCTTGCGGATTGTGTGAATAGTCGGCGTCCATGGCGATTATATAATCTGGTGGAATTTTGAGAGATAGAATGGATCGAAAAGCAGTAATGATAGCTGTCCCTAATCCGAGTTTTTTAGGTCTTACAAGTAAAATAATGTTATTATATTTTTTCTGAAGTTCTTTCACCACCTCGGCTGTTTCGTCAGGACTGGAATCATCAATGACGGTGATCAAGAGGTTAAGTTTCAATTCCTGAAGCTCTTGGATTAGGCTTTCAATGTTTTCAGCCTCGCAATAGGTTGGAAGCACAACAGCAATTTTCGGTTCACCCTGAAACTTTGTTTCTATAATCTGACCGACTTGGATTTTCTCAGCTGAATCCCTAGTAGCAAATGACTTGCTCGAAGTGGAGAACCCTTCCAAATCTATTCACATTCTTTCATTAATTTCCGTCGGCTTCGGTTTATGCTCTTCATTTACAAAAGCATACATTTATAACTATTGCGTAAAAGTAGGTTCTTAAATCACGCATATGAATGAGGAAGAAATGTTATTTAACGTATAAGTAGACTCAGAGCCTACGAAAACGCGTCTTCCTTTATCTTGTTCACATCTGTTTCGCGGCAACCTATGTTTTGATACTTTTCAGTTTTATTCTGTAATAGGCTAGGGGGTGGCGCATATTTTTACATATTTCGTCTGTGGTATGGCAGATTCCGTGGGTGCGCAGTGTGTCACACCTTGGAGGAATATACTTTGTCCCGGATCCTCGCGCCCCAGCGATGTGCTCGACTTGATAGCGGGTCATTCTTTCGTCGAAGTCGGAGACTGAACGGAAAAAATTGACAACATTTTCCACGGTCATACCTATGTTTATTAAAAAGGATGTCAATGCGAAGCGGCCTATGTGAGAAGTGGGGCGGCCAGACGCTATGGTATCATATACTTCTTTTATGCACGGTGGAAAGGCGGCTATAACTGCGTTTTTAGGAAACTCTTCAAGTTGGATTTCTCCTCGTTTCTCTACGGCCATTTGTTTAAACCGGTTTATGTGATCTATGATGTTCTGGGGTAACGAGCCCACTTTTGTGTCGAGCTTTCCTTCAATGTACCTTCGCACTTCCTCTTCTAGGAGGCGACTTATCTCACGTTGTGTAAGGTAAACTTCTCCATTGAACAGAAGGCGATTGACAAGCTTCCATTCCTTGGCATGAAAACCCGCTGCGTTTTTTAAGAAATCTGGAAAGTAAAGCGCAAAGTCGTAGGGCGAAGCGTTGATGTCACCTTCGACTATTCTAAGTTTCCAGTTGAAGATATCCGCGATTTTCATTATCTTTTCTTTTCCTTCATCCTTGAGTAGCCCAGAAACTCGTTTTGCTTCAGCTAGTGCGTATCTACTTCTGATGAGCGAATCGGCTGTTGCGGCTACCATCATTATCGCTATGGGAAAGGAGGATATTTCAATGTCATCGTTTGGCGATTTTTGGCTTACCTCGCGGAAAAGGATGGCTTCTTCTATTCGACTTTCAGCTCTATCCAGCACAGATTCAAATTCTGGGCTCGCTAAGTCATCGATTTTTATGTCTAACTTTTTTACGTATTCAGCGGCTTCTGGAGTGAAGGGGTACTTAGCCCAATCGCTTTTCGTAAGTACTTGCTTTCCCTCCAGTTTATTGTTGCTACTCCACTTCTATGCGGGGAGCTAGGTAAAATGTTAATTTTCCCTCTTTTTCTTGCTGGAAGTCCAGTTTGACGGGCATGTCTGTTG
>Ga0209636_10005979_pt1 | contig 12429 bp, 13 predicted proteins | sample DeeMarSWOR152_54_FD_187464 | JGI IMG/M metagenome (GOLD analysis project Ga0209636, IMG submission 187464) | Marine sediment microbial communities from White Oak River estuary, North Carolina - WOR-1-52-54 (SPAdes) (version 2) | ecosystem: Environmental > Aquatic > Marine > Intertidal zone >...
TTCCGATAGATAGGCAAACTTATTTCTCTCATACCACCTATCGTATTTTTTATAATATTTGTCAAAAATATTATTCATAAATTCAAGTCACCCCACCAGCCGGTTCGGAAATGATCCCATGGGTCCCCATGGGGAATCGAAAAAGGTGATTGATATGAAGGCGTATGGAATACGAAACACCGATTGTATTGATTGAAGGAAGGGATTCTGTTAGGGTATGATTGAACATCGTAAGAGCGTGACCGTAGAAGTACTTCCCGAAACCCCCTATATTCATAGAGGGTTTTGTGCCTAGAATTGAAAAGGAGCCCCACCGATGTCGCCGACGAAGGGTCAGCCTGGCCATCAAGAGGTGAGCGATACGGCAGAAGCCATCGAGTATTACTACTCCAGGGGATGGACCGATGGCCTGCCGGTAATCCCACCAACAGAGACCAGCATTCGGTCGATGCTCGATGCCACGGGACTCGAACCTCATGATGAGATTACCTTTATCGAGCACCGCCAGGTCTCCGTCACCGCGGAGAAGACAGCCATTAACGCGTTAATGGCCGGGTGCAAACCTGAATACATGCCCGTGGTTGTCGCTGCACTTCAGGCAATCGGTGATCCCCGCTGGGGGTACCACGGACCAGCCACGAGCACTGGAGGGTCCGCTGTATTCATGCTGGTTAACGGACCTGTCGCAGCAGAGCTGGAGATCAACCACGGCGACAACCTGTTTGGGCCCGGGTTTCGCCCCAATGCCACCATCGGGCGAGCTGTCCGTCTCGTTATGCGAAACGTCATTGGTACTCTCCCAGGACTCCTTGACCGGAGCACACTGGGGCATGGAGGGAAGTATACCTTCTGTATCGCAGAGAATGAGGAGGAAAGTCCGTGGCCACCGCTGCACGTGGAGCGAGGCTTTCAGCCTGAACAGAGTACTGTTACGGTCATGGCTGCCCTGGCACCTCATCAATTTCACAACCAGCTGAGTAATACTGCCGAGGGCATTCTGTCTACGGCCTGTTCCCACATGCGCATCTCGGCCGGCGTGGGGAGACAGCCCCAGTATGTCCTCGTCATTGCAGGCGAACATATGCAGGTGATGGTCAAAGAAGGGTGGTCTAAAGACGATATTAGGCGCTTCTGTTTTGAAAACACCCAGGCATCGCACGCGGAATTGAAACGCATAAACGTCATCCCCGGGATGGTCACCCCAGAAGATGAAACTACGATGCGACCATTGGTACCCTCCCAGGAAGATTTCATTGTTGTAGCAGCCGGCAGTAAGGCAGGGGCTTGCTCCGCGTACATTCCGGGATGGGGAAGCAAACGCTCCTCGGAAAGCGTCACCATGGAAATTCGCCGACCATAGGGCCGGCGGCGAACGAAAGGAGGGGCTGATGGGCAAAATACGGGTTTTCGATCCGACCGTGGAGGCCAAGGAACAGCCTATTACCTTTGTGCCGAGGCCGAAGTCGTTACACAATGTGCGTATTGGTCTCGTGGATAATACCAAGTTCAATTCGGACAAGCTACTGATCAGGATCGCCACTATCCTGGAACAGAACAACGGGGCAAAAAGCCATGTCATCCGGCCCAAACACAGCGCCGGCGTACCCGCCCATCAGGAGATTATCAACGAATTTGTATTCCACTGTGATGTGGTAATCGCCGGGATTGGCGATTGAGGCTCATGTAGCTCGGGCAGTGTGCTCGATGGAATTCTCTTCGAAAAAAACGGCGTCCCCGCGGCCTCGATTGTTACTGATAGATTCGTGGAAACCGGACATGCTATGGCCAAAGCATGGGGAGTCCCCAACTATCAGTTCCTGAATATACCGCATCCAACGGCCAATCTGACGGAAGAAGAACTAGACCAACGCGCCCGTGAGATCGCCCCAGAGGTCGTAAGACTCCTTCTGGAGGGTCAGTGGTAGCCTCGTCGTCCTTCCCTCTCCTCAAGGGTCCTCAGCGGGCTGGTCATAGAGGGAAGTACCGTTCGAGAAGTTTCTCATGGAACACTTCAACAAGGGGGGAATCATGGTGGAATATGAAATTTATGCCCTGAGATACGCGGGCCCCTTTACGAGTTCAGGCGCTTTTCTCATGTGGTTACAGGATTGGGAAAAAGTTGAAAAGAGGAGCTACTATTTCTGGTGTATCAAAGGAATTCATGAGACGATAATCGTCGATGCGGGTGTATCACCCGATCTTGCCAAAGAGAGAAACCTCGCCGGATACGTGAGCCCCGCGGAAGTCCTCTTCCGAATCGACGTTAAGGCCGAAGACGTCCGGCGGGTCATACTCACGCATATGCATTGGGATCATGCGAGCGGGGCCCTCCTCTTTCCTGAGGCTACCTTCTACATCCAGGAGTTGGAGTATGGTTTCTGGACTAAGGATCCAATAGCATCCCGTCCTGTCTTCAAGCGTTCGACCGATGGAGCAGCTAACGCTTATCTGGCCTCCCTCGAAGGAACCGACCGGCTTGTTCTCCTCAAGGGCGATCAGAACATACTCCCCGGGATTGAGTGCCTTTTGGCCCCGGGACACAGCGTCGGTCTTCAAGCGGTTGCCGTGAACACTGCCAAGGGAACTGCAATTCTGGGTTCGGACTGTGCCCACCTCTTTCGGAACTATCGGGAGGATTGGCCCAGCGCTATCATCGTCGATCTGGTGGGATGGATGAATACATATGAAAAGCTCCGGGCAAAGGCCTCTTCCCCTGATCTTCTCTTCCCGGGCCATGATCCCCTCATGTCCGAGAAGTATCCTCCTGTGGCGGAAGGAGTGACCAGGCTTGTGTGAAGCGGAGATCAAACGCGCTTCTGCCTTTTGGCTTTTTCCTTCCATCTTGGAAAATGCCGCTCTTCTCCTTGAGACGGGGGATTGGACGAAATATCGATGGTTGCCCCAGAATCCATGGATTCATTCGCCTCACCCATGAGAAAAATTGCCCCCTTTCATGGACTGACCTTTTTCTTTCTCCTCGGTTTAAGCCTCCTAACCCTTTGTTTGCGAGCGCAGATCCCGCTGTGGCGCTCCTTGCTCATTCGTTACGGGGTGCTCTTAGCTCTTCTCATTGCCATAACGGCATTCTCGGGTCGAAAGACCATGGGAAAGGGAGGTGCCCTCCTCCACTATTTCTCACCGATACTCTTTGTCTTCCTCATTTACGAATCCCTCGGTGATTTGATCCAGCATCTCCACCCCGACATCGATCCATGGTTGATTCGGATCGATTTCTCCCTCTTTGGTGTACATCCAACCGTTTGGATGGAGCGATGGATCGTCCCCTGGTTGACGGACATCATGTCCATCGCTTACGTGTGCTACTATTTCCTTCCGGTGACGTTCATCGCATTCCTCTACCTTCAGCAACGAACGGCGGCCCTCGATGTGTCACTGTTTGTCCTGATCTTTGGCTACTACATATCCTTCGTGGGCTATATTTTCCTTCCCGCTATCGGGCCTCGATTTACCCTTGCTCACCTCCAATCAACTCCACTTGAGGGGAGCTTTTTCACGAATCTGCTCAGGGATACCTTGAACGCATTGGAGCACAACAAACGCGATTGCATGCCCAGCGGCCATACGCAGATCGTTCTCATGGTCTTATACCTAGCCCATCGCTATACACGGCTTCTCTTCTACCTCTTTTTCCCCATCATCTGTGGGCTCCTCCTTTCGACGGTTTACCTCAGATATCATTACGTAGTCGATGTCTTTGCCGGGGGAGCGGTCGCGGTAGGCTGTATTCTCATCGGACCTCGACTTCACCGATGGTGGAGCCGAGCTTGCGGACGTCCCAGTGCCTAGGTCAGGTCTCTACGTGAGGCAGACCTGCATTCCTTAGTCCCTTAAAGGTGAGATTTCGCGGCGAGTTTCCTTCACAGACGAGTCTCGTAAATCCGGTAGGTCTTGTACCGTTTTCCTCCCATCGCCTCAATGCCTCGCTGCATGAGAACATTTTCTTCGAGAATCCATGAGCATTCTGCTCGCTGATAGCCCCTTTGAATTCCCCTTTTGAAGGTCTCCAGATAGAGAAAGCCCTCCGCTCCCTTCCTCTGAAAAGCCCGTTTCACGCCCAGAAGCATCACTCGAATAGTCCTGATCTTCCTCGAAAAATAGAAGAACTTCGGAATTCCCAGAAGGCCGAGCCTGCCGTTCAAGTGCTTGAGAACCTCATTGTAATCCGGAAGGGAGACCGAGAACCCAACCGGCTCGTCCGCCGAATACGCGAGGAGAACCAGGTCGGGAACTACCAGGGGCTTCATGGACTTCGCGAAGAGCTCGATCTCCTCTTCGGTCAGCGGGACAAATCCCCAGTTTCTCGTCCAGGCATGGTTGTAGATCTCCTTGATGATCCTTACCTCCTCGTCAAGATGGCGAAGCTCAATGGGACGGACACGGAGTTGGGGATCCCGCTTCCCTAACCTCTCAGTAACCCGGGCCAAACGATCCCCGGAGAAGGATGACTGCTCCAGGAGATAGGCGTAGAGGTCCCTCACCTTCCTCATTCCAAATCCTTCCAAAAACGAACCATAGTATGAGGGATTGTACGGCATCATGAGGCAGGGGGACGAATCGAATCCCTCGACCAGCAGGCCACACTCGTCGTTGGTTGAGGGATTCATGGGTCCTATCATCTTCTCCATTCCTCGTCCCTTGAGCCATTCCGCTACCCTTGAGAGGAGGAGCTCTGGAACATCTGGCTCGAGAATGGACTCGAAGAACCCGAAGAACCCTTCCTTATTCCGATGAAATTCACAGTAGTGATGGTCGATAATCCCGGCAATCCTTCCGACGATCCGTTCTCCCCTCCAGGCCAAAAAAAGGATTATATCCGCGTGGGAACGGAAGGGATGCTCAGGATTGAATTTCTGGAGTTGGTCTTTTATGAGGGGGGGAACCCAGTGCCGATTGCCCCGATACACCTCCCAGGGGAATCGGATAAAAGCCTTGAGATCCTGCTCGCTCCTTACCTCCTCTACACGCAGTGTTGACCCTGTCATCCCATCGTTTTCCGTCAGATCAGTCCCATCTGTTTCCCCACCCTTTCAAAGGCGGTGAGAACCCTATCCAGCTGTCCCTCGGTATGCGTGGCCATGCAGCTCGTCCTGAGCAGCTCTCTCCCGGCCGGCACGGCGGGATTGATCACCGGATTAACGAAGACACCGTTTTCGAAGAGGAGCTTGCACATTTGGTAGACCTTCATGCGATCTCCAATGATGATGGGGATGATCGGGGTTTCGCTGGTTCCGGTATCGAACCCGAGGGCTTTATACTCCCGGAGCATCTTCCGGGTGTTCTCCCAAAGCCGGCTTCTCAGCTCGGGTTCCTCGTCAATAATGTCCAGGGCTGTGCTCACGGAAGCCACCAGGGAAGGTGGAAGGCTTGCGCTAAAAATCATCGAACGTCCCATGTGTTTGATGAAATCGATGACTTCCTCCGAGCCTGCGACAAACCCTCCGATACCGGCGAGGGATTTACTATATGTTCCCATGATGAGATCGACCTGTTCTTCCAGCTCGAAGTGTTCCGGGGTCCCTCTCCCCCCTTTTCCCAGAACCCCGACGGCGTGGGCGTCATCCACCATCACCCGAGCCCCATAGGCTTTGGCCAATCGGACAATGGGAGGGAGATCCGCGATATCGCCTTCCATGCTGAAGACGCCATCCACGATAATCAGCACCCCTTTGCCTTTCGTCCCCGCTAAGATTCTCTCCAAATCCCCCATGTCATTGTGGCGAAATTTCTTCACCTCCCCAAAGGAGAGGCGGCAACCATCAAGAATGCTGGCATGATTGTATTTATCGAGGATAGCCACATCGTTCCGGCCGACAAGGGCGGAGATTGCCCCTAAATTAGTCTGATAACCCGTGGAAAAGACGAGGGCCGCATCCTTTCGAAAGAAGGCCGCTAGCTTCGTTTCCAGTTCTTCGTGAATTTCCAGATTCCCGTTGAGAAACCGTGAACCCGCGCAGCCGCTTCCGTACTTCTCGATGGCCTTGATGGCCGCCTCCTTCACCCGGGGATGGTTCGTGAGCCCGAGATAGTTATTGGACCCAACCATGATGAGTCGCCTTCCATCAACGATCACTTCGGAGTCCTGCGGCGACTCGATCCTCCTGAAGAAGAAATAGTAACCGCTCGCCCTCAATTCCTGGGTTTGTTCGAAGATTTTCCCACATTTTTCAAATACATCCACAGCTCACCCAGCCCTTAGGTTTACCTATAACCACTTATTTTGCCTGTACCATTCAAAGGTTAATTTTGCTCCCCGAGACAACGAGATTCGAGGCTGAAAGCCAAGGAGCATTTTCGCCTTCGTAATATCACATACCCAATCGTGTTGCATCATTTCTTCCACTTTCCCCCTGCTCAGGAGAGGGGGTTTTGCTGTGATCTTGGAAACATGCTCGGAAACTGTTGCAACACCGAGCATCATCCATTTTGGAATGCGAAGGCACCGGGGAGTTACATCCATAGCCCTTGCGAAAATGTCGCCGATCTCCTCCATCCGATAATCGTGACCATCCGAGAGAAAAAATATCTCACCGCTGGGTCCATGAGTTTCGGCTGCCAAGAGAATTGCCTGGACAACATCCTGAACGAAACAGAGGCTGATATGGTGGTCCCCACCGGAGAAGCTGGGCTTTATGCCTCTGGACAGGAGTTTGAAAAAGACATAGATGTCTCTATCCCGCGGTCCATAGACAGCAGAGGGCCGGAGGATGAAAATCGGGAGTGCATCGGAGTGGGCAATGGCCAGCTCTTCCCCCATACGCTTGCTCCTCCCATAGGGAGAAACAGGTTCGCAGCAATCCGATTCCTTCTTCCTCCCACCATTTCTGCATGGGCCTGCTGCTGCCTGGCTCGAAAGATAGATGAATTTTTGCAGCCCCCCATTATGTTCGAGGCATGCTCGGATAACGTTCTCCGTCCCCAGGGCATTTACATCAAAGTAAGTATCCTCCATGAGGGCCTTGGTCACACCCGCCAAATGGAAAACACAGTCGACCTCCTCCACAGCATCCTTCAGCGAAGTCTTATCATTGCAATCTCCCTGAACGAGCTCAAGGGGTAAGTTCCTCAGCCATTTCAGATCGCTCGTCTTCCGGATGAGGCATCGGACGTGGGCTCCCCTCTCAAGAAGACCCTCCACCAGATGGCTCCCAATAAATCCACTAGCCCCAGTGACCAAAGCTTTCATTGGCTCTTCACGATTCAAGCGCTTTCCATACTTATCCAGTCCTGTGCAATTGTCAAGGAGAAACTGGATGCGAAAACAACGTCAATCTGATCCCGTTCCCCTCTTTCCACTCCAGCTCCCGTGGCAACACAGGTCTTGCATTGCGCCTACAAAGTAGAGAAAAGGGAGATATGTGGATGGCCTGGGGAAGCTGTGGAAACCCGCCACCTATTCAAATTCCACCAGGAGCTTCGCGATCTTATCAACGGGTATTGCAAACCCGATGTTCTGCGCATTCTGCACGACTGCCAGATTTACCCCGATGAGTTCTCCATCAAGGTTTAAGAGAGCACCGCCACTGTTCCCCGGATTGATGGAAGCATCTGTCTGAAGTAATCCCGAACAAACGTATTCACAGAGTTGGCTTGAAAACGCCCTCTCTTTTCCGCTGAGAACACCCACAGTTACGGAATTCCTCAGACCGAGGGGATTCCCGATGGCAATCACCGTTTCCCCTATCATCAGATCCTGTATGTCCGCAAATTTTACTCCCTTCACCGAATGGGGAAGATCAACCCTCACCATGGCTAGATCTTCATTCTGATTGATCCCCAAGACTTTTGCTTGCAATATGGTTCCATCGTTCAGGATAACGAAGATGTTACTGGCCTTTTGTATGACATGGGCATTGGTCACAACGAGTCCATTCTTGTTCAGAATAACACCTGATCCCAGGCTCTTGTATCTGAGCGTCCCTCCCGAATAAGCCTCTCCATAATACTCCTTCAACAGAGCATCAAGCTCCTCGCCGTATTTCCCCCACTCGGGATGCTGTCTCAGATCAAGGATCCTTTCCGTTCTAATGTTGACCACCATGGGAGCATATTCCTTGACAACCCGTACTATGGGAGTCCTGCGCGAACTTCTCGCTGCACAGCCACTGACGAGAAACAGTATGGCTAGGAGAAGCATTAGGAATCTATGAACGATCATCATCTCGTTCCCCTCTCGTTGTGAACTTCGTTGAATGGATATCCGCCTTCCTCAGGGATTCGGAAGAAGGGGAGCATTCTGTGCGATGCAATGCTCGTTTGACACTGTACAACATACGGTCAAAAAGGTGGCAATTTCAAGGTTTTGGTATCCGTTCCCCGTACATTCTCCACATGGCAGGAGGGGCTCCAAGGGTCAACGGAAACGGTTACAGACGTTTTGTGGCACACTTCTTGCTCTTATCTCAATGCGGCGGGAAAAGGGTAAAAACCCGTATACGTGAGGGACAGCCTATGATGCCCATAGGAACAAAAATCGGCATTATGCCACGGATAGAAAACAAGGTAGTTGTTCGGTTCCGGGACGGCAGAATGGTGAAGGGATTTACCTATGACTTTAACCCCCGCAAGAACGTCTTTCATGTCACCGAAACGCAGTATGACAAAAAGGTCATGGAGGTCTCCAACTCCCTCTTGAAGGCGGTTTTTTTCGTCAAGAGCTTCGAGGGAAACAGGGGGCACCGGGGTCCTGAAGACTTCTCATTGGAGAGCCTCGAACATGTCCATGGCCTAAAGGTTAAGATTACATTCTTCGATGGGGAGATCATGCACGGTACCACCAACGGATATGCACCGGATAGGCATGGTTTTTTCGTCTTCCCCGCTGATGAGGAAAGCAACAACGAGCGAGTTTTCGTCATCAGGGATTCTACGGTTTCGGTGGAAACGTGGAGGTGAAAGGGGATGTTGAGCTCCGTTTCGGGCACACCACTCAATACTGATCATCGCCCTAAAGTTCGTATGGACCCGAGGGCGTATAGATTTGGTACCTAGTCCGGTTGAGCATCTTTCGTGGCTCGTCCAGATCCAACCTCAGCCCAGCACCTCATCACAGGCCTTCATGCATACTGAGCAGTAAAGCCCCGCCCGGCGATACGCCCTGCAGACGTGTTTGTTAATAGAATACGCTTCACTCTCTCCGGGGACCTGGATAGCATAAGCGGGACACTCCCGAATGCACACATCACACCCGGTGCAATAATCCTCATGCACCGCTGAGGAACCTCCCAAGGGGGCTTCCGTTAGCACACAAGCCAATCTCACCCGAGGCCCGTATTCAGGCGTAATAAGCAGGGAGTGTCGTCCGATCGTCCCCAGCCCGGCCATTTCGGCAGCATGCCGATATGAAAAGACGGCCATTATGAATCTTTCGTCGAGCGGACATCCCCGCGCAGGCAGGGGGAGAGATCCGTATCCATCTCTCTGGAAGATGCTCGCGAGCTCATGAACGGCCCTCGTCAACCGCCCATTCAGGTAATCATCATGTGGCCCAAGGAGATCCCCATAAGCGGCCTCTCCCACTCCCTTGGAGGGTCCGGCCAATGCCACCACCTCCCTGAAAATCTCCTTTCCGAGAACCACTACCGATTTTGTTCCGGGTAAGAGCGCAGTGGCTCTTTCCGTTAGTTCTTCCGAATGTGACTTCTCAAGAGAGGCCACGCCCAGTAACTCAACATCGAGCTTACCCTTTATTTCCTGAAGAAACTGTCCATCAAATCTCGCCATCTCCAGTTCTCCTCTTCGTTCGTCCCGTCCCGTTCCAGATGCTACCGTTTGCTCTCCTGCCGCCGCATCCTGAGAAATCGCGGGGACATCTTGTAAGGCCTCCGGCAACTCTCTATGGTTTCACCGACTACCTCGATCTCGTCTAAATTGCCCTCACCGAAGCCCCAGTCCCAGAGATAGTTTAGGTAACGAATGTCGTCGAAGTCTACCCCCATTACCTCGGTACCCACGCGGTCTACAGCGAGATAATCCGCTCCCGCGAGAGCCACCCGATGATCAACAGGCTCCCCGTTCACCGGCCCCTCCCCGTCCATTCCCTCAAACCCATCGACCACCCCCAGATCGATGTGTAGGTGCTGCATGACGTTAAACAAGTTGTAATCCAGGACTTTGGTACCCGCCTCAGTGGGGTGCATACGACCCTTGTCCGTGAGCATGATGGCTCCCATGATAACGTTCTTCGCGGTAAGCGTAACACCCACTTGGAGGTGAGTTTTGGGTCTCGTGAGGGAGATGATGTAGTTATTCGGGTCAACCATTGTCTGCGCGATCTTCACCGGGCGGGGTTTCATGTCGGGGTGTATCACGTAAACCACCTTGAACGAATCGGGTCCGTTCAGGTCTATCAGTGCGAGATCGTACTCCTTGGCCAAGGACTCGTAGCCATACTCCCGAAAACCCCTAGGGGTGGTGCCGATGTTCGCGCCCTCCGCCACGGCGATGTTCCCTACGCCGCGATCCTTGAGGAATTCCACAACCGCCCGTGCTGCATCCGGATGAGTGGCACTACGGAGGTTGTATGTGCTCACGAAGTTAACCTTGATCACGGGAAGACGACCCTTGAGGTCTATGTCCTCGGCGATCAGTTCCAGGGCTTGGCGAACGTTCGCCTTGCGCTCGTCGCCCTTAACCAATGCAACCCTTGTCATATACACTCCCTCCCTGAAGACCCACTGAGAAATAACCTCGCCAAATGGTGAAAATCCCCCCGGTGACGGTAATATAGGATACCGAGGCAACCCATGTCAATCGCGGCAGATAATGATAGCAGAAGCGGTGAATTTCCTCTCTGGAACTCTCTTCCCGATTGAGGAAGATATATAGTTGGGCGATCGCGGCACCCCGAGTAGATAGAATTCCCCCCAGGTTCTACACGATTTGACATTTTTTGACACCCAGTGCCCTCAAGTGGTCCCTTAAAGTCGGACATTTCCAATGCTACAGCACATGAATAGCAAAGGCGTCTCTTTTGGCCAATCCCTTCCCTAAGACAGGGCACCTCCTGCTGTCGAAATAAGCCTTTCAGTGATCCCGAGCATATTCCCTGTGAAGCCCTCAATGAGAAAATCCGGGAATGACGAAATTCACATACATGGACCTGGGAAAGTCGGAAAAGGAGGAAACTCCAGAAAGGATGAGCTAGACAACCATCAAAAAGCACCTATAATGTAAACGATCCGGTCAATTCAAAGGAGGCCACCGATCCGTCTGATAAACGTAACGTTCGTAGGCATCGGCCACCCGCAGGATTAACTCCTCATCAAAGGGCCTCCCCGCGATCTGGATGCCGATGGGAAGGCCTTTCCGGGACAATCCCACGGGAACAGAGATGGATGGCACCCCCACGAGATTGTAGATTCGAGTACAATGCGTTAACGCTACTCCTACCGGTACATCATCACCGCCCAGCTTCACCGTGGTTTCCTCCAGCCTGGGCGCGGTGATACTCACCCCCGGAGTCACCAACACATCGACGTGCTCGAAAACCCGAGAGAAGTTCTTCTGTGCAATACGCCTGGTGCGCTGCGCCTTCACATAGTGGGTAGCGAGGTGTAAAGCCCCGAGGTCGAGCCTAGCTCTTACGTCATCTCCGATATCCTCGGGCCGAGTCCGATGGAATTTCTCCAGGCAAGAGGCCGCCTCCGATGAGAGAATAAGAAGGGTGGCCGCAGCTGCCTCTTCTAAGTCCGGGATGTGAACGGAGCGAACCACGGCACCGAGCCCCTCCAAGCCGGCGATAGCCTTCTCCACTCCGGCCTTTACCTCGGGTTCGATATGTTCAAAGTAGAATGTGTCGGGGACGCCAACTCGAACACCCCGGATATCCCCAGTCAAGGTGGAATAGTAGTCTTCCACGGGGATATTCACAGAGCATGGATCCTTTGGATCGTAACCGGCCATGAAACCGAGCGCTATAGCAGCGTCAACCACAGTCCGGGTCATGGGTCCCGGATGATCCATCGACCAACAGAGCGGGTATACACCGTACTTGCTTACGCGTCCGTATGTGGGCTTGAGCCCTACAGTTCCACACAGGGCCGAGGGGATGCGAATCGATCCCCCCGTGTCGGTGCCCAGGGTCAGCAACGCGCAGGAAGCAGCCAAAGCTGCCCCCGAACCACCACTGGAGCCCCCGGTCATATGATCGGAATTCCAGGGGTTTCTCGCATGCCCGAAGTGATTGTTAAGGTTTGTCGTCCCGAACGCGAACTCATGCATGTTGGCTTTTCCCACGAGAATCGCGCCAGCATCAATCAATCGGGAGATTACCGTTCCATTTTCCTCCGGAATGAAGTCAGCCAGTATCCGGGCGCCACAGGTCGTCTTCACGCCTGCCGTAAAGAATAGGTCCTTGGGCGCAAAGGGAATGCCGTGGAGGGGTCCGCGGTAATTCCCCCTGATGATCTC
>Ga0209636_10005980_pt1 | contig 12427 bp, 13 predicted proteins | sample DeeMarSWOR152_54_FD_187464 | JGI IMG/M metagenome (GOLD analysis project Ga0209636, IMG submission 187464) | Marine sediment microbial communities from White Oak River estuary, North Carolina - WOR-1-52-54 (SPAdes) (version 2) | ecosystem: Environmental > Aquatic > Marine > Intertidal zone >...
TGCTAAGACATTAGTAGTTCCCATAGCAACAAACTTTTTGTTCAAACCTTTCAATTCTTTAAAAAGCTGTTTAGTATATGTTGGATTAATAGTTAATGAGTTGTCATAAAAAATAAAGCTCTTACTAGTTAAGGCTTTTATTTCCTCAATGACATCTTTAATGTTTCTCATTCTGAAATTATGTCTAAATTTCATGCTTCTAATAGAGCAAAACTCGCATCTATTTACACATCCTCTAGTTGCTCGAATCACAATGCTTGCTTTTTTAGGGTATATATCAGTTCGTGGATGAGGAATAAGTTTAGGATCTACAGGTCTACTTATTTCATAAAAAGATTTTAATCTGTTTTTTTCAAAATCTATAAGTAATTGAGGCCATGTTTCTTCAGCTTCGCCAATTACCACACTATCTGCATGCTGTTTAGCTTCATGTGGTAAGGCAGTAGGATGCCAGCCACCTAATACAACTGTCACCCCTCGCTTTCGAAACTCATCAGATATTTTATAGGTTAATGGTGCTGCCGCAGTAATACTTGAGATACCTACAAGATCGTGTTTTTTACTAAAATCAATATCTTGAAAATCTCCTTCTATAAAATCAATAATATGTTTTTCTGATGTTAAAGCTGCCAGTATGGGGAAAGTCAGAGGTTTTTGAGATGCCCGTGTTATTTTTTCAATAAATTGAGGAATAAATTTTTTTTCCTTATTAATGGGATTAACGAATAATATTTTCATAATGTATCTCTCTTTAAAAATTTTTGAAATATTGCCCTAACTTCTTCCATTGTTTTGATATATTCTTCAAATTTTGATTGTGTTAAAAGCGTTATAGATTTTTCCTGAAGTGACATCGCTTTATCAAATAAATTCTGATTTTTACTGTTATATATTCCAGCATTTTTTGTAAAAAGCTCCCATACTTCCTTAGTTATTTCGATTAATTTATTCGAAATTTCTTTAGGGATTTTAACAGTATCTTCCTTCCATCCTCTTACCGCAGGAACACCTGTCTTTTTTGTTTTTGGTAATTTATATTCCATAAAACCTTCTGGTTTGCCTAAAACTATGTTTTCATTATCTATCCAGAACCATGGAGCTTCACCTCCGTACATACTAACACCATTACCTGCAATATTTTCCTCGTCAATACTGATAATTCTTAAAGATATATCGTTCTTAGAAGGAGAGGGGACTCTCCCTGAAAATGCTGGTATCCATCCATAGCTGGGATAATAAAATTCCAACATATAATGTTGTGAATCTAACCATGTATCTTTTCCATAATGATTACTAGTGGCAATTAAAACCCTTGCAGGTATATTTTGTGCACGTAATAATGCAACTCCTAAATTTGTTTGTCCAGCGCAAACACCTCCTAGAAAAAGAGTGGAAATAGCATCCTCTAAACGAATCCAATATTGATCAGGAAGAAACAATTTGTTAAGAATTGGATGAATTACAATTTGTCTCTTTAAAAAACTGATTATGGTTCCATGATAGGCATTCCAAAACATCACTTTTTTTACAAACCATAGGAGATCTCTATTAAAACCTTTTAGAAATAGTGACATTATTTTAATGAAAATACTATCAGATTGAATAGACTTTGTTGAGACAAGGTATTTTTTAGTAAATTCAGGCAAATTTTTTACTGAAACAGGGATTTTTTCCTTATTCAAAATATCTTCATAATTGATTTTTTTAGCTAATACCCAATATTCAAAGTGGATCTTAGTTTCTTCATTTTCTTTCAATGGTGGCAGATCAAATAGTATTGCCTTATTATGATGATTCTGCTGTAATATTCGATATGATAAAAAATCACCATCTGCTTTTAACATAATAGGTATTTGAGTTCCATAGTTTAAGGGTATAGAATGAGTTAATGTAGATGAATCTGTGTCAGTTAGTGATTTTAACACTAATACATGTTCACCCCGCAATATATGAAATTTATCCACATCATCTATCATAAGTACACCGAAATGATCCATTAAAGTTACTTATCTATTACATGTAATGTGAGTGAATATTAAAAAATAAGAGAACCTTTCATAGTTTTGCTTTTTTAGGAGTTTTGAAATTACTTATTCCTCTTCTTCATCTTTGTTTAAAGATAGGAATTTTCCTATGTTAACCATTCCATACGGCATTATATATCACCCAGCAAATATTATGCTATTAGATAGCATGATACATGTATGCATAACACATATTTAAACTTTTCTGAAAAAGGATTTAACTCATTTAAAGAATTCGTTTTCGCCAGAATGAAATTAAATTCTTCACCAAAAATATTTGAAAATTACAAATGCGATTATCCCAATAATACGATAAAAAAAATTGAAGAAGGCTTCAAGAAGCTAGGACTAGAGATAGTTTATAATGAAAATAAAGTCGGGAACTCAGTTTTTACTTCATATTTAGGCAGTGCTTTTATCGATATATTAGGTTGGGGTCAATATGGTAAGGGAAACTCCAGTGTTCTTGCTAAGGCCAGTGCATATGCAGAACTTGTAGAAAGATTTTCTACAGGATGTTTTGAATTAAAAATACCATTTCCTAAAAAACCTGAAGAATATTCAAATTTACTTAAAGATGTCAATGAAAAAATTTTTTTGAAAGGCTTTACAAAAAATAATAATCAAAATCTCACAAGTTTAAATGTTATTGACCAATATTTTTATAAAAAGTTATCTAAAGAAGATTATGAAACATTTAAAAAAGAAGGTTTATTTGATTTCTTAGTTGACGGATATTCCCTAATTAATAACAAACAAGTGAAGATTCCAATACATTTTGTAGATTTAATTAGCAACACTAATGGATTAGCCTCAGGTAATACTCTAGAAGAAGCCATAGTCCAAGCAGCATTGGAAATTTTTGAAAGGCATGCATCTATAAAAATTATGTCAAATAAAATTACATGTCCAACTATAGATTTTGAATCTATACAAGATGAAACAATTCAAAGATTCATCAAAATGCTGAAATCTTCAAACATAGATGTAGTAATCAAAGATTTCACTTTAAATAATATTATTCCCGTGATTGGAGTTCTATTTGTTAATCACAATTTAGAAAATGATAAAAATAAGTTGAAAAAAGACCGGGACTATAAGCGTATAAATGTAGGAGCTCATGTAAACTTGAATGAAGCAATTATGCGTTGTTTTCTTGAATATCTACAAGTTCTAGATTCACATAAAGAGAAATTAGATGTATTATACTTCTTTTGGACTGAAATGCTTAATAAGAAATATCGAGGTAGTAAAGATACTTTTAGGTTTTATGTAAAAGATTTCGATTATTATAAGGATTTAACATTTCTGGAAAAAGGAAAAAATATTTCCTTTAATAGTCTAAATTCTATTGAAAATAATGATAGTCTAGAGGATTTAAGAACTGTTGTTGATATTTGTAAAAACAATAATTGTGATTTTGTAGTAGTTGATTATACTCACAAAGTATTATGTTTTCCTACAGTTAGAGTGCTTATTCCCCCTGTTTCAACTGATTTTGATCCGTTTGGAAAAAAGATTTTGAAAATGAAAAATCTCGAAAAACGTTTTAATTATTATCATGGTATTAAAGACCTTTACCGATACGTTGTGAATGATAGTTGGGTAAAAAATAGAAACAAAATTGAAAAATTAATTGAAAATGTTGAAGAATATCTTTCTGCTGAACTTGACCATTTTTATATCAATATTATTAGGGAAAAAAATTTCTCTCAGCAAATTAATTTATTTCATGTACTGTTATTTTTGTATTTATCCATAGATCAGTATGAGATAGCAAGAAAATATTTTGAAATGTTAAAAGAGCTAAATCTTTCTCCTATAGTGCCATCTTTAGATTTAATAAAAAATAATTTCGAATTAAAATCGAATCCTTTTGATTTTGAGAAATCTTCAAAAGAAGTAGAAAAACAATATTCTATTTTACTAAAAAATCTTAATGATAGTTTTAGATAATTCTCCATGATTTTTAGATTCATTTTCATTTTTAAATTTTAATAATAGAATACGACGATATTCCACTGAATATTTAAACATGATAAAATTTATTCTTGACAATTGAAGGCATAATTTTAAAACTTCCATCCTTCAATTCTACACATTTCAATAATTGTTATACATTCAATCCCGTACTCTTTGCATACCAACGGTATCCTAACTCGTTTACCGCGTAATCGTTCTTCGGTAACAATAATACGTTTCTTAACAGATGGTATCAACGTCTTCTGAGGACTCCTCTCAAGCTCTATTGCCAGGGCTATAATGAACGGGTCCGCAGCTGGTAATTCACTATCCACTTTAGCAAGCGACGGATATTTTTTCAGAATTTCTATAACAATTTTAATTTGATTTTCTGTGAGATCTTTGAATAATTTTTTCTGTTTCATCGCCCATTTTTTCAACGAATCGTCAAATACAGAAATCTCTTTAAGCACCTCTTTCGGGGCAATCAAAACTCCTTGATTGATTAAAGATTCAATTTTCTTCCAAAGGCTTGGAAAAACATCAATAGGATATTTGACATTTAATTCGATAAGGGAGCTAGAGTCGATGACATAATAATTAGTGTTTTTCATTTTTTAACACGACTGAGAACCTTTTCTAAGTTCTTTGCTTTAATCGACAGAAAATCAAGAGCATCACTATGTGTGATGAAGCCTTGTTCAAGATTATTGGCAACTAAGGCAACGAATTTCTGACCTTTTTCCTGTAAGCAGCGCTTATCAGCACTTGCTGCGAAACCACCAGGTTTTTCTTTTGCTTTATCGGGTTTATATCGTTCAAGAATTGTATCGTATTCACTTTGTGAAATGTAACGTAATTTGTACATGTTATATAGGAGCATGGCTTTGCTGACTTTATACCGTCTTGAAAGTTTGTTTAATATTGTTGTTTCAGAAAGATCTTCTTTGTATGTTGTAAATTCAGTCTTTGCTATCGATTCCGGTAGTAAAAATGCTGCGGCAAAGTCATTACACCATTTTTCAACAGGCCCTACTCGTTTTGCAAATAAGGTTCGTTCAGGCATGCTAACGCCAGATTCATGCAATAAAACATGGCCAAACTCATGCATCAAAGTAAAAATCCGTGCCTCGATCTGATCTTTTGAATTCACAACTAGTACTTCAGGGGAGTTATCAACCAAAGCCAATCCACGGGCATCCTCAAGAAGCATAGAAATCTGAAATGCAAGAATATTTTTTTCTTCAAGCGCATCTCGTAAAAAATTGAAAACCTCATATGGATTTTTTAACTTTCTTTGAAGCTCTTCAGTGAAATGAAAATCATTTCTGTAAAATTCAGCGATTTTTTTTGCATCATCATCTTGTTTTACATAGGCGACTGCTGTTCGTAATGGTACATTGAGATTTTCTGCAAGATCTTTACCAACATTCTGAAGTCGTCGTGCTCTTCGTATTGCAAGGATGGTTTTTTTATCGAATTTTCCTTCTCTCTGAGGAAGCATTCGATAATCTTTAGGTAATGGCGGTTCTTCCGGCGGCTTTGAAAGGAAAAATGTTGCTAATGGTCGCTTCAATGTATTAGATAATACCTCGAGTTGTTTAACAGTGGGGTGTACATTCCCGGTAAACCAGTTTTGAAATGTTGTTGGGCTGATTTTTAATTTCTTTGCAATCTCTGCATTAGCCCAACCTGATGTTTCTACTGCCCACTGAAGAACGGTTGGCTCAACCGCAACATCAAGAGATGGCTTTCGGGACATAATTTCTTTATCTCCAATCTGTATTTTATACTTTAAATTGAGATGAGTCTCTACTGAATTTATTTTTTTGATTCTAGTTCGTTTTTAAGTTTTAATAATGCTTCATTAATAGCATGAGATAGGGTTGAAAAACGTTTTGTTTTTATTTTTGATTCCACCCAGCTATAGAGTTCTGGATCTATTGAAACTGATCGTTTTACAGCTAACGGCCCTTTCTTTTTTGGTCGCACCATAAATTACGGTAATACACCGAAACTTATAAATACTTCCATTACTATAACATTTTTAGTAATACTAAAACTTACTAATAATGGTGAATAGAATTGAAAGAAAATCACGACCTAAAAAAGAATAATCATATCGAAAAAACAATTAAACTAAATCCTAAAACAGCTACATTTGAGAAAGTATCATTTCATGCTGAAAGATGGCAAAGACTTAGCAAATCATCTATAGAACACAGACTAAGATGCGCTAGAAGAATGTCTAAACATCCTATATTTCCAATTAATTTTAATAAACCAAATTACGGACAATTCATAGCATACATGGACTATAGAGAAACAGTTGAGAAAGCTACAGGTTATGCATTAAAAAATGATCTAAGAGCGATGCACATGTTTCTTAGAGCTTTTGACATAGATCCAACACAATGGTTCTATAAACTCCCAGTAATGCCTAGACATAAATATCGTAAAGTACCATTTCCTGAAATTGTCCATAAACTATGTAATTATAAATATTCCAAAAACCCCTATGAAAACGCACTTTATCAATATCTGATGTTTCATAATTTCTTCATTGGATGGAGAGTACCTAGTGAACCATCGATAATGTCAATTAAGGATGTTGACATCGACGGGAAAGGCAGAGGAAGCATTGTAATCACTGAAACAAAAAAAAGATATTCAAAAAGAGTAATCATTCCTGAAAGATATGTCATTTCATCACCAACATATAAGAGTTTTAAAAACTGGATAGAGCGCTGGCGACCAAAGGTTGAAAACCAATACAGTGGCGATGCATTATACTTGCAACCAAATGGGAAACCATTTACTGTGAGATATCTAGGTAAAAAATTAAGTGAGAATGGAAAAAAAGTATGGTCACACTATCAACCATATGTCTCAAGACACTGGTGTGCCATAGCTCTTTTAATCAGAACTAAAATAGAAACAAAAACATGGGATACAAGACGTGTACAAAAATACCTTGGACATGAAAAACCTTCCACAACTGATACTTATATTGAATTCGCAGAAGAATACTACAGACAAGAGCCAAAAGACTGGTTTTTACATGCACTTAGAAAACATAATAAAGGGTGAAAATAAGAGATGATAAAAATAGGCTCTCTTACCAAAAATCTTCCCTGTAAATGGGTATGGACTCGTCGGGATTTGAACCCGAGGCCTCCTCCATGCCAAGGAGGCGATCTTCCGCTGATCTACGAGCCCGAAAGCGTGACTAAAACTAATTTTAGCAAATAAAACTTGTGTATAAAACATTATTAAACAAAATTCTATCTTTAAATTAAAACATGAAAAAAAAGGAATTAGAAATATTGCTACAAAAAGTGCCTTTACCTGCAAAGCCAGTTCCTTATTTAGAACAATATTCTACACCTGCTAATATTGCGGCTGATATTATCTTTACTGCTCACCAATTTGGCGATATAGAAAATAAAACAATTGTGGACTTGGGTTGTGGAACAGGCATTTTCTCTGTAGGTGCAGCACTCACTGGTGCAAAAAAAGTTATTGGCATAGATATTGATAAAAATCTTATTAAATCCGCAAAGAAGTATGCAGAGGAAAATAAGTTGCCGATAGAATTTCTTGTACAAGATACTAGAATGGTAGAGTTGAATTGTGACACTGTGATCATGAATCCACCATTTGGCGCTCAGAAAAGCAATATAAGGGCTGATAGAAAATTTATTGAGAAAGGATTTGAAATATCGAAAATAATATATTCTCTCCATCTGAAAAAAACGATCCCGTTTATAGAAAAAATGATTTCTTCACTAAGTGGAGAGATTGTCTATCTAAAAGATTATCTCTTTCCAATAAAATCGATGTTCGACTTTCACAAAAAAGACATAATAAAATACGAAGTTACATTAATTAGAATTATCACAAACAGATAGTTTATAATCAAAATATATACTACAATTTTAAAAACTGATATGTGTTGACGATATTTGAAAATCAGGTTAAAGAGGTCTTTTATAAGACTTATCCGAAAATATAATAATATGGTACTTTATCTGCTTTCAACTCATAACTAAGGAAAGTGATGTAAAGTGGCACGGAAGAAAACAAAGAAATTCAGAGGATCGATGACGCACGGCAGAGGTAAAAAAGGCGGCAGAGGTGCTGGTCTAAGAGGTGGACGAGGTAATGCAGGTTTACATAAACATAAATATATGCACATGCTGAAATATATGCCTGACCACTTTGGAGTCCATGGATTCAAGCGACATCCCAGTCTTAGTAAAGAAATCAAAATTATCAATATCGGTCAGTTAGAAGAAAAATTTCCTGGGAAAAAAGACATTGATCTTACTAAAGAAGGGTTCGATAAATTACTAGGTGGCGGAACGATTAAGAATGGTCTCAAAATTAAAGTACGATCAGCATCACAAAAAGCGATAGAAAAAATTGCTGAAAAAGGTGGAGAAGTCAAGATAGTATAAGGTTTTTACTATGGCAGAGGAAAAAAAAAGTCGCCTATACGCATTGAAACCAGTCATCGAAAGATGGCCAGCTGTTACTAAACCTGAGGGGCATGTACACTTTCGCACAAAGATTATATGGACTGTCCTTTGCTTGATTATTTACTTCATTCTAACGAATATAATAATATTTGGTCTTAAAGGCCAAGTCCTTGATATGTTCGCCGGCTTTCGTGCCATTATGGCCGGGGCCTCAGGTTCAATCATGCACCTTGGTATAGGTCCAATTGTTACCGCGTCTATTATTTTGCAGCTTTTTGTTGGTGCGAAAATCATAAAACTCGATCTCACCAAAAAAGAAGATAAGGCAATCTATCAGGGAACCCAGAAGGTACTTGTTATTGTTATGATACTAGTAGAGGCCATACCTCAAGTATATGGTTATCTTAGTCCAAGCGATAGTCTGATAGGAATGGTTGGTGGCGGTTGGGCTAACGCTGTAATCATTTCTCAGTTGTTTATGGGAGCCTTCCTCGTATTTCTAATGGATGAACTAATTTCGAAATGGGGTATTGGATCTGGTATTTCTTTGTTTATTGCAGCAGGTGTTTCTCAGGCAATATTTACGGGACTCTTCAATTGGTTACCTTTTGATTCTACTCTTCCATTAAGTATATCAAACCCCCCATCTGGTGCAATCCCTGGAACTTACTACTTAACATCTCAAATGAGTTTGGGAGAGATTGTTGAAGGAGGCTATCAAATACTATTTATTGGACACCAGGGATTTCAGAATGCTATCGTTCCATTAATTGGTACAATAGCAATATTTCTAATTGTTGTTTATACTGAATCATCAAGAATTGAATTGCCATTGGCGCATGGGAAGGTAAGGGGGGCTAGAGGTAGATATCCCATTAGACTAATTTATGCTTCAAATATACCTGTAATTTTGATGGCCGCCCTTTTAGCAAATATTAACATGTTTGCTCTATTATTCTATACCCATCCTACTATGAGCAAGCTTCCTCTAGTAGGTCAGCAATGGTGGATAGGCGCGTACAATACGGCAGGAGGATCTACAGCACCTACTATGGGAGGAGCGTGGTATCTCTCAAACTTGAATGGTATAAACGGGTGGCTCATGCCAATGCTTGCGGGTGGGATACCTGGTGGTCATGCTGCATGGCAATATGCGCTAAAAGTCATAATATATCTATCAGTAATGATATTTGGATCTATCCTCTTTGCTAAATTTTGGATAGAAACAACTGATATGGGACCAAAAGCGGTAGCACGTCAGATTCAGAGCTCTGGTATGCAGATACCTGGTTTTAGAAGAGATCCGCGGGTTTTAGGAAGAGTTTTAGAGCGATACATCCCTGTTGTTACAATTATTGGCGGTGCTGCTGTTGGTGCTCTAGCAGGATTTGCAGATGCTATTGGTACGGTAGGAAATGCCAGTGGTACTGGTCTATTGCTTACAGTCGGTATTATGATTAACCTGTATGAACAAATTGCGCGAGAACAGGCCATGGAAATGCATCCTGTTTTAAGAGGATTCTTTGGCGCTGAATAGTGAGTGGCATATGGGACTTATTGTTGTTACAGGCATACCCGGTGTTGGTAAAACTACTGTTATGAAAAGAGCTGCAGAAGGTATGGATATACAATTTGTTACCTTTGGAACAGTCATGATAGAACTAGCAAAGGAAATTGGGTGGGTAAAAGACAGAGATGAAATGAGAAAACTTACTCTACAACAACAAAAAGAACTTCAAACAAAAACAGCAGAGAAAATAGGAAAAATGAAAAATGTTATTGTTGATACTCATTGTACAATAAAAACCCCAAAAGGATATTTACCTGGAATGCCTGAATGGGTAATTAAAAAACTTAATCCAACAGTAATAATCGTGGTTGAGGCTGACCCTGAAGAGATCTTCAATAGAAGAGCAAAGGACGATACAAGAAACAGAGACGAAGATTCTAAAGAAAAAATAGCTGAACATCAACAAATGAACAGAGCTGCTGCAATGGCATATGCTGCGTTAACTGGAGCTACAGTAAAAATAGTTATTAACCACGATAATGCTATAGATGATGCGGTAAAGGAAGCCGCACCTGTATTGGAGTGAAGGAAATGAATGAAAAAGCACAAGGGAGTCAGCTTTTACTGCTGATGTTAATAATGTTTATTATGATTTTTATCTTTGGAGATCCCGGCATTAGAACTTGGATTGCCCTTTCACTTAACTCTGCCTTTTATCCCCTTATTGGATTTGGAGGAGGATTGCCGGTTTTAACAATTATTCTTGCAGGAATAATTGTTGTTTTTCTCTCATCATTTTTCACAAATCTTTTCACAGACTGGAAGGCTATGGGAAAGGCACAAGAAACTAGCAGAGCCTTTCAAAAGGAGCTAGGCAAAGCTCGACGAGAAGGCAATACCAACAGAGTAAACAAACTAATGAAAATGCAACCACAGATAATGAAGATGACCACTCAATCATCAAGCGGAATGATGAAACCTATGTTTTTCTTGTTTATCTTCATAGCTCCCATATTTATTTGGTTACTGTATTTCCTAGGAAATTTGCAATATTACAGCATTACAGTACCATGGGCTACGGGTGTATCTTTATTTGACCGGTCTCCGATTTACATATCTAATTGGTTTTTACTATATCTTGTTTTTTCAATGGTAATTGGCCAGTTAATCAGACAAGGATTGAAGTGGGTTAGCTGGACTGAATGGTGGAAGAACACTAAGGGAAAAATTTTGCCTTCTTCAAAGTAAGGGAATTATGGTGACAGTTACCATAAGTGGAACACCTGGGAGTGGCAAAACCACCGTAGGGAAACTTCTAGCAGATAAACTTGGCCTTGAATATGTGTATTCTGGATTGATTTTTCGTAAGATGGCAGAAAAATACAAGATGTCGCTGGAAGAATTCGGCAGTTATGCAGAAAAACATAGAGAAATCGATCAGGAATTGGATGATTTTCAGTTAACGGCCCTTCGAAAAGGAAACATTGTCATTGAGGGTCGTATAACTGGATGGATTGCTTTCCGCAATAAAATACCTTCAATAAAAGTATTAATTGATGCTAATTTGGAAACAAGAGCTGGACGAATTGTAAAACGAGAAAGAGGATCTATAGAAAAAAGAAAAAAGGAGATTTTAAAAAGAGAAAAGAGCGAAGCTATAAGATATAAGAATTACTATAACATCAATTTAAATGATACATCTATTTATGATGTTGTTATAGACTCTTCTAATAAAACACCTGAAGAAATAACTAAAATAATTTTGAATAAGATTCAGAAATAAGCGATTTTTTATATTCTACTTATATTTCTGATTGAATGGAAAAGCATATGTTGCCCTCAGATAAGAAACGAAAAAGACTGATCAAAGTATCAGCTACTACAAGTACTCACTATGGGAAATCGCCAGATAAAATGAGTGTAAAGGAGTTGTTCAATAACGGCATTATTAATTTAAATAAGCCGAGTGGACCCACATCTCATCAGGTTGTTTCCTGGGTTAAAGAAATCTTAGAAACTGACAAAGCAGGTCACGGTGGTACGCTTGATCCTGATGTTACGGGAGTTCTCCCCGTTGCTTTAGGTGAAGCTACCCGAGCACTTCAGGTTCTTCTCTTAGCTGGAAAAGAGTATGTTGGGATCATGAAGCTTCACAAACAGTTGGAAAAAAACAAAATCACAGAAGTTTGTAATAGTTTTATTGGTGAGATTTATCAAATTCCACCTCTTCGATCAGCAGTTAAAAGAGTAAAAAGAAAAAGGCATATTTACTATCTCGAAATAATTGAGATGGAAGGAACAGAAGTTTTATTTCGGGTTGGTTGTGAGGCTGGCACGTATATTAGAACATTGTGTGTAGATATCGGAAAAAAATTAGGATGTGGAGCTCACCTTGCTGAACTTCGAAGAACTAGGGTGGGAAGCCTAACAGAAAACGAATCTGTAACACT
>Ga0209636_10005981_pt1 | contig 12427 bp, 8 predicted proteins | sample DeeMarSWOR152_54_FD_187464 | JGI IMG/M metagenome (GOLD analysis project Ga0209636, IMG submission 187464) | Marine sediment microbial communities from White Oak River estuary, North Carolina - WOR-1-52-54 (SPAdes) (version 2) | ecosystem: Environmental > Aquatic > Marine > Intertidal zone >...
AAAAAGTACCTAGAGCCCTTCCTGCCTGTTCCTCGAATAGTGCACCAAGACGGGCGCTATGGGCTGTCATTAGACTACCCTCAGTCCATCGGAAAAGTTCACGGCTTTTACGGGAACTTCGGGGTTATGGTCAAGGCGTACAGTTACATCTTGAGCATGGGGCCGGAGGACCTCAAAAAGGCCAGCCAACTGGCCGTGCTGAACGCGAATTACGTCAAGGAGGGCCTCAAGACCGTGTTCACCCTTCCCTATGACAGGCCGTGTATGCACGAGTGCGTCTTCTCCGACAAGAGACAGAACGTGCATAAGATCACCACATTGGATATGGCAAAGCGGCTCATAGATTGCGGTTTTCATCCACCCACCATCTATTTTCCCCTGGTGGTGGCCGGAGCCATCATGGTGGAACCAACGGAGAGCGAATCGAAGGAAACCCTCGAGCAATTCATAGAGACGTGCAAGGCTATAGCACATGAGGCAGAGGAAGACCCGGAGGTGCTGCATGAAGCACCCAAGAACGCCAAGGTAAGAAGGCTGGATGAGGTAACCGCGGCACGCCAGCCTTGTCTCATAGATTGACACCCGTTACATTTCATCCCATGGAGAAGCCGATATCATGTCCGATAACCAACCCTTGGAGATCGTAATCGTTGGGCTTGGTGTCAGTGGCCTTTACGCCTCCAAGGGCGCCCTCAGCTTCAACCGCAAATGCCACGCAACCATCATTGAGAAGCGGGACTTCGACCAGTTCTCCCCCTGCGGACTTCCCTATGTGATTGAGGGGCTGGTCAGGGACTTCGAGGACCTGAAGTACGCTGTCCCCGAGGTGAGGAACAAGTTGACCAAGCTGCTGCACCATGAGGTTGTCTCCGTTGATGCCGATAAGAAGGTGGTCAAAGCGCTGGACCTTCACGCCTCGGAGGAGAAGGAGATCCGATACGACTCGCTCATCCTGGCCACAGGTGCATCTCCCATCAACCTCCCCATTCCCGGCGCGAATGAGCTCTTGGGGAAGGGGGTCCATTTCGTGTCGGACATCGAGAACAGCAGGGCCCTTCTCGAGGCAGCAAAATCGTCGAAGAAGAAGAGGGCGGTGGTCGTCGGTGGTGGTGCGACGGGACTTGAGGTGGCGATAGGACTGCGGACACTGGGACTTGATGTGGCGGTGACCAAGAGGACCCCGCCCCCTTTTCCGCGCAACCTTGATCCGGAGATGGGAAAGATCATCGTTGAGCATCTGGAAAAACGGGGAATCAGGGTGCTCTTCGGCAAGGGGATCGACCGCATCAACGGTTCCGAAAAGGTGGAATCGGTGGAGATAGCCGGTGAGACCATCGACTGCGACATCGTGGTCATGGCCGTCGGTATGAGGGGGAACACCAAGCTCGCGGAAACGGTGGGGGCAAAAACCGAAAAGGGATCGGTGGTGGTGGACAATCGGATGGAAACCTCCGTCAAAGGCGTGTATGCCGCAGGCGACCTCGTCCAAACATACTCCCGCATCGATGGGACGCCAACGGTGATGCTGCTTGCCACATCGGCCTATAGACAAGGGATGGTAGCCGGAACGAATGCTGCCGGAGGAAACACGGCATACCCTGGGGCGCTCAATACCTTCCTCACGGTCATCGGGGGGTTGGAAGTGGCGTCTACCGGATATACCCTCGAGACGGCGAGGGACTTGGGCCATGATGCCGAGGCCATCTCCACCAGAGGGGAGATAAGGCCCCACTACATTCCCGATGGAAAGGAGATGAACCTGCGGGTGGTCGTGGATTCCAAGGACGGGAGGATTCTCGGCGCGCAAGCCGTTGGCGAGGAGGGGGCCGGTTGGAGAATTAACATCTTCGCCCTGGCGATACATGGCGGGATGACCCTTTACGACCTCATGGATGCGGAGCTTTCCTACAGTCCCCCCGTGTCACAGATGTACGATCCCATCTCGCAGCTTGCGGAGGTAGGGCTCAAGCGGCTCAGGCTTCCGCCGAGGGAATGTAAAAAGGTTTTCCTCCCGGAGAAAAGATGAAAAAAGGCACCTTTTATCATTGAGTGCCTTCTCCCGTAACTCTGCTAAACGAAACCAGCGTTTCGGTGTACATACGGCTGCACTTTAGGCGATCCATGGAAGGAGAGCAAGACTTCTCCATCCGCCTGGCCTATTCGGGCATCAACACGTCGGAGATCAAAGAAGGCCTGGGTACGTTTAAGGCCTTCATCGAAGGCTAGACCATCCACTGGCAAACCGGAGGGTATTCCCGGAGCAACAAGAAGAAAAGGAGATGACCCATGAGCGAACTCGAACGAACCGTGTTCTACGATCGACACGTGGCCCTGGGCGCCAACATGGTGGAATTCGCAGGTTGGGAGATGCCGGTGTGGTACGCCGGCATCATAGAGGAACACCTGGCCACCCGCAAGGGGGCAGGGCTCTTCGATGTCTCCCACATGGGCAGATTTATCGTGCGCGGTGCAGGGGCAGTGAAGTTCCTTCAGCATGTCCTGACCAATAACGCTGAAGCCCTCGACATCAGAGAGAGGGGTGCACAGTACACCGTCATCCCCAACGAAACCGGTGGGGCCGTTGATGACGCGTTTCTCTATCACTTCGTCGAGGATGAATATCTCTTGGTGGTCAACGCCGCCAACCGCCAGAAGGACTGGGAGCACCTCCAGTCGTTTCTCAAGGATTTCGATGACGTTGAGCTGACCGACCGCACCAAAGAAATCGCCATGATTGCGCTTCAGGGGCCGATGTCACGCGATCTGCTGGGAGAGATCATCCAGTCCGGTCCGCCTCCAGAGCCCATGCGAAATGCCGTAAGTGTTGTAACGATCTCAGATGCCAAAGTAATGGTGGCCCGCACCGGTTACACTGGCGAGCCCGTGTGTTTTGAGCTCTTTGCCAGCAGAGAAGCCGGCCTGAAGCTTTGGGACCAACTCGTGGCCAGGGGAGCAACGCCCATTGGCCTCGGTGCACGGGACACGCTTCGCCTAGAAGCCGGCTTACCGCTTTATGGCCATGAGCTGGGTGAAGACCACGAGGGCAATGAAATCCCCATGATGGCCTGCCCACAGGTGAAGTTCGCCATGAGCTTTTCAGGGCTCAAGGGCGAGTTCGTTGGCCGGGCTGCTCTGGCCAGGCAATTTGAAGCACTCGGAAAAATTATTGCCTGCGATTACTCGATGATTTCCGACCTGCCTCGCCTGATCCAGTCGATTGCGGTGGCAGGACGAGGCATTGCCCGTGAGGGGGCTAAGGTGTTCAAGGGTGACAAGCACGTTGGCTACGTGACCAGCGGCACGATGATCCCCATGTGGGCCACCAAAGGCGAAGGGTTGGCTTCCACCCAGACCGACCAGCGGGAGCTTCGGCCGATCTGCCTGGCCTATATCGACAGCGACATAATCGAGGACGAGAAGGTCACCATTGATATTCGCGGCAGGGCAGTCGATGCTGTAGTTGTCCCGTTCCACATGCGCAGTGATGCACCTCCGTATGCTCGCCCAATCGCCTTCGATCACGAGCTGGAGGCTGAGGAACTGCCAACCGGCGATGCGCCCACCAAAGTGCGGCACCTTCTGGAAAAGGCCCTCGAGAACACACGCTGGCGGCAGCGGGAATGCATCAACCTTATTCCCTCGGAAATGACGATCTCCCCGATGGCCCGACTGGTTTCGGTCATGGACCCGGCCTTCCGCTATGCCGAGCACAGAAAGCTGGAGGCCTTCTACGAGGCGGACATTTTCTACTACCAGGGCACAGAGTTCATCGGAGAGGTTGAGCGGCTGCTGGCTGAGGAGATGAGGGAGTTCCTGGGCTGCGAGGAAGTGGAGATGCGGCTCATCAGCGGACAAATGGCCAATACAGCCGTGTTCAGCGCGATGGTGGATTACATCAACCGCGCAGACCGCAAGCGCGAACCGCGGCGAATCCGCCAGGTGATGAACAACCACATTGGCAAGGGCGGTCACCTCAGCGCTCAGCCCATGGGCGCCCTGAGGGACTATGTCGCCCATGATCCCCGCACGGAGCGGCCGGCTGTGGTAAATTTCCCGGTGCTGGCCGAAAATCGCTACAACATTGACGTGCCAGCCACACTGGAACTTATCGATGAATACCGACCGGAGCTGATCATCTTCGGCAAGAGCATGGTCCTCCACAAAGAACCGGTTGCTGAGATCTCGCGATTCCTTAACGCCCAGGGCATTGATGCGGTGGTGATGTACGATATGGCCCACGTGCTCGGGCTCATCGGCCCGCGTTTTCAACAGCCCTTTGCCGAAGGGGCGGACCTCGTGACAGGCTCGACGCACAAGACATTCTTTGGCACCCAGCGTGGCATTGTGGGCAGCAGGTTCCAGGAGCACGAGGAGCGTTTCGAGCTCTGGGAGGCCCTCTATCGGCGGTCGTTCCCCGGCTCGGTGTCCAATCACCACCTCGGCACGTTGCTGGGGCTCCTGATAGCCGCCTACGAGATGAACCACTTCAAGGACGAATACCAGGCCAAGGTGATCGCCAACGCCAAGGCGTTCGCCAGAGCGATGAAGGACTGCGGCCTGGATGTCGCTGGCGATCCAACTATTGACTTTACGGAAACACACCAGGTGGTGGTGAATGTGGGATACGGCCACGGCCCGGAAATCGCCAGCCGACTCGAAGCCAACAACATCATCTGCAACTATCAGGCTGGCCCAGACGAAGAGGGGTTCACCGCCTCAGGGTCTCTGCGGATGGGCGTATCCGAGATGACTCGCTTCGGTATGGGAAGAGACGACTTCCGCGCCCTGGCCTCCCTTATTCACGACATAGTGGTGAAAAAAGCCAACGTCACCGACCAGGTCAAGGAGCTGAGGGAACGGTTCTGCGAACTTCGGTTCTGCTTCCGCGGCAACGAATACACCGACGTTATGGAGAAGCTTCACGAGCTTCTTTGAGAAGCAAGATGATACGTGCAGCAAGAGCAGTGGCGGATCAGGCCCGTGCACTGAACAATGAAGCTCGGGTGAGCACGTTACCCGACCCCTGGTTTATTGACCACTGATTGCGACCGCCCAACATGAGCATGCACCGGAGGTCGTTATTCACGCCGCCGATGATAATAGACGTTATATGGTTTCATCAGTTTATAGGGTATAAAAAGAGCGAGCAGCCTAAAAAACAAGCGGAAGTTCTTAAGAAACGTATTTGCAATGTGGAAAAATTTAGCGAAATATACAATCTTTGTAATCGTTTCTTAACTTCCAAAGCCGGATGTATAATGATTGCCTTAGCGGAAGATGCAGCTAAGAGGAAGGAGGAGTAGGTTATGGATCTTTTCGCCAAGAGGGTTGGACTCATCGATACTGAGAATGCTTTTAAGATAGGGCCTTTAATCCGAGCCGTTGAGGAGCAGGGGAAAGAGGTGGTCAAATGCAATCTGGGGGAGCCGGATTTTCCCGTTCCGGAATTTATCAAGGAGGAAGTTAAAGCGCAGCTCGATCGGGATAACACGCACTATTGTGATCCCCAGGGGATCCCCTCACTCCGGGCCGCCGTTGCGAAGCAGCTTAGCGAGACACGGGGAATTCGGGCAACGGCTGATCGAGTCGTGGTGTTTCCCGGTGCTAAACCTCCCATTGGCTTGTGTCAGCAAACCTATTGCGATCCCGGGGATGAGATCATTTACCCGAGCCCTGGATTTCCCATCTATGAATCATTTATCAATTATGTGGGGGCTCAGCCCGTTCCCCTGCATTTGAGCGAGGAGAGGAATTTTTCTTTTTCAGGGGTGGATATTGGACCTCTCATCACCGAGAAGACAAAGATGATCATCCTTAACTTCCCCTCGAACCCCACGGGGGGTGTGGCCTCCCCGGAACAGCTTCGAGACTTAGCTGATGTGATTCGAAGGCGGTGTTCCGAAGAGGTTCGCGTGTTTTCCGATGAGGTGTACGAGCATATCCTTTTCGATGAGAGCGAGCACCACAGTATTATTTCCTGTCCGGGGATGGAGAAGGTCACTATTCTGGTCAGTGGGGCATCGAAGAGCTTTTCCTGGACCGGGGGTAGAATCGGGTGGGCTCTCTTCCCCACGGTAGAGGAGGCTGAGGTCTTCAGGAATCTCAATATCAACTATTTTTCCTGTATTCCTCCGTACAATCAGGAAGGGGCTCGTATCGCCCTTGAGTCACCACTCAGCCAGGACGCTATTCGTACGATGGTGACCATTTTCCAGGAGCGGAGGGATTTAGTCGTCGATGGGCTGAATGAAATCGAGGGGATTCGGTGCCAAAGGCCGAAGGGGGCATTCTACGTCTTCCCGAACGTCGGCGAAGTTGGCGATAATCTGGGGATTATGGATGCGTTTCGGAGTCTCCCTACTGACCTCAGGGGGAAGACGAGCCCTTCGACCCTCTTGCAGATGTTTTTGCTGTTCGAACATCAGGTGGCAACCATGGATCGGAAGTCCTTTGGTCGCATTGGGGCCGAGAACTTCCACTATTTGCGACTCTCCTTCGCTACGGACACGGAATCTCTGAGAGAGGGATTGAGACGCATCTCTCGAGCCTCTGGGGACAGGGAAGGTTTCAGGCGTTTTTTCAACCGGGGAGAACATCTCTATTGAAGGCGGTGCAACGTTCCCACCGACAAGAAGGGCCGGTTTTCTTGACCCTCGAATGAGATGACAGGAGGATAGAATACCATGAAGCCCAAGGTCTTAATAAGCCGGAAGATTTTTGATGAGGTCCTCGCTATTATTAAAGAACATTTCGAGGTTGAGGTGAACCAGAGCGATACTCTTCTATCCCCAGAAATGTTGATAAAAAAACTTCAAGGCAAGGCGGGGGCAATCATTCTGCTCACTGAGAGGATTGATGAGGATGTTCTTTCTCATTGCCCCGAGCTAAAGATTGTCTCTAACATCGCCGTAGGATATGATAATATTGATGTTGAGACATGCACCCGTCGAGGGGTCATGGTTACGAATACACCTGGAGTCTTAGACGACACCACGGCCGATTTCGCGTGGGCGTTATTGCTCGCTACGGCAAGACGCGTCGTTGAAGCGGATCAATATCTCCGTTCCTCCAAATGGAAGGGATGGGGATTAATGCAATTCTTGGGTTATGATGTTCACCACAAAGTCCTTGGCATATGTGGTTTGGGGCGAATTGGACAGCGCGTTGCACGACGTGCCAAGGGATTTGATATGCAGATATTGTATACAGATGTTATCAGGATGCCTCGGTCCATTGAAGAAGAGCTGAGAGTTCGTTTCGTTGATAAGATAACCTTGCTGAGGGAGTCCGATTTTGTAACGCTCCATGTGCCCTTAATTCCCGAAACAAGACACTCTATCTCCGCGGCCGAATTAGACCTTATGAAACCCACCGCAATTTTGATCAATGCGTCTCGAGGCCCTGTTGTTGATGAGAAGGCATTAGTTCAGGCTTTGCAGGGCGGAAAGATTGCCGGTGCTGGGCTGGATGTTTATGAAAGGGAGCCCGAGGTCGAGCCTGCTCTCATACGGATGAAGAAAGCTGTTTTGGTGCCTCATATTGCGAGTGCTTCTCATGAGACCCGGCTAAGGATGTCGAAGATGGCGGCAGAAAATTTGGTGGCAGGGCTCACGGGTAAGCGCCCTCCAAATCTCGTGAACGATAAAGTACTTTAATTCTCTACCGATTCCACTCCATTGCATTCATTCACCGATGATCTTCACGAGGACCCGCTTTTTCCTTCTGCCATCAAACTTTCCGTAAAAGACCCGCTCCCACGGCCCGAAGTCCAGTTCTCCATCCGTGATGGCAACCACAATCTCCCGATTCATGATCTGACCCTGTAGCCCGCGGCGATTCGTGAGAAGATAGAAGTAAGAACATGAACGGGAAGTGAAAATCCTCGATAAAGTAGGTCTGCGTGGACGTTCCATCCATTCCCCATTATTTCTCACGGCAATGGAGCATCCCATGTGTTGTCAAGGACTTGGGTTTGGAAGTTTTCTCCACCCGGGCGAAAACCATCGTCCCTCCGCTTCGGTGCTCCACGATCTGTTGTCCAACCTAAAGGAATTCTTGGCCACCCTAAAGCTCCCTTCACGAAAAATAGTTAGCTAAGATCCTTTAATATCCGCCCTAAGGAACGCGGATAGTAATTGGCCCCAAAATGACCAAAGAGGTTAGGAGCCGGTTTTTCCCGTTTTGCTCACCCTCCAAGGGTTCCCCAATTCTCCAGCAGATTACCCGGAGGGGAAGGGAGCACTCCTATCCAGCCCTGATGGGCGTGTGGATCGCAGCGCTTCTTAAATTGTCAAATAAGATCAAATACTTACAAAAATGTTTCCCACAAAACTTGGGTGACTGCAGTCGGATTTCATATTGAAAAATGTCTCTGTTGGACGTATTATGGGAATAATAAAGGGAAATTCAGATGAAGGGACCGTTCAAAAAGGGTCATCTCATTGTCATCGGGGGCGGGTTAGCTGGTTGTGAGGCGGCTTGGCAAGCATCCTCCCGGGGAACGAAGGTGACCCTCCTTGAGATGAAGCCGATCCGATTTTCACCCGCTCATCGATCGGATAATTTGGGGGAATTGGTCTGTAGCAATTCGTTGAAGTCAACCTCCCTAGAAAACGCCGTTGGTTTGTTGAAAGAGGAGATGAGGCGGCTCGGTTCGCTCATTATTGAGGCTGCCGATCACACGAAGGTGCCGGCGGGGGGGTCTTTGGCCGTGGATAGGGAAGCGTTTTCCCGGTATATCACCAGGGCCTTAGAGAAAAAAAACAGCGTTGAAATAAATAGAAGGGAGGTGGATCGCATTCCCTTCCATCTCCCCACAATCATCGCCACAGGACCTCTGACATCGGATCGACTCGCCAAGGAGATCATAGCTTTAACGGGAACACGGGCCCTCTATTTTTACGACGCCATCTCCCCCATCGTTGCCCGAGAATCCATTACTATGAAGGCCACCTTTAGGGCGTCCAGATATGGAAAAGGAGGGGACGACTACATCAACTGCCCCATGAGCAAAGAGCACTATTATCGCTTTGTCGATGAATTACTCACGGCTGAGAGGGTTCCGACGAGGGATTTCGAGAAAGCCCTCCCCTTCGAGGGATGTTTGCCCATCGAGGAAATGGCGGAACGGGGCGCTGACACCTTGGCCTTTGGTCCATTAAAACCCGTCGGTTTAATCGATCCCAAGACGGGCCAACAACCCTTTGCCGTAGTCCAATTGAGGCAGGATAACCTCTCGGATACCTTATACAGCATGGTGGGGTTTCAGACAAAATTGAGATGGGGGGAACAGGAGCGGATCTTCAGGATGATTCCGGGGCTGGAAAGGGCGGAGTTCTTCCGATTTGGAAGTCAACATCGGAATACATTCATCAATGCGCCTAAGGTATTGAAGAACACCCTTCAGGTGAGAGGGCAGCCGAATATCTTCTTTGCCGGGCAGTTGACAGGCGTAGAGGGCTATGTGGAGTCCGCGGCTATGGGATTGCTGGCTGGGTTAAACGGCCACCGGTTGATGAGGGAAATGGACGTTGTGGTTGCACCTCCAACAACAGCCTTGGGATCACTGGTTACTTATATAACGAGACCCCCTTTTAAGGACTTTCAGCCCATGAACGTCAATTTTGGCCTCTTTCCCCCTTTGAGCCCAAAGCTCAAGGGCAGGCTCAAACGGAGGAGGTTGGCTGAGAGGGCTCTAAAGCATCTCGAAGCTTGGAAGGAAGAGATAGGGTAGGGCTTTAGGGGGTCATTTTTCAGGAAGGCTTGGATGAGGGGAAAAGGTTTCGTCATCGCTTTAGTCTTGGTTCCATTGATTTACCTTTTATTCGTCAGACCCCTTCTCATCTCAGAGGAAGCCAGAATACGAAGGGCTGTCAAAGAGGGAGTTCAGGCCATAGAGGCCGAGGACTTGGGGAAATGTCTCCGGCATGTTTCCCTTCATTATAAGGATGAATACGGGTTGACATATGTGGGCGTTAAGGGGCTTTTAACCCGAATTTTCCAGGATTTTGAGGGCTTTGAAATTGATTTCAGAAACCTCGGGATCACCTTCCTCGATGAGGAGGTAGCCTCCGTAACCTTCGGCCTCAAGGTGAAGGTGAGTTATGGGGGACAAAGAGTCTATCTTCTGGGATCTGGGGATTTTTCGAATCGGATAAAGTTGAGCCTCATTAAGGAAGGAGGCAGATGGAAGGTAACCCAAGTGGAGGGGGTTGAAGCCCATGGAATCGGGCAAGGATTGCCCAAGGTGGTAAGGAGATGCCTAGACAATACTGTTTGAAGTGCCGTAAGCGTTTGCCAGAGGGAAGCCTAAAATACGTAGTGGATATTCGGGTTTATGCGGATTTCGACGGGGTATTGAACTTTCCCGGGGGGGACATCGAGGAGGAGGTTCACCGATTGATGGGGGAGATTGAGAGGATGGATCCCCATGAACTGGAAAAGGATGTCTACCAAGAGATGGCTTTTCTCCTCTGTAAGGGATGTAGGGACAGATTTATGGAAGACCCCCTCTCCAGAGGTGAAGGCCCTTATCGAGCGGGGGAGGGGTCCTCGCAATTTATCCATTAATGAAAAGGGCGAACGTTCATGGTATGATGAGGGCTCGTAAGTTCCTTCCGAAGGGCGATGGGGAATTGGGTGTTGGTTACCCATTGGCCAGGGCACCGGAAAAGGGGGATGGCATCTCGTAGCTGATCATGGTGGTCGTTGCGGTATGGCTTTGATCAAAGGTTTTCATCGTAGAAGAAAAGATACATGGGTCAAGAAAGTGGCCGGGAAGATTGTCATCGTGCCCATAGGGGAGGTCGATGGCGGGATATTGGAGAGTTTGCAAGACTCCATTGGGAAAATCCTCGAGAAAGAGGTTTGCATGGGGCAAGCCTTAAATCCCCCTGATTTTGCTTACAACGGGAGGAGAAAACAGTATTTTTCGTCGGCCATCCTTCTCAAACTCAAGGAGGTCGAGAGGGAGATAGGGGATCGGGTTCTCGGGGTGGTCGACTTTGACCTCTATGTTCCCTCCTTAAATTTTGTATTCGGAGAAGCCGACTTGGAAAACCGGGTGGCGATCATCTCCCTTTGCCGGTTGAGACAGGAATTTTATGGTTTATCCGAGGATATGGAACAATTCAAGGAACGGGTTCTCAAGGAAGGAATTCATGAATTAGGCCATACCTATGGGTTGGGACATTGCTCCAATCCACTTTGCGTTATGCACTTCTCCAATAGGTTGTTGGATACCGATATCAAAAAGGCCTCCTTATGTCCACAATGCGGAAAGCGGTTTAAACAGGGGCGTTTAAGCCCGGATTAGTTTCTCGGGGGCCTCTTTTCTGACCCCCTTTGTCCCGCTGAGTGGCCTTTCCTCGAAGGATTGAAATGGTTATCTCCCGTTCGATTCGCCCCGAACAACTCCATGGAACCGAACTGGAGGTTTGCGAGACGATCCTCTATGATCGGCTTCCCGACAAAAGGGTTCGGTGCACTATTTGCCAGCGCCGGTGCGTTATATGCGAGGGCAAAAGAGGGTATTGTGAGACCAGGTTGAATCGGGAAGGCCACCTCTACTCCCTCATCTATGGACGAGTATCAGCGATAATGGTCTCTCCCATTGAGAAAAAACCCCTTTTCCACTACTATCCGGGCAGCCACTGGCTTTCCCTGGGGAGCTTGGGCTGCAATTTCAGGTGCCCTGGCTGTCAGAATTGGGATATTGCCCATGCAAAGCCAGAAGAAGGAGAAAGACACATCCGGTATCTGGCACCGGGGGAAGTTATTCAGTTGGCCAAGGATAACGAGTGTATGGGAATTTCCTGGACCTACAACGAACCGACCCTCTGGTTCGAGTATACTTTAGACTGTGCGAAATTTGCCAAGGAAAAGGGTTTGAAGACCAACTACGTCACAAACGGGTTTATCACGGCCGAAGCAATGGATCTGATAGGGCCCTATCTGGATTCCTTTCGGGTCGATATAAAGGGATTCTCCCAAGGGAGCTACCGAAGAATCGCTCATCTGGACAGTTTTGAGGGAATTTTGGAAGTGGCCATCAGGGCACAGCGAAAATGGGGCATGCATGTGGAGGTCATCTCCAACCTTATTCCGGGATGGAACGATGACATGCAACAGCTAAAGGATATCGCTGCTTGGATTCGTCGCTCTTTGGGAAAATCTACTCCATGGCATGTGACCCGGTTTGTTCCCTATTTGGACCTTTCACATTTGCCTCCCACCCCGGTGAGGGTATTGGAGACGGCAAGGGAGATTGGTCTGAAGGAGGGCTTGGAATACGTCTATTTGGGGAATGTCCATGGACATCCCGCCGAGAACACTTACTGCCCCCGTTGTGGAAATCTCCTTGTTCGAAGGAATGGGTTCATCGTCCTAAGGAATGACATTGCCGATGGCAGGTGTGCCCAATGCGGTT
>Ga0209636_10005982_pt1 | contig 12424 bp, 12 predicted proteins | sample DeeMarSWOR152_54_FD_187464 | JGI IMG/M metagenome (GOLD analysis project Ga0209636, IMG submission 187464) | Marine sediment microbial communities from White Oak River estuary, North Carolina - WOR-1-52-54 (SPAdes) (version 2) | ecosystem: Environmental > Aquatic > Marine > Intertidal zone >...
GAGCCCCATTTGATGATTATGCCTAGAATTGGTGGAAGCAAAATGAACGCGAAAAATATGATTATTGAAACCGTGTAGATGGTGTTTTTTATCACCTTTTTCGATGAAAGCTTGTCTAATGTTTCAATGATTTTGGGTTCAGGCACTATTTTCTTTCCGCCTACATTTAAGTTCCATAATTTCAGCGAAACTTTCCTTTTTTCACTTGTGTTTTCTGCTCATAAATTTTCCGCAAGAGAAGATGTTTCACAATCTTCCATTTTCAAAATCCTAATCACTCTTACGCCAAATTCCTTGACGTAAACTTGTTTATAATAAATTGGATGTATTCCGCTCAATTCCAACATTTTCATCGTCACGCTAATTTTAAACTAGTTTAATATACCTTAAGACTATTTAATGAAATCTTTAAACATATACAATTGCTCGTTAAAAACTAGTGAGCTAGGGGGTTGAGGTTAAATTATGGATGTTTTAGAAACTATTAAAGGTAGAAGAAGCATAAGAGCATTCAGAAGTCAACGTGTTCCAGCGGAAATTGTAGAAAAGCTTATCGATGCAGCACGGTGGGCTCCTTCTGCTGGAAACATTCAACCGTGGGAATTCATAATTGTCCGAAAACCAGAAATCAAGAGAAGACTGGCTGAGGCTGCTTTAGACCAAACCTTCATTGAAGAAGCTCCTGTTGTAATCGTTATTTGCGCAAATGAAGATCGATCCTCACTAGGTTACGGCATGCGCGGCAAAACTCTGTATAGCATTCAGGACACAGCAGCCGCCATACAAAACATTCTTCTGACTGCTTACTCCCTTGGATTAGGCACGTGCTGGGTTGGCGCATTCAGAGAGGAGGAGGCACGAAAAACATTGAAGATTCCTCATGGAGTGAGACCAGTGGCCATAGTTCCTGTGGGTCATCCTGCTGAGTCTCCTCCACCACGAGATAGACGACCTATGAGTCAAGTAGTTCATTATGAAACCTTTTAGACTGACTTGCATAAACTCGACAAATTTAACAAATGAAATTTTAATATCTTCGCTTTCACACTCTATGTTCATGAGGTTTAATTATTGAGATATGCTGTAATTGCTGAAGCCTACGAAAAAATCGAAGCAACGACAAAAAGGTTGGAAATGACAGACCTCCTAGTCGACCTTCTTAAAAACACATCGAAGAAAATTATAGACAAAGTCGTATACTTAACTCAAGGTAAAATATATCCAGACTTTGTTGGTCTTGAAATAGGAGTAGCTGAGAAACTTGCAATAAGAGCCCTCGCTCGGGCTTCTGGAAGAAACGAAAGCGAAATCAAGGAAGACCTAAAAAAAACTGGAGATACTGGAGGAACCGCTCAAAAATTTATAGCAAGCAAAAGGCAAGTAACCTTCTTTCAGCAACCACTAACCGTTCAGAGAGTCTACGAAACCCTCGACAAAATGGCTCGGGCTTCAGGATCAGGCGCAATTGACTTTAAAATCTCGCTTTTAGCTGGCCTTTTGGCCGCTGCAACTCCCAAGGAAGCCAAATACATCATGAGAACAGTTACAGGAAATCTGCGTTTAGGCATAGCTGACATGACAGTTCTAGATGCTTTGGCAATGGCATATGGCGGCGGAAAGGAAACTCGTGAATTTATCGAAAGGGCCTACAACATCTCCTCAGACCTTGGGAGAGTTGCAAAAACCGTTGCTGAAAAGGGCTTAGAAGGAATCAAAAAATTTCACGTTTCAATAGGTGAACCCATACGACCTATGTTAGCAGAACGGCTCTCCACACCAGAAGAAATCCTAGAAAAACTTGGCGGAAAATGCGTAGCCGAGTACAAGTACGATGGTGAAAGAATACAAGCCCACAGAAAGGGCAACAAAATCATGTTATTCTCTAGGCGTCTAGAAAACATTTCAGACCAATACCCAGATGCTATAGAACTGCTTGAAAAACATGTAAAGGCCAGAAACGCTATCTTAGAGGCGGAGTGTGTCGCAATAGATCCTGACACTGGTGAAATGCTTCCTTTTCAAGAGCTTATGCACCGGAGACGTAAATATGGGATTGAAAAAGCCATGAGAGAATATCCAGTTTCCCTCTTTACGTTTGATGCACTCTACATTGACGGCAAAGACCTAACCTTGGAGGCCTATCCGATTAGGCGACGAACGCTGGAAGAGACTATACAGGAAAGCAACAGAGTGAAAATCGCAGAACACATAATCGTCAGCAGTGTGGAAAAACTTGAAAATTTCTTCTTAAAAGCTATAGAAGATGGTTGCGAAGGCTTAGTCTGCAAATCCATTGCAGATAACTCTGTTTATCAAGCTGGTGCCAGAGGCTGGATGTGGATAAAATATAAACGAGATTATAAAAGCGAAATGACGGACACAGTGGACTTGGTCGTTGTCGGTGCCTTCCATGGTAGAGGAAGACGAGTTGGAACATACGGGGCGCTGCTTTTGGCGGCCTATAACTCTGACAATGACACTTTTGAAACTGTAACGAAATGCGGGACCGGATTTACTGATGAGGATTTAGCGAAACTGCCAAAAATAATGGGAAAGCAAACGCTTTCTCATAAGCATCCACGTGTGTACTCAAAAATTGAGGCTGGTATATGGTTCGAACCTGTTGTTGTAATAGAAGTTATAGGTGCAGAAATTACTTTAAGCCCTGTTCATACATGCGCTATAGGTGTAGCTCGGAAAGGAAGTGGCTTGGCTATCAGGTTTCCGAGATTTACAGGGAATTATCGACTTGACAAAGCAGCTGAAGACGCGACAACAGTTGAAGAAATAGCTGAAATGTACCAGAGTCAGTTAAAAAAAAGGGGAGGTTAAGAGCTGTTGTCAGACGATCTTTACTTGATGGTTTACAGTTGGCTTTATGGCAGCACAACTAGTTTTATGGTTGAATCCTCGATGGGAATGATGGAGTCCCTAGAATCTAACAGGAATGTCTTAAAGAGGCCTTTTTCACTGAAAGATAATGTCGGCTCTTCGTATTCATCTACAAAATACCCAAAAATGATGGTGGCAAGCGTTCCATTACCATTTTTTCCAGTGACCGAGCCGTAGAGCGTGCCTCCTAATAGTAGTCTGCCTTCGCCAATGTCTGATGCATTTAAGAAGAATGGATAATCTGTTCCAAGAAATTCTCCTGGGTCATTTTTGATAATTTTTAATTGGCTTGAGTTGAAGGTTATGAGGGTTTGCCAGGTGTATAAATCGTCAACATTGTTGATTTCAAGGGCCATCGTAAAGTTTCCTATGACTGTTGGTTGCTGATACGTCTCGTTCGGTGCAAAGAATTTTGCCAAAACGTATCCGGATGTGGAGGAACCTATTAGAAGTGCAATTAACATTAAGCCTGTTTTGAACCTTCTATTTTCGAATAAGTTTGAAACTCTTTTCGCAAATTTTCCGCCATTGTTGTCAAACTTTGAAGCTCCATTTAACATATACTTTCCGTCCTTTTTGATGAGGATGTCGTCTTCGCACATCGTCTTCAGTCTTAAAGCTAAGGTCTTTCGAGGAAGCTTTGTGATACGTAGTAGTCGAGTGAAACTTTCTGGCTTTTTTCTGGTTGCATCTCGAATTAGATTGAAATCAGCTTCCTTACGTTTTTCCAGATTTATTGTCATCCCGCAATTCGGACACACTATTTGAGGCATATGACATCCGTATGAATCAAAACCAAAAGGCTAATATAAAGGTTGGTGTAATAGAAACCACATCATTAAAAACCCCTTTTTACTGAAAGCATCTGCTTTTATGAAAACGCATTGAGACAAGTGGTTATTAAGGTGCCCTGTTTTCCTATATTTTTGACTTTTCACTTGCATCCTTTGCAACAGCAACTGAGTCCTTTACATCTATATTGCTCTTTTTGTTAACATCTGCCTCATAATTCTAACCTGATTATTCTGAGTATGAACCTAAACTGCACCAAATATGTCATCTATGTCTATGATCCCATCCCAGTTTAGGTCCGTCGAAAATATGTTTATTATCATTTCTGGTGCCTTTGTAGAATCCGCTTTTATTAATCTTTCACTATTTCATTATGACTATTAAAGAAGTCGATCTCGACCTCTAGTCTTTAAATTGAGTTTTGTACTAGGATTTGCAGAAGCATGACATTTGCATTTCCCATGGATTCTTTCGTTCAATTATATGTTAAAAATAAGGGTCTTAAAGGACTATTCTACTAGGGAGAAAATGATGCTATGAAAGGAAAATTGCTAGAACTCTTAGATAGTGCCAGATTTTTTTGAAAATTTTGAGTTGGGGAGAGTGTTGGATAGTGATGTTTGCTGTCTTGTGTGTTGTTATGGTTTGGGTTGTTTTCGGGTAGGTGTTAAGCCTTCCAAATCCTTGGAGGAGCAAGTATACATTGAACAGTTTTCAGTTTAGCTGTTTTTCTCTTGAACGATAAAATACCCTTTTACTCTTGCTAAGCGTTTAATTGTTAGTATACTGAGTTGTTTATGTAATTCTCATCGTCAGTATCATTTCTCTCATGCCTATTCTGGAGAAGTGGTCATTAAAGAATCTTTCAATTTCTTTCTTAGTAACGTTCCTACCAACATAAACTCTGTTTATTTCGTTTGGTTTAAGTTTGCTGAAGCGAGGAGTTATATCCTTAGATGGTATGTTATATCTTCTCAAAATTTTTATGCTAAACCTTTCGAAGCCATGCTTTGGACAAGCAACTTCCAATAGCATGCGATACATTTTCTCCCTTGCTTATCTATGTTTTCATGTAACATAAATTTTTCGGAGGAAAGACAGTAAACGTTGTGATTTTAGTATCGTTTTGGATTAGTTCACTTTCAGAATTAGATATTTAGGTATCGATATCTATAAATATTATTGTGTGGAAGGTTGAAAAAGAGTTTATCTGTAGCTGAGTGAGAACATTAATGTTAAGCCATTTCCTTAAATCTTTGGTAGAGAAATATTCTGCATTAATTATTATTACTCTGATGTTTACACTTCCTTTTTTTAGGATTCTTTGTCTAGATGCAAATGCAATTTCTGAGGGGAAGTATAAAGTAGGCGTTAACCGAGATGACTGGATAGAATATGAAATCAACTGGACTATTCTTCCTTCTTGGGATCCTGTGTGGATAAGGAGGGAAATTCTAGATGTTGAAGGGTTTATTATTACAGTTAATATTACGCAGAAATTGTCTAATGGGACAGTTGTTAGTGAAGTCAAAAAAGGAGACATCGAAAAGGGCACGAATGCATCCGCTATGATATTCATCCCTGCAAATTTAGAACTTGGAGATTTAGTTTACATTGAAGGTTTTGATCCTGTAAGGATAAATGGTACAACTCAAAAAACTTATTTAGGAATCGAACGCACTGTCCTGTGGGCCAATTTTTCAAGTAGAGATATTAGCATCCTTATTTTCTGGGACAAAGAAAAGGGAGTAGCTCTTGAAATTCATCATTCAAGGGTCGCTGCGCAGGGAACCGTCAAAGTTATTGACACCAATTTATGGTCTTCTGAATCTTTTAGTGATGATAGTAACTTTCTGGGACTGGGAACATTAGTGTTAATAATAATCATAGTACTCGTAGTCTTCGTCGTAAGAAAAAGACATGTATCCTCGAAGAGAAAAAAGAGACCCTTAGCCTCACAACATCTTAAAGTTTAAATAGCAATAGCTGGGCTGGGTTCTAATACCGCTTTTAAACCCTCATTTCATGTCTATGTAGAAGAATGTGTAGGATAATCGTCGTGCAGTCTTTATTGATATCCTGTTTGTTCTCGTTATTGTCATTAGCTTTCTGTGAAGGTTTTAGCTGAAAAGCAACCGAACAGACATGTGAAAATCGAGACGGGAAAACTAATTATAACTGTCCTTGCCAGATTAGTTGTAATGATTGCCACCATAGAGTCTATTTGTCCTGTATAGGATTCTCCATATAACGTTGGAGGTAGTATATATAACAAAACAAAGACGATACAACTTGAAATAAAAGCAATTGAAACCAGTTTGAGGCTTCTACCAAAATCAACGATAAATGCTCCGCCTAAAAAGCTTGCTAATAGAATGAGTAAATAATATCCTATTATGGTATTCCAGACAAATAGCAAAAGATTACTTGAAGTAAAGATTATAAATAATGCGATTTCAATTCCCAAGATGGACATTATTTTAGTATTTTCCATACATGGCAACTCACGGTTAAGCTTATATCATTCCGTTAGTTTTATGTGCATGGTATATAAATCTATCTTACTACAATAATTAACGTGTGGTGTCTCAGATGTCTCTTAATCGTAAGATGTTGTCTATCTGCTTCCTAGCTTTGACTATTTTTTCCATATTTGCTCTTAGTTATACTCTTTACATAGTTCTTGAAACAAGTCGGGTACTTCGTTTCTTGGAGGTTTCGCTTTCGGATGTTACCATAAAAGAAAATGGGTCCGAAGCTTATTTCCATCTAGTTATCTGCAATCCTTCGACTATAAGCTTGAAGGTCTTTTTCTATGAAACAAAAATCTATTTTAATGATAACTACGTTGATGAAAGAAAAGGGCATCCCACGTTCCAAGGTGAACCTTTGCCGCTTCCCTCCTATGCGAAAACGAATTTAAACATAACTCTGTCATTGAATAATCAAACTTCTTACTCAGACGGCGTCTGGAAACTAAACCTGAGGTTTATCCTTGAGACCCCGCTTCCTCAGAGAGGAGGCTACACAACCATTTTGGAGAAATAAAGTTGTAGGGAGGAGAAAAAGCCATATATTCTTATGGAAAATTTCGCCTTTTTTTCAATGCAATTGTTCTGATTTTATCCATTTCTTTGATTTTTTTCATAGTTCTTGTGTGGAGAATATTGGACTATGACGTCATACTGAGCTACATTATATCAACTTTAGTTTCCTTCTTGGGTCTCTATTACCTGAAGCGTGCCTTGCTAAAGGGTTATTCATCCGATACTGCAGAGCCAACTGAGGTTCAGGAGCCCAATAGAGGTTTGAGGGGAAGACAAATTTTTCTATTATTTGTTGCTCTTTTATCAATTTTAGCAACCCCACTGATAATTTTGTTCTTTGCTCGACGCTTGTGGTTCCTGATATTAAACGGAATAGTCTCCGGGGCCGTAGTCTCGGAACTAGTTCTGTATTTTCAGAAGAAAGAATAACAAAAGAAAAAGATGTTTTAGATGAGTGGAAAATGGCATGCAACATACCTTCCCTTGCCAATCTCCGATAATCGAGGTTCTTCCTTTTTGCATTTATCCTTTGCGTAGGGGCATCTTGGATGGAACCTGCATCCTGGTGGCGGAAATATCGGACTTGGAACTTCGCCCTTTATGATAACTTCGGTGCGGCGGGCGGTAGGGTCAGGAACAGGAACAGCGGCTATCAGCGCCTCCATGTAGGGATGAGCTGGTCTACGAATTAGTTCTTCGGTTGTTCCCATTTCTACTATTTTTCCTAGATACATGATTCCCATGCGATTACACATATATCTTGCCAGTGCAACATCATGGGTGATGAATAGGAAAGTGGCTTCTGCTTTGTGTACCATTTCTAACATTAACTTCATAACTTCGGTTCTTATAGAGGCATCCAACATTGATATTGGCTCATCAGCTACTATAAATTCTGGGTTAATGATGAAGGCTCTGGCAATTGCAATTCTTTGTCTTTGTCCTCCACTAAGCTCATGTGGGAGTCTGTACATAAATTGTTCTGGAGGGACCATATCCATGTCTTCAAGTACATGTGTAACTCTTTCTTCCGTTTCTTCTGAGCTTTTTGTTACTTCTTGAATCTCCAACGGTTCTGCTAGGATGTCGAAAATGCTCATTCTAGGGTTCAAGGATTCATAAGGGTCTTGAAAGATTATTTGCATTTTTCTCCGCATTTTCCTTAGCCTATTGGCTGGCAATGCGTTAAGTTCTATGCCGTCAAATAGTATTTTGCCCCCTGTTGGTTCTATAAGTCTAAGCAAAACTCTTCCTGTTGTAGTCTTTCCGCATCCACTTTCTCCGGCTAATCCGAAAACTTCTCCCCTTTTGATGGCTAAATCTACGCCGTCAACTGCTTTAACCGTAGGCACTTGTTTTGTCGTTAAACTTTTGATTAATCCGAGTTTAATGGGAAAGTATTTTTTGAGATTATGAGCTATTATATGGGCATCTTTATCTACTTCAATTTCCATTTCTTCTTCAAGCTTTTTCATGATCGTTCACTTCTAAGCTACTAAATGGCATGCGACTAGATGGTTTTTATCGTCCACATTCTTGAGTGATGGTTCATTCTTCTTGCATTTATCCATTGCGTAGGGGCATCTTGGATGGAACCTGCATCCTGATGGCGGATTAATGAGGTCAGGTGGAAATCCAGGGATTGTTGATAAATCTTGTTTAGGTCCTAATATGCTGGGGAATGCTCCTACCAATTTCTGGGTGTAGGGATGAAGTGGCTCTCTGAATATTGTTGTGGAATCGGCATGTTCGACTAACTTTCCAGCATACATTATTGCCACCTCAGTGGATGTTTCAGCTATTAGGGAAAGGTCATGTGAAATCATGATCATGGATAGATTAAGTTTTTTTTGAAGGTCTTTAATCACCTTCATTACTTGTGTCTGAACGATAACATCAAGGGCAGTTGTCGGCTCATCTGCAATTATTAGACTGGGGTTGCATGCCAGCGCCATCGCAGTCACTGATCTCTGTTTCAATCCTCCACTTAATTCATGGGGATACCGACCTAACCTTTCTGCTCCTACTCCAACTAGGTCAAGTAGTTTTCCAGCTCTTTCAATCGCATCCTGTTTGCTTACATTTTCATGTGTCGTAATGGCTTCTGATATCTGATCTCCTACTGTCATTATTGGATGCAACGAGTTCATTGCTCCTTGAAAAACCATGGAAATTTTTTTCCATCTGATCTGTTGCCTAAATTCTTTGGGTTTTATTCCTAGAATTTCTTTTCCTTCAAGAATCACTTTTCCTCTGATTATTCTACCGTTTAAGGGTAGTAGTTTAAGTATTGCTAGTGCTGTAGTGGTTTTTCCACATCCTGATTCGCCTGCTAGGCCTAGTGTGTGTCCTTTGGAAAGTTCGAATGTTACATCTTCGGCGGCCCTGACGTGGCCTCTTAAGGTTTCAAAGTGAACCGTTAAGTTTTCAACTTGAAGAAGTTTATCCGGCATTTTTATCTCCTTCTTCTTAGTCTCGGATTTACAATTTCATCTATGGCGTGTCCCATAAAGACAAAACCTAAACAGAGCAGACAGATTGCGAGTCCCGGTGGAACCCACACCCACCATTTTTCTAGTCCATGCTGCTGATAGGCATAGTAAAGTATTCGACCCCATGTGGGTGTGTTTAGATCACCGAATCCTAGGAAGGTCAGTGAAGCTTCTGTTATAATCGCTCCTGGAACAGCTAAAACCATCGCAGACATTGCTATGGGAAGGACGTTAGGGATTAGATGTCGAACGATTAAGTAGCTGTCTGAGGCCCCTGAAGCCTTTGCGCTTTCGATAAAGGCCATTTCCTTTAACGATAACACTCTAGATCTTATTACTCTTGACAATCCTTGCCATCCAAAGATGGCAATTAAAACAACTATATAGTAAACATTTGGCTTGAAATATCTCATTAAAACAAGCAGTATGGGTAATATAGGGATGCATAACAAGACGTCTACTATTCTCATGAGAAACTCATCTACAAATCCTCCTAAATATCCCGAAATTACTCCATACGTTATCCCCAAAGTCGTTGCAGCCAACGCTGCGAGTATACCTACAATAAGTGATATTCTTGCGCCATAGACTAGCTCTGTCCATACGTCACCACCCAAAAAATTAGTTCCCAAAATTCCATGGGCGTTTCCCCATATGTCTAAATGCACTTCCCTAAGATACAGCTGGGCATTTGTACCTTTAGTTGTGGTGTTGAAGAATTCAAACTTCACTTGTATTCCGTAGATCCCTTTTTCCGGAAAAATTAATGAGGCTGGATCGGCTGGGGCTGCTTCAATTCTTGAAAAATTGAAGATCTGTGATGATGCATGTACTGAATTCAGCTCCAGTTCATTTTCTGTCTTATTTGAGGTCATATACTTCTGTGGTGGAGGATAAAATGTACCTATTTTAATTTCTACTTCGTTTGGATTTATGAAGTATTCCCAAGTCGGGTATGTAGTGTAGTTTTTAATTATGAAATAAGTCTTTAACCCTGTTCCTGTCCTATTGTAGAACAATGTGTAGTTAACCCGTATTTGAAATGACGGTGGACTCGAATACGGGTAGTTGAATTTTCCCAGATCTAAAGTTATTGACGCTTCTCGTGAACTACTTTCTGTGAGTGTAAGGTTGATGTTGAGTTTATCCAAGTTGGTTTCTATTGGTCCTGATTGATTAATAATTGTGATTCCATTCAAATCTGGGGTAATTTTTACTGTTGGACAATAGTCACTGAATTGCGGGAAAATTGTGAACCATGCTGGTACAGCATAAGTTGTCGCCAATCGTTCTTTTTGTTCCAGTAGAGTTCTAGGTGTGTAAGGCGTTAATAGTGGTGCGGTAATTGCTATAATTACGATACCAATGACTATGATTAAGCCAAAAAATCCTATTTTATTATGACTGAAATCCAACCAGAAACTTTCGATTTTTCTTCGGTAAACCTCTCTTTTATGCTTACTTAAAGCCATACCTTTACCTCCTCATTCCAACTTTGATTCTGGGGTCTAGAAATCCATAAATCAGATCTGTCACAAGGTTTGCTCCAACCATGAGTACAGCGTAATTGTAAAGGACCGCTTGTGCTACTGGATGGTTATTCAGCGTCAATGCCCTGATATACCATTGTCCAATTCCAGGCCATGCAAAAATTGATTCAGTTATGATTGCGCCAGTAACTATGCCTGGAATTGTAAGAGCTATTAATGTAACTATGGGCGGAAGTATGCTTCTAAAAGCATGTTTGTATATCACAGCCCTCTCTTTCAGACCTTTTGCCTTTGCAGTCAGTATAAAGTCTTCAGTCAAGGCGTCTACCATCATGTTTCTGGTGTAGAGAGCCCATGCTCCAAAACCTGCTAATATTAAGGTTGATATTGGACTTATAGCATGCCATCCTATCTCAGCCATTAAAGCGAGGGGATCCTCCGGTGGGGCTCCTCCGCCGACTAATCCTGCTATTGGAAAGATATCCAACCAGATACAGAAAATACTTACCCAAACCAATTGTACGAAGAATACTGGGACTCCCCATGTAATTAAACCTATTCCTATCACCGTTACATCGGTCTTCTTTCCCCGTTTTGCTCCAGCGAACATGCCTAGAGGAATCCCGATAGATATTGTGCCTATCATTGCTACTCCTAGAAGGATTATTGTGTTTCTTAGCCTCCACGCCATCTCCGGAGCTACAGGTTCACGTCCCGGAGTTAATTGTACCCCGTATTGCCATGTAAATAGATTGTAAAGATAATTTAGGTACTGGTCAGGGAAAAGAGGTCTATCCAAACCCCAAAGAGCCCTTAATGAATCTCTAACCTCATTTGGCATCCCTGGATCAATTATCATCATGGAGGGGTCTCCTCCAACAAACACCCGGAAAATTAAGAAATTAAGTGTTACTACCATCATCAAGGTGAGGAAGGCAAGTGTAACTTTCTTCACTAGATAACCTGCAAACATCTAGTTCTCCCTCGGCTGTCGAACTATAACCATATTTTAGATTTAAATCTGTCGGTTTTTCTTTAAATTTGATGTGTAACAATGTTCCATAAGACTTTTAAGCATCGGTGATTTGTACTTTAACGTGAATAAAGGTAGGAGAAGGAGAAAATGAAACTTAAAAAAACTATTGTTGCAGCAGCTAGTATTTCATTCGTCTTTCTAATGGCATTGTCAGCATTAGCAGTTACAACCGTCCATCACAGTGGGTTGCCGAAGGTTGATGATATATACTATAAGGCTTATCCAGGTGCTCTTCCAGAGACTATCGTAAACGAGTTTATTGGAGGCGATACCGATTGGATAGGCGGTCCTAGCATAAAGGACTTGTATGATGCTGTGATTGCGGCTGGACACAAGGTTTCGGACAAGGATCCTATGTCTGAATTCACGTTCTTCCCGATAAACTGCCGAGACTATAAGACAACAAGCGGAGAAGTGAACTTTCCGTTGAACGACAGCACGTTCAGAATTGCTTTGTCATACATTTACGGTGTGGACGACAAACAAACTGACATCTACAACTATTACCAGGTTGATTGGCAATATGCTATCGATAACCCTGTTCCAGACGCTCAGCTGCCTTGGTACAACGCAAGTATACACATGCCCAACACCGATTTTGCCGAAGCTTGGACCAGACTGCAGGCACATGGTTACGAGGTTGACGGAGACGATTGGTTATCCTGTAATGGAACA
>Ga0209636_10005983_pt1 | contig 12423 bp, 15 predicted proteins | sample DeeMarSWOR152_54_FD_187464 | JGI IMG/M metagenome (GOLD analysis project Ga0209636, IMG submission 187464) | Marine sediment microbial communities from White Oak River estuary, North Carolina - WOR-1-52-54 (SPAdes) (version 2) | ecosystem: Environmental > Aquatic > Marine > Intertidal zone >...
AGTTAAGAACCACAAGGATGTCGGCAAACAAATTATGCAATGGCAAAAGAATGGCTGGCGTCTCCATATGTATTCTTGCGCTCAAGTGAGTGTTGGAGCGGACGCCTATCATTACTTGCTGTTTGAGAGAGACGAGTGACTGGAACAAGCCAACCCTCAACTTTCCCATTTTCTGTTTAAGACAGAGAAGAGATGGAAAAGGTTATAGCAGAACCAACATCTTTGGCAATCATGCTACGGTATCATTTGTTAAGTTTTGCCGAAGTGTGTGTTTGGGTTTGAGATTAAGATCTAATCCCTTCCTTCGAACAAAACCTTATGAAGAGTAATATAATATTAGGCTTGACCAGAAGGTTTGGAGGTGAGTTAATGGGGGAAGATCTCATTTTAGCGACGATGCCTATGATTCCGAAATATGAAGTTGAGGAAGTTCTCGGAGTCATATATGGTTCCAGTACGAGGACAAGGGGATTGGGAGGTAGATTTGTTTCAGGCGTTCAGGCTATTACTGGAGGAAAAGGCACAGCATACGCAGAGGAAATTGAAAAAGCGCGAAAAGAGGCTCTAGAAGATCTAAAGAATGAAGCTAAGAAATTGGGAGCTAACGGAGTTCTCTCTATAGACTTTGAAACGGCAGAGATTTTGGAAGGATTTATACTCGTAACTGCTTATGGGACAGCCGTTAAACTGAAAAAATAAAGCAACCGCGGTTTTTGATATCTATTGTCGTACCAATACAATACTGATTTGTGTTCTGGATGTTGTTAACCTCTATACCGCCCGCGCGCGCTCTATTAATGTAAAAAGCAACTTCTACGCAAATTTTCTTTTAACGGTCATGGTGAGAAGGGCGTGTGGCGCGCTAATCCCCGCGCACACACAAGCGTGAACGGTGAAAACACTATGAATGCTATAATCATGCATGCATTAGACGGTCAAAGCGCATTCTATTTCTGCAAGAATTCCAACTTCTAGAAGTTAGAACATCCTTAAGTCTAGAACCAACCATATATGCCTCTGAGTTACCATACTTATCCTTGGTGGTGAAGATTATGACAGAAAAAGATAAAGAACTACCACAATTAAAAGCGCTGTACGATGAACTGTGGAGTGACGCGAGAACCATGATCAAAGATATGAAAAAAAGCATCTTTGTATACCTCTTCACTGGCTTCATAACCTTGGTTTTCTCGGTAATAATGATCGGAACAGCTATCTCTGACTGGAACAAAATACTCTCAGGAGGCGCAAGCACTCTCACATATTTCTACGCAATAATTGAGACACCTGGCGCTGTGTTTTATGTCGCGTTCGGTATTGCCTTGCTATACTGGCACAATAAACTTAAGAACAGATACTCAAAACTAATCAAAATCGAAAAACAGCTCGAGGATTAAGCAGTGCACATAAACAGACGCCCTCCTCCTTCAAGAGCAGCAGAAAGACTCAGAGAATACTTGGACATAATTGAATCTATGCAAGTCAAACGTGGCCATGCCCTGTGGTACGACATCTACAGAAGAGCTGGAAACCCATATCAAACGGACAGCACAATAAAATACCTTGAAGAAAACGGACTTATCGAAGGAAACAAAACAGACGGATATCGAAAAACAAAGAAGGGCGAATCTTGGCACGAAATATTGAAGACACACCGGGATCTGGTCGGCGTATTAACCAGAGAATTGAGCGGTGACCGACGGAGGCGCTGGTAAAATGCCGAATGCATGCGCGCGCTATCCGACCTAGCATAGACTGCAGATTTCAAACAGACCCTAGCACTACTAGTTCTGGGAAATTGGTCGAAAAGAACAAGACTAAAATAGCCGCTACAGATGAATCAGTGTCTATGAAAGAGAGCACAAGAACTCTGCTAGTTCTAGTATTGCTTTTCGCCTGCTTTTTTCTTCCCCCCATCACAGAAGTTCCTGTCGCACAACAAGATACTACGCTCGTCATGAGGGATGTGTTCATTCAAACCTCTGCCGCGTACTTATGGCTCAGCCCAGCAATCCATATAGCCACTATCATACTGCTCATTGCCGCTTACCTCTACGGAACGAAGATAGGCAGAATCATGGATGCCTATTTCAGTTTTCTACTCTTGTTCATAGCCTTCAGCAACCACATAGCCACGACCGAGAACTATGGGCTTGTAATCATAACAGGCAACTTGGTACCAATATTCATTGTGGGTCTCTTGTGGATGCTGGAGGTCTTTAAACCTAACAATGAGTATGTCTTTCGGACGCTTCCTACTTGGAGATACTGGGTTGTGCCCCTTGTCGTCTTGGCTTTCTGGTCTCCAATAAACCCTGACTTGAGTCCGAATCTTAATCCACTTCTGTTGCTCACCTCGTCTTTTGGCGTAATGTATTGTCCAACCATACCATTCATAATCGCCCTTCTGACGCTGATCTATCAAAAGGTTAACACACCGCTTCTCAGACTCACAAGCTTCATTGGCCTGTTCATCGGAATCTTCAACATCATGTCATATTTCCTAATGCCTGGATACACACTCTGGAATCTCATTCTTCACATTCCCCTCATAACAATCTGCGCATACGGCCTACTAATCGCGAATATTGTGAAAGCAAACACACCCCAAACATCTAATTGACGCTGCACGCTCTCTCCACTGTGGAAAATTGGCTTTTATCTGGCAAGCAAGCGTCACTCACTTGACCTGCCTTTACAGTGGTTGGTTGGTTGGGTTGAAATCCCACCACGCCCATTAATAATAAATATGCGTTCCAACAATCCGTCGAGAAGGAGAATGAATTGGATTCCAAAACTGAATTAAGCCAGGAAGATTTCGAGCTGATCGAGGCGGCAAAAGAAGCTGCGGATCGGTTACATGTCGATGATGTTCATGAAGTGGCTGCAGCCCTCAGAACGAAGGATAAGAAGGTATTCACTGGAATTCATATTGAGGCTAGTGTGGGCTTTGCAGATGTGTGTGGTGAAGTTGCGGCGATTTGCACGGCAATCTCACATGGGCATAGGAATTTTGAAGCTATTGTAGCTATTTGGGGAGATGGGAAAGGTGCCTATAAATTGCTTAGCCCGTGTGGACGATGCCGAGAATTAATCAGTGATTTCAACAAAGACACATGGGTCATCGTTGGTTCCTTGAAACATCCATATAAGTTAAAGGTTTCAGATCTGCTACCCTTGAAATATAATCGTTCGGAAAAGCCCTAAATTTGGATGTATCTGGACGCCGAAAATGGGGGTCTGGGAGAACGCGCGCGCGATGCATCCGACAAATAACAGGCGCGCGTTAAACTTAAATTGTTCTTCTCATCTTCTTGATAAGGGTGATATTTATGGTGTTTTGTTCTAAGTGTGGTGAAGAACTTCCTGAAAAGGCATATTTCTGTCCAAGATGTGGTGTTAGGACTAGAAAAGGTGTAGAAGCAGGCGTTTCCACTCCATGGAAAGAGTTGAAAGATTCACTTTCTAAAATGGGACAAGAAATAGAGAAAGCATTCTCAATAGCTGGTAAAGAAATGGAAAAAGCATTCAAAAAGGCGAGAGAAGAGATTAGAGAAGCAACCAGTCGAAAACTCGTCGTCTGCTCCAATTGCGGAGAAAAAAACTTTGCTGATGCCCACTTCTGCTACAAATGCGGCGAGAAACTTGACTAAACTACAATAAACAGCATTGGGGACAACTTCGCGACGTAGAAATTCGCTTTTTTGGTGTCATTCGCGTGCGGTGAAGAGTGAGTTGGATATACAATGAGTAAAATTACACTTGGAAAAAAAGGGGGAGATTGGGCGGATATCTCCCTTGCGGGGAGCGCGCGCTGGAAGAATCAACGATTGAATGTTATCGATCGGTCGTGCGTGGAATGGCAATAGTCCAACTTTACCCTTTGAATCAAGCCAACACAAAACCTGTAGAAATTCTCTTCAAACAGCACAAGAATAGAAAAAAGGAGTTGACGTTAGCCTTTGCACCTAGGTTGGTGCAGCAGCCGACGTTGTGGGTTGTGTCTGTTTGGGTCTTATCTGAAAGAAGGCAATTGCAAGCAACAGTGCAGAAATCCAGATTAGGATTAGCCCTATGCCGAAAAGAATGATCAACACTGCGCCTATCAGTAGTAGTAATCCAGCGGTTGAGAATAAGCCAACGCCTGACTTTGCTGAAAGCGTTCCCAGCGAGCGCCTGACAAAGAATGCTGCGAATATAGAGAATACCCAGAGGACAATGAACATTACAATAATTCCTGTAAGGAAAGGCATAATGCTGTCCAGAGTAATATTCGACGTATTAGGGGTTAGACCTGAAAGTGCCGTCCAGTCACCATTCCAATCTGGGAAGATCGTGTATAGAAAATCGGTTAGCGAAGTTAGAACCGTAATAATAACCACTGCTATCGAAATCACGCCACCAACTATTCCTGTTATCAATCCGTAAAGTGCGTTATTGAAAATGCCTCTTTCCATGTAATGACTAGCCAAATTGTACAAGGCAACCATGACAAGTATTAGACCCACAAGCTCGATGACGCCGAAGTAATTAATGTATGGTATAATCCCAATGAACATAAGTACTGCGCCGACCCCGCCCAAGATTCTGCTAGTTTCTATCAACATCTTTTGTCTCCAGACATCCTCTCAGTGTATTCAGAATAAAAGCATTACTCGATCGAGATACATATACAGATATGACAGATGCGCGCGCTCTGCCTAGCAGTAGCATAAGGCAAGCAGCCCCCTAACCAGAATTCTGAATATCCATTGGTTGGTTGGGTTCAAATCCAAGGCGACACCACCTTTGCATTCTCCACAAGTCATAAAAATAAAAAGTAAAACTACGGCATATTTTAGACCATTTAGTTGGTTAACCAGATGAGATTAGGCAAGTGCCTATGACTTTACTCGCGCGCGCCAAGTGTTTTTGCATCTATAGATAATTGGCGTGAACGAGAATCGAAACTTATCATCCCACAGTTGAAACCTTCACAAATATGCTTTAAACGCTGGTGATATCTCCCGCAAAACCCCCATTTTTCGTACGGAGACTTTATGACTTGGTCTTCTTTAGTTTTCTTTTATTAGAGATTACATAGACTGAATAATAGAACGGTGGGAATAGATGGAAACTGTTCAAAGAACTGAGAGGCAACCAGTTGTCACCGTTATCGTACCCGCTCATAATGAGGAAAGATGGATAGAAACCTGTCTAGAATCTATCTTAAAGGTAGACAACTATCCAAACAAAGAAGTAATCGTTGTAGATGATGCTTCTACTGACAGAACTAGTGAGATTCTTGAACGGTTTCCTGTCACCGTTATCAGAAACGAAAGGCCTGACGGGCCAAGCTCAGCACGCAACATTGGTGTAGAACGAGCAAAAGGCGAAATAGTCGTCTTCATAGACGCTCATTGTATAGTTGATGACTCTGAATGGATTCAGAAATTTGTCCAATTCTTCCGTGACCCTAAGATAGGAGCAGTGGGTGGTTACTTCAAACGTGACCACAATAAGAATAGACTATCGTTGACATTCAGACAAGGCAAGTCTAGACTAAGACTGATCAAATCTGCAAACGCAGCCTACAGAAAGGCAGTCTTCGAACAAGTAGGCGGGTTTGACCCAACGATGGAATGGGGTGGCGATGCAGCACTGACTTTCAAAGTACATAGATCTGGATGGAAAGTCGTACATTCACGTGACATTATGATTGTTCACGCAGAGAAGATATGGCCCGTAAGAAAGGCTTTCTTATATGGAACTTGCTACTTCCCGTTGCGCAAGAAGTATCCACGCGAAAAACCAGTCCGTGGTTTGTTGCTTTCTCCTATGGTAATAGGGCTTCTCCTCACCTTTGGACTGGCCATAGACTTACTTTGCAGGTTACCGATCTTTACTTTCTCAATTATGGTTCTAGTCAGTGTGTTAAATGGGGCCGCTGCACATGTCCCCATACCTCGCATACTAATGGACGGCTTCTACACCACAATTTGGTGCTTGGCTTACTATTTGGGAGCCTTGTACGGTGGGGTTCGAATCATGTTATCAGGGCATAAGTGCTGAGGCAAATCTAACTGGTAAGCTGATCTCGCGTATGTAATCAGGGATGGAGTTGCACCCCAAACCCAAACCCCCCATTTTTCTATTGCTACGTGACCTTGAGTTCGTGCTTAAATTAAAGTACGTTACAAGTGGATTTTGACGAAAATCCTTTTATTGTGATTAGCACTGTTTTCTTCATCCTTAACAGGGGACTAGACTGATGTCAGCGTTAATTTCAAAATGTGGCATCGATTGTGGAACTTGTCCTTGGGGTCCTTACCCCCGAAAGGACATGACTGCTAAAGAATTCGAACAGTATAAGAAAAAAGCCAAGAAGATTCTAGGTCACACACTACTGAAGACACCTTGCCATACATGTCAGATACCTGACGAAGAGATACCAAAAGGATCCAAACTACCTCCCCGCAACTGTTTGATACGACAATGTGTAGACAAGATAGGGATAAAAAATTGCGCCTACTGTTCCAAGTTTCCCTGCGAGGGAATGAAAAGTATAGCGGGAGCTTGGAACCGGGAATTCTTTGAGGAAAAACACGGAGCAAGGGTTCCTGAGGAAGACTATCGTGCGTTCATCAAACCCTTCGAGGGTATGAAACATCTGGAGGAGGTTCGTGCCTCCTTGGACCCCGATGATATCGTGGAAGCCCCCGTAGTTCCTCAACTTAAAATAGAGGTCGTCGACTTTCCTAGAGACCTACCCTTCTCCAAGAAGGAAACGGCAGCCTTCAAATCCCTTCATCAGGTTCTAGCAAGTCTAAAGCGTTCTTCATTGGGGTTGAAAGACACTGACACATTTGCACAACAGCAGAGACTGAAGAACCGAATACCCCACTTCTTGAGATTTCTATGGATTCTCGGTCGCTTTGGGGATCTTAAAATAGAAAATGGTGTTCACCTTATCGTTGACGCCAAAACATACATAGATAATCGAGGTGGCGAAAAGACTTTGGCTACTTGGTCCTTTGTGAATGATGTGATTATCACGATCTTATCAGAGTTTGGAGTGCCCTGTGAACGTGTCATGTTGAAAGGAGTGAAGGAAAAGGACCTAACTACGTCAGGAGGGTATCTGCGGAGTAAGGGATGGATAATGATGATGACATTTGATGAAAATGCTGGTGGAGTCAATGCCCTCAAAGCACTACAAACCTATGTTGAGAAGTTAGACGAGAAGTACGGCAAGAAAGCGTTCCGATACTTTTCAGATGTAGATATGCAGGTTCTAAGTGAAAGATAGATTGCGTTGGAGCGCGCGCGTGCTTTTGATGTGTTCTCTCCTTCCTCATGAGCTTGATTCAGTTAGTTATAAGTAGGGAAAAGATAGGATGCGATTGTTTTGAATTCCTCACTAGCGCGCACGCTAATCTACGATGAGCGCTTCCTTTTTCTTTTTCTTGACAAGTGATAGCAGCAAAGTCCTAAACTTCTTCCTAGTTTCCTGTTGTCCAGCGAATTCCTCATCTGACATCAAAAGTGTTCCAACGAAGTCTGTAGCCATCAACTTCGTAAGGAGGTTCAAATCATCCATTTCCCAGATCTCATCTTCATATTTCCACTTGGCCTCCCCACAGACCTCTTTAAGTTTTCCTCGAAAATCAACCAACTGCCCAATTTTATTCTCGTTAAATTCAAGGTTGAAACCAAGCTTACTCAAAGCATTGAGGGCTGTGGTTACCTGCTCCTCAGCTAGCTTTCTATCCCTAAAGGTCTGCGACTTTATTTTTCCGTGACTCAGAAGAAAATCCTCTGCAGTCGCTCTGTAGTAGCTCTCGATGAGATGGCCAATACGTTCTTCCTTCACCACTTCCACCATCCTTCCCTTCAGATTCAATCGTAGTTTCTTCCATAAGTCATAAAAACTGAAACTGAAGAAATAATGAACGATGAACATTATGACGAAGGTTATTGTTGCTTTTGAGTCAAAGTTTGGCAACACCAAGCTTGTAGCGGAAACAATCGAAGAGGGTATGAGAGAAGTTGGAGGAATAGAAGCTGACATTAGTGAGCTTAAAGAAGTTGATCCGGACAAGGTTACCGACTATGATGCAATTTTGATAGGCTCTCCGAATCATTTTGGTGGACCAACAAAGGGCGTTAAGAAGTTTATCGACAAACTTGGCAAGCTCCCCCTAGAAGTAAAAATGTTTGCTGTCTTTGATACATACCTTGGAAAAAGAAGTGACTACTTCTTTGAAAAAGCAGTGAAGAAAATGGAAAAGAGGATAAATGAGAAGGTTCCCAGTTTGAAAAGGATAGCTCCCGGATTGTCAATAAAGGTTCAAGAGATGAAGGGACCTCTCGTAGAAGGAGAGCTTCTTAAATGCAAAGATTTCGGAAAGAAAATAGCAACTAAGCTAGTCCATCCAAATGAAGTGTGACATCTCACTGCAATACTAAAAATACTCAGGATTTTCCCGACACTTCTCATCCTACAACTATTCATGATAGCAACACTACTAGCAGTCATAGTCTATAAGAGAAAACATCAAACTCGCAATAAAAAGAGAGAAGTTTAGCTTTGTTGTTTCTTCCAGTGTTCAACATGAATGCCGTACATGTGTGAGCATATGTGTTCTAAAGGTTAGAACTAATTGTTCTAAAACATAGTATTATGAGTGTGTTATGTCATAGAATTATATAGATGTATGAGGAGATGGTAGTAGAAAAGTTCTTCTTCCTTTCTCCTTTCTCCTCCACCATTCTCCTCATGAACTTGGAGTGAATAGTTATTGTATTGTTTGTTTTCTTTCTATGAAGTCTATAGAATGCTTGTGAACTAAAATTTAGAAAAAGCTGTAGTTGAACCAAAAGAACCTATCAGTATCACAAATCCAACCGTTGTAAAAATGTGTTAGGATTATAGTTTTTTAGATTCAATCGAAGTTTTTTCCACAAGTCATAAAAATAGAAGGTGAAACTCCGGCATATTTTTCTTGGTTTAGTGATGATTTTTCGTGTCTAAGTGGGTTAAATGCACTTGACCAGATAAGATAGGCAAGTGCCTATGACTTTACTCGCGCGCGCGGTAAAGCTAGCGCGTAGGCTTATTGTTTTGTAAGCGTTTTTGTTGGTATTCTTTCATTGTTTTTTGCATTAGTTCTTTGATTGTTGAACTGGAACCTTTTGGATAACCGGACTGTAATAAACTTTCTTTGGCGAGGAGATATGTTTCTGTGCGTTTCTGCAGCTCCGGAAAATGGTCTAACATAGCTTTTAGGACTTCCCAACGGATTTCTGTTTCTCTTGAGTCAAATGTATTGTTTCGCACGATACTATACTCCTACATTAATACTATGGCACTTAGAGAGATTTAAACTTTATGTATACGCGTAGAACGAAACTGCAAAAGTACCATATCAGTGTGCCTTATCCGGAAGATATTTTTGCGCGCGCTCCTACATCTCCTCTCCTAAACATTCGCGCGCTAGTTTGTTCACTCTGAAATCAATTCAACTTCATACTCAGTTGATCTTTTCAGTAGGTCGTGCAGACTTTGAATGTGCTCATTATGATTGTATATCCATGATCCGTCTTTGAACAATTCGTACGGGATGGTCAATCGTACCCATTTTCCAGGGCGTAGGTCCTGATTTACATAATCGTAACTTCTCAGCAGACCAGTCCTGACAAGTTTTGACAGGGCATCCGCAAAATTCCTGAACTCAAGTCTGGGAAGATACAGCTGGACTATTAGGGTGGTTTTCTCCAACACCTTACTGAAAACAATCACAAAAGGCTTGTCTAGTAACGACTGAGCGAACTTAGCCATTTTCTTTTCATCATCAAAATGAAAAAGAAAATACAGCATGCAAGGATTTCTTATTTCATACGGATAAATAGACACCTGAAAAGCCTGGATTAGTCTGTTTCTTAAGACGTGCGTCACGTAATGATAATGAACATTTTGCAACGTAGTTCCAAGTTTTCTAGCGATGGCAGCGAGGCTTGTTGTGGCGTCTTTCTCTAGTTCCTTAATAAGGAATACGTCAGTTTCGTCAGCCATTAATGAGAAACTTTCCGGATCCCTCAAGGTGTAAGGCAGTTCGCTTCTTTTGGAAGGAATTTCTCCTATCCACTTGTCCCAAGGAAAGATCCAAGTTTCAGAATGGCTATCAAACCAGTTTGTTGTCCAATTTACTGGTTTAGAACATGTCGACCAGTAGACTTTTATGTCTTTGGCTACACCTGATTTCTCTAGCTCCAGTAAGAAATGTTCAAACTTTGTTATGTGATCCTGGGGAATGTTATATATTGCCATGCAACCTTCAAATGTGCCATAACACCGGTTCACATATACGTAAAAATTGTGTGCCTTCATGCATCTGAAGAGTAGATCCTCTTCACCCAAAGTCGCTTTGGCAAAAACGAACGCTCTTTTCATGCCCAAATTGGTGTGACATACGATCGCATTCAATCTCAAATAAAAAGAGGAAGACATTCGGTTTATCCGTGAGAGTACAGTTCCCCTTGGTACGCCAAGCTCTCTTGCAAGTTTTGACATGTTTCTTGGACCATACTTTGCCAAGCCTTCCAAGATTTTCACGTCAATGAAGTTAAGGCTGTCACGCATTTCTGTTTACTCCTTTTTATTCTTCTCTGGACTTTCGTATTAATTTTATGGACCTCCAGGATTATCCACGATGTCTCCAAGCGAATTTACCGTAGTAGTCATTAATATGAACAGGCCAAGCTGAAGTAGCAAAAGAGCGACTTTCCAATGTGAAGCAACAATCATTTTCCAACTCATGCACCATCACCTCCCTTTTAGGTTTGTCGGCAAATAACCTTTATTGTCGACAAAAATAAAGCTTATATATTGTATGTTCTAGAAGTAAATTCTATGACATCCGAATCCGACCTTGAAAAAAGAATTATGCAGTGTATAGACGAGGGGTTACAAACTCTAGGAAATGAAGGTAAAAAAGCCATATACTATCATCTCGAAAAAAACTTTACCCTAAAAAAGGAGGAAATCCCCAAAAAACCAGAAATATTCTGGAAAGGGCTAAATTCAATATTCGGAGAAGAAGGAGCAGATACGATTGGAAAATGGATTATTAGAAAGTTGAGGATGAGTTTTTATTTGAAACAGCGGTCTAAAATAACCTTTGCTGAGGCCATTGCAATGATCAAAGCGACACAAAAAAATCTTAGTTCCAACTGTAGATAGTTATTGTTAAGAAAAATGATTCCTTTTTCTCTCGTTTTAGCCTAGTAGTACACACGCTGCAAACTATGACTGTTAGTAGTGTTGCAATCATGAATACTGGCACTATTTTGCATTTACTAAGTATTTGAAATGAAAAGTTTTAACAATAAGTTCCGGGTTCATGTTTGCAACAAGGCTTTGACTCTCATTTATGAAGACTGAAAGCTCACTGTCATGTCTTGCTATGAACTCTGTAAAGTCTAAATAATTTTTGTGAAGTGAAATACAGATTCCGTCCCACTCCATTCCTGGTCCTTGTATAGCAAAGATAACATTTGGCTGTTTCATAAACCACTCTTTCGCTTTCTGTATAGCTGCCTTTCTTTCTTCATGTTTTGCGTACTTAATTTTAGTCTTTACGAAAGTGAATGCAATAATGTTGAAGCCTATGTTTTCCCATCTTGGTATGGCAGTGTATCCTGTAATAAAGTTCTCCTCAAGCTTTGCTCTCCTTCTCGTGACAGTGGGTTGAGAACATTTCAGAACCTTGGCTAACGTTCTGTCACTTCTACGACTATTCTTAACCAACTCCCAGAGAAGCTGATAATCCAGAGATTTCAGTTCTTTCATAATACATCATCTATTATGTCTCCTGTTTCAGTTTTTATGACTTGTGGAAAAAACTTCGATTGAATCTAAAAAACTATAATCCTAACACATTTTTACAACGGTTGGATTTGTGATACTGATAGGTTCTTTCAGTTCTGCTATAACTTTTCCACACTTCTTACATTTAACAACTTCTAACGGTTCATACATCGGAATTGAAGCTTTAACTTTAGGCTCTGAACTAGGTTGTTCAATGAAAATCTTGTTTACTGGAACACGGTTCCAATGACCACAGTATGGGCATTTCATCCTTAGATTTTTACCTTTTTGACCCACCGATACAATACGCACAGTTGTCATATCCTTCAATATGTGCTTGGTTAAGCGTGTCTGGTGAGAATATTCGTGCATTACCAGCCGCTATGATTTCATCAATCTGGCATTCGTTCGGCCCAGTTTTTTCATTATCCAAGTCATGGACCTCTTTTTTGTTCGTATTTCCCACGAAACGGCGACCAAAAGTAGGAGGACCTAGCGCGCGCGCTGGATGCAGAAACGAATCATTCGAACTACTCTTGGAAACGTGACCCTCTATTTTGGGCATATAGTATCTT
>Ga0209636_10005985_pt1 | contig 12421 bp, 12 predicted proteins | sample DeeMarSWOR152_54_FD_187464 | JGI IMG/M metagenome (GOLD analysis project Ga0209636, IMG submission 187464) | Marine sediment microbial communities from White Oak River estuary, North Carolina - WOR-1-52-54 (SPAdes) (version 2) | ecosystem: Environmental > Aquatic > Marine > Intertidal zone >...
TACCGCCAAAAGTACTGCGGGTGCATCTTCAGCGAAAAAGAAAGATACCTCAACAAATAGAACGAGGTCTGGTTTGAGAAATCTTAGATGTCTTGGTTTCTTTCTATTGCTCCCTTTAGTTGTCGGTGTCCCTGTGAGCCAGGAGGACAGCACGGAGATGAACATAAAAATCGCAGCCGGCAGAGGTTCCTATGCTTACATCACCCGGGGATGTGAGGGACAGGTATTGAGCGAGCAGGACGTCTCTTTTAAAGACCTGGGGTTCTCCGTGGACTACCAGGTTAAATCCCCGGTTCAAGTAGGGCTCAGGGCCGGAAAAATCTGGGACGAGTACAAGTACGCAGTCTATACAGACGGGATAAGATTCGAGGAGAGGCCAAATACTTATTTGAATCCAAATGCCTCAATTGAAGGAAGATGGCTCGGAATCGGGGGCGGGTACTTCTTTGCGAAAAGACACCTACCTAACAGAGAAGACAGGTGGTGGGCCAGGCACCTGCCAAGCTGGCATCTCAGGATAGGAAAGCCAAGATTCTATTTTTCAATTCAGATGCTGGAGAATGTCCCCCTCTATTCGGGCGGGGGTTACATTAACCTGGGTTTTGGAGGGATAGCCGGCAGGCAGACCCGCTATTGGCTGGGATTGGGCACCTCGGGCCCATACGATGGAACTGGTTTTGTGGCTCAGACCAACTTCAAGCTTAAAGGTAGCTGGTACCTCGACCTCACGGGAAGAGTAGGTGCAAGCGAAGGGAGTTTCGAACGTGCCATTTCTGCTGGCTTAAATTACAGGTTGTGATTATACTCCTTTATGTCAACGGAGTGCTCTGAATCAGACTTAAGACTCGAAAAGCCACACGATCCAGGTGCTTTATGTTTACCGGCTTCGGGAAAATCTTGATCCTTTTTGGCATTATTCTCATTGCGGTCGGGATGCTATCGCTTTTGGCAGGCAAAGTGCCTTTTCTGGGCAAACTGCCTGGAGATGTTCATATTCAAAAGAAAGGATTCGATTTCTATTTTCCTCTGGGAACTTCCATACTGCTGAGTCTATTGATCTCTCTGATTCTATTTTTATTAAACGTATTCTTCAGGAAGTAGTAGAATTAGTGAAGCACTAAGTGAACGGAACTTGTGCAGAAGCGACGTAATTCGCAGCAGCAGAAAAGGACACAAAAGAGACGTCCATGAAGATCTCTGAATACGACTTCAAATTACCACAGGAATTCATTGCGCAGTATCCGTCAGAACAGAGGGATCATTCCAGGCTCATGGTACTGCATCGGGCAAGTGGGAAAATAGAACATAGAATCTTCTACCAGATCATCGATTATCTTGAGAAAGGTGACGCGCTGGTAATAAACCAGACCAGGATCTTTCCGGCCAGGCTTTTCGGTAAGCTGGAAAACAGAGATTCCAAAATAGAGATCCTCCTTTTAAGAAAAATCGAAGAAGATCAATGGGAGATTCTGGTCAAGCCTGGACGCAAAGCAGGGATCGGCCAGAAAATAATCTTCGATCAAAACAGACTGAGTTGTGAGATTCTGGATAAAAGCCCAGCAGGCGGCAGAATAGTAAAGTTCTCTCATGATGCTGATTTCTTCCAGATAGTTCACCAGATTGGAGTTATCCCATTGCCGCCCTACATAAAAAGAGACCCTGAAAAGGTGGACAGTAAAAGATACCAGACCGTATATGCCAAAGAGATCGGAGCGGTGGCTGGGCCTACTGCCGGATTTCATTTCACAGATGAGCTTCTAAAAAAGATCGAAGACAAAGGAGTGATTATCATACCCATTGTTCTCCACGTGGGATTGGGAACTTTCAGGCCGATAAAGGTTGACAATCCCAGCGAGCACAGAATGGAATCCGAACACTATAAGATCGGTCGGACCGCAGCGGAAAGAATCATCAAGGTAAGACAAAGTAGAGGAAGAATATTCGCCACAGGCACGTCCGTGGTCAGAACCCTGGAAGCGGTTGCCACAAAACAGGGGATTTTGAAGCCAGGTGAAGGCTGGACCGATATTTTCATATATCCACCCTATGAGTTCAAGTTGGTGGATGCCATACTCACGAATTTTCATCTGCCGAAATCGACCCTTCTTTTGTTGGTCTCAGCTTTTGCCGACAGGGATCTGATTCTCAGAGCATATAAAGTAGCAATGAAAGAGAAGTATAGATTCTACAGTTACGGCGATGCCATGCTCATTATATGATTTTATTCCCAGCAGATGAAACAGATGAAACGGATGGAAAGATGAAGGTAACGGCGATTATAGTTGCAGCAGGAAAGAGCACCCGAATTCAGAATAAGGTTCCTAAGCAGTTCCTGCAAATCGGGGAAAAGCCTTTACTTTGTCACACCTTACGACCCTTTGAGGACTGTGAGGAAGTAGACGAGGTTCTCCCTGTGGTGCCGGAGGACTGGCTGGCTTACTGCTTGGCAGAGGTGGTTGATAAGTATGGCTATAAGAAAGTAAACAAGGTGATCTCGGGAGGCGAAGAACGGCAGGACTCTGTATTCAAAGGTCTTTTGGCTGTACCCAGGGATACCTCGATTGTAGTCATCCATGACGGAGTACGGCCCCTGGTAAGGCTATCCAAAATAGCAGAGTCAATTGAGTTATGCAAAAAATGCAAAGCAGTGATACTGGCAGTTCCCATCAAAGAAACGGTGAAAAGAGTTGAGAATGGATCCGTGCTGACCACCTTGGATAGACAGAGATTATGGACTGCCCAGACTCCTCAAACCTTTGATTACAGGCTTCTGGTGGAGGCTTACGAAAAAGCCAGATCGGACGGATTTGTCGGGACTGACGATGCCTCCTTGGTGGAAAGGATGGGTTTTGAAGTCAGGATAGTGGAGGGTGATTATGATAACATCAAGATCACGACGGTAGAAGACCTGATATTAGCAGAGAGGATTTTGACAAAAAGGTAAAATTGAAAATTTAAAATTCAAAAATAAAAGGATGGAAATCAGAAACAAAAGAGCAAGGATTTAACATGTTCAGAGTAGGTTTTGGCTATGATGTGCATAGATTAGAAAAGGGCAGAGAGCTTATTTTAGGCGGGGTTGAGATTCCATTCGAAAAGGGGCTTCTGGGCTTCTCGGATGCTGATGTTCTGTGCCATGCCATCGGAGATGCTCTGCTGGGCGCTGTTGGTCTGGGTGATCTCGGAAAGCATTTCCCGGACACTGATGAAAAGTATAAAGGCATTTCGAGCTTGAAAATACTTGCTATGATAAAGGAGAAAATTCAAGAGCAAAAGGCTGAGATAGTAAATGTCGATGCCACTGTTGTTGCTCAGGAGCCAAAGCTCTTTCCCTATATAGAGGATATGAGAGGAAATATAGCCAGAGCCCTGGGGATCAAAAAGGAACAGGTATCGGTCAAGGCTACCACTACCGAAGGATTGGGGTTCACGGGACAGGGTCAGGGAATGGCAGGCTTGAGCATTGTTCTTGTAGAGAGAAAACAGTAATATGCCTGAACTTCTTGTCACCACAGCAAAGGATCTTCTCGATCTTATAACTACGCATGGCGCTATCTGGTTTTATCTTTTCCTTTATGCCAGCTGCGTGGCCGAGGGACTTTTTCCGCCCTACCCGGGCGATACGGTCATTTTGCTGGGCGGATTTTTCGCCAGTGTGGGCAGACTCGATTTTTTTCTTGTCTTTTTTCTGTCTGCTGCCGGCAGTCTGACCGCAGCCATGGTCCTTTACTACCTGGGCAAAATGAAAGGAAGAAAAATATTCAGCAAGGGCAAGATACTCAACTCTGCGCTTCTGGAGAGAATAGAACGTTGGTATAGACGCTGGGGAGACAAGCTGATCCTGGGGAGCAGGTTTTTGACCGGGATCAGATCCGCGGTGGCATTAACCGCGGGCGTGGGGAATGTCAGGCCCCGGATCATGGTCATCTACAGCCTGATAAGCATTTCCCTGTGGAACGGCATGATTATTGTCACTGCAGCAGTTCTTGGAAAGAACTGGCGAACGCTTTATCACCTTCTTGTCATTTACAATAGAATCGTCTTGACATTGGTGGCTCTCGCTATTATTCTGGGCCTAATCGTCTACTTGATCAGAAAAAAGAAAAAAAGCGAAATCGAGTATGGAACCTAAGTTGAAAATAGCGGTTTTGATGGGGGGCACATCTGCCGAAAGGGACGTTTCGCTAGCCAGCGGTGAAGCTATCGTGAATGCGCTGCGGGTGGTCGGTCATCAGCTCGTAGCCATAGACACGGCAAAAAGCCAAAGGCTTTTGGAGAGCCAGACTGAGTTTCTGCCTGAAGGTGTTAAGCCAGAGCCTCCAGACGTAAGAGAGTTAGCAAGAAAAAGCAAAGAGCTCACTTTGAGGACAATAGAATCCTTTGATCTAAACGACGTTGACGTTGTGTTTCTGGCCCTGCATGGCGGTGCGGGTGAGGATGGGACCATACAGGCGCTTCTGGATCTGACGGGAAAGCCCTATACGGGATCCGGTATGTTGGCCTCTGCTTTAGCCATGAATAAATCGATCGCAAAAAAAATCTTCGAGCGAGAGGGTATCTTGACTCCTAAATGGTTTTTGCTTGATTCCTCCAACCCGGCTGATATCTCAAAGATTGCGGCCAGGATCAAGGAGGAATTGGGCTTTCCAGCGGTGGTCAAACCGGACGATCAGGGTTCCACAGTAGGGTTTTCCAAGGTCGAAGAGGCAGATGAGCTGAACGCTGCGGTTGAAAAGGCAAGAGAATTTTCCGATAGAATACTTGTCGAGAAGTTTATCGAGGGAAGAGAGCTGACCGTGGCAGTTCTGGAGGATCGGCCCTTGCCAGTGGTGGAGATAGTGCCGGAACACGGGATATATGATTACCTGTGCAAATATACTAAGGGCAAAAGTCGTTACATATGTCCGGCAGAGCTTTCGGAGGAAAAGACAAAAGAGATTCAGAAGATTGGCCTAAAAGCTTTCAAGAGTTTGGGGTGTGAAAGTTATGCACGGGTTGATTTCAGATGTAGCAGCAAAGGAGACTTCTACTGTCTGGAGGTTAACTCTTTGCCCGGTATGACAGCCACCAGTTTAGTACCCATGGCAGCAAAGCAAGCCGGCATCGATTTCCCGGAACTGGTAGACAGGATTGCCAAAATGGCTTTGAGAAAAAAGAGGAGAAAATGAAGCCCAAGCTTGAAGCTATACTCTTCGATATGGGAGGCACCCTGATCGAGTTCGAGAACTTATCCTGGGATGTTTTGAACCAAAGGTGTGCCCGGGAAGGTTATGGTTACTTAAAAAGCCAAAACCTGATCGGGATCGGTTATCAGGACTTCGTCGATTCCTTGGCCCAAGAATTCGAGAAAAGATGGGCTGCTTCTGAGAAGACCTTGCAGGAAATCGCCTTTGAAAGCGTGGCTTTTTCTGTCTTAAAGAAGCTGAACTTGAATGTTACCGATGGGAATAAGAAGGAGTTTATGTCCAGATACTACCAGCCAGTGACCGATCAGATCACTCTGATTCACGGAGCAGTTGACACTTTGAAATTCTTCAAAGGGAGAAACATCAAAGTAGGATTATTATCCAATACCATTTTCCCCAAGAGATTTCATCTGCAGGAATTGAACCGACTTGGTCTTACCAAATACATCGATGCGGCTATATTCTCATCCGAGGTAGGGTTTAGGAAGCCACACCCAATGATTTTTCAAACGGCCCTGGAGATTCTGAGTACTGATCCTGAATTTGCAAGCTTTGTAGGTGACAGAATGGAGGAAGATATAGGGGGCGCCCGTCAAGTAGGCATGAAGACTGTTCTAATAATTGATGAGAAAAAAGAGAGTTCTGGCAAAATCGTGCCTGATGCCGAAATCAATAACCTGACTGAGCTACCTGCAGCAGTTGTAAAGCTTTTTGACATGTAAGGAGTCCCCAAGGTGGCTTTGGAATTCTACAATACCATTAGTCGGAAAAAGGAGGAGTTCGTACCTGTCGAACCAGGAAAGGTGCGGATGTATACCTGCGGGCCTACGGTATACGATTTTGCTCATCTGGGTAATTTCAGAGCCTATGTCGTGGCTGACCTGATCAAAAGGTATCTGAAATACAAAGGGTATGACGTGAAGCACGTGATGAACATAACGGACGTGGATGACAATACCATCAGAGGATCTCAGAAAAGCAAAATACCTCTGGCCCAATATACCCAGACTTATAAGGACGCTTTCTTCGAGGATCTGAAAGCTCTGAACATTCAACTGGCAGATCTGTATCCTGAAGCCACGGCTCACATAAACGAGATGGTGGGTTTAGTTAAGACTCTTCTGGATAAAGGGCACGCATATGAAATGGATGGCTCGATCTATTTCAAAATCCCCAGTTTCGCAGGTTACGGTAAGCTATCCCATATGAACCTGAAAGGTCTGAAATTGGGAGCTAGAGTCAGTTCAGATCAGTACGAGAAGGAACAAGTGGCAGATTTCGCCTTGTGGAAGGGGTGGGATGAAAAGGATGGCGAGGTTTTCTGGGAAACGGAAATAGGGAAGGGAAGACCCGGCTGGCACGTGGAGTGCTCAGCGATGAGCATGAAACATTTAGGTGAGCATTTCGACATTCATACGGGTGGCGTGGACCTGATCTTTCCCCATCATGAAAACGAGATAGCCCAAAGCCAGGCAGCCACTGGTGGAGAATTTGTGAGCTTCTGGATGCACAACGAATTCTTGATGGTAGAAGGAAAAAGGATGGCGAAATCACTGGGCAACTATTATACCTTGAGAGATGTCTTAGAGAAGGGATATCCACCTAAAGCTGTCAGGTATCTTTTGCTTTCCACCCATTACCGGCAGCAGCTTAATTTCACTTTTAAGGGCCTGGAGGGTGCCAAGGGCGCCTTGCAGAGGCTGTTTGATTTCACAGACAAACTTGAAAGCGTGAAATCTAATAAGGATCATCCAGCTTTAGATGAACTCTTGAGCAAAACCAAGAACAAATTCGAAGAGAACCTGGACGACGATCTGAATATCTCAGGTGCCCTGGGAGAGATATTTGACTTGGTGAAGGATATAAACCGGCTTTTGGACGAGGAACAGATATCTCAGACAGATTCCGCCAGAGTACTGAATCAGATGAGAGAGTTCGATAACGTTCTTGGAGTTCTGGAGAAGGAGGAGCTGGTTTTGTCACCGGAAATACAGGGCCTGATCCAGAAAAGAGAAGATGCCAGAAACAAAAGAGATTGGGATTTAGCGGATAAGATCAGATCCCGGATAGAGTCGCTGGGAATAACAATAGAGGATACCCCGGAAGGACCAAAGGCCAAAAGAAAGATATAGGAAAAAGGTTTAAAGGCTTAAAAGTCTAAGGCTCGATAAGGAACTTGAGTTTCGAGTAAAAATCGGGTTTATTGCAGGGCTGAATGTCCTGCCTATTGACTTTTTTCAACGTATATTTGTCTTGACAAAGCGGCGTTCTTTGATATATTCGTTTTGTTTGATTTTTTGCCGATGTAGCTCAATGGTAGAGCAAGTGATTTGTAATCACTAGGTTGGAGGTTCGAATCCTCTCATCGGCTGGAGTTAGTTAACGGTAAACAGCTTGCGGTTCACAGGAAACCTTCTTGACTGAAGCCGTGAACTGTTTTCCGTTTACTGTTGAGATATTCTTGGAGGGGTACCCAAGTGGCCAAAGGGAACAGACTGTAAATCTGTCGGCGTTTGCCTTCAGAGGTTCAAATCCTCTCCCCTCCATTTGGTTATTGGTTGTTAGTTGATGGTTCGTGGTAGTTGTTCGGCAGGGTTTGGGGACGGGACTAACCACCAACAACCAATGACTAATAACCGTCCTGGTCAGGCCTGCGGGAGTAACTCAGTTGGCTAGAGTCACAGCCTTCCAAGCTGTTGGTCGCGGGTTCGAGCCCCGTCTCCCGCTTTGATTTTGCGGGGTAGTCAGTTTGTTGGTTAGAGTCATCCATATGGATTGGTCGCGGGTTCGAGCCCCGTCTCCCGCTTTGATTTTGCGGGGTAGTCAGTTTGCTGGTTAGAGTCATCCATATGGATTGGTCGCGGGTTGGAGCCCCGTCTCCCGCTTTTTTGAGTTGTTGATTTTCAACAGCTTAGCCGGGGGGGAACCCACAGCAGAGCTGTGGGCTACCAGCTCGGTTTCTAAATTCCCACACTGCCAGGATTCTTCGATTTAATTGGATTTGGCTATTCTCGCCAGGGTCCTCCGCAGCATAGCTGTGGGCCACCGGACCCATTCTCAACAGCTTAGCCCGTTGTTTCTGTAATCTATCTCAACCAAGACTGTGTATTCCTGGATTTCGGCGGGTCATAAGGGGTGGCGCATATGTGTCTTCTGTCAGATCTTGCTCGTCGCCCGGGAAACCCACAGCAGAGCTGTGGGCCACCCGTCATAAGAAGTCTCAAAAGGATAAGAGATTTTAATCTCCCTCATGCTAGTGAGGTAACAAGAGAATCTTCCGGCAGCCTGACAGGTCAGTAATCCAGATAAAAAAGCTCCTAAAAAATAGTTGACTTATTCTGCTCCACGGTGTAGACTGATTCTGAGCTTTTGGTTGAGACTGACCGCCGGCAGAAAGGGCAGCAAAAAGTGAGAAGCACACGTAAAGACCTTTGATCCCTTTTGCCCGTACGGTGCGTAGAGGAGAGCCCCAAGGATGATGCTCAGTTCTATGAGGTGTCAAGTAGCATCACTTTTGACAGAGAGGCTGCAAATCCGGGAGACTGCTCGGGCATTCCGCCGGTGGCTTTTGATCACGGTGAGTTGAAATGGATGGTGAGGTACAGGCACAGGTTCCAAGCCAGATAGCAGCATGAGATGAAAAGTAGAGACTTTTAACCCCTTCTACCAGGAGGTGTCGCTGTGTTTAAGGAGTTCAAGGAATTTGCCATGCGCGGCAACGTGGTGGACATGGCCGTGGGCATCATTATCGGCGCCGCCTTCGGCACCATCGTCAAATCCCTGGTCGCCGACGTCATTATGCCCCCTATCGGGCTGCTTTTGGGTAATGTCGATTTCAGCAATCTTTTTGCCGTGCTGAAAGACGGCGCTACGCCAGGGCCTTACGCTTCACTTGCTGATGCCCAGGCAGCAGGCGCTGTTTCAATGAACTACGGGGTGTTTCTTAATACAATTATCAGTTTCGTCATAGTGGTCTTTGCCGTATTTCTTCTCATTCGCGGCATCAATAAACTCAAGCGGAAAGAGGAGGCTCCACCGGCCGAACCGACTACCAAAGATTGTCCCTTCTGCTTCTCCACGATAGCAATAAAGGCGACTCGCTGTCCTCAATGCACATCTGAATTGAAGGCGGCGTAGAGCTGCCTTGGGGACTCCCTGTGGTCAGGGAAAAAGAAGAGCGGCCGAGTAGGCCTCATGCCCCCGTCTTACACCAGCGTTTGCAGTGAGTTGGAACATGGGTTTGCGTTTTGCGCAACAGACGTAAGGAACCTGGTTATTCCGTCGATCGGCCTATCTGGCTGGTTTTTGAAATTGTGCAAATTTTTTTCAAAAATTCTCTAATTTTGGCTTCAGTTTTGCGTATTACCAATCGATATTGTTTTAGAGGAATTCCTTTGGCCTTTTTCAACTGAATTTAACAGAGATATTTGCTTTAGTCTTTTTGAAGAGAAGAATTTAGCTTCCTGAGGGGAAAGTATTGTTTGTTCTTTTTTTTCTGTCCTGAGTCTGCATTTGTCCTAGGAATCTCCAAATCGGAGCGAGGTGGCGGTTTACAATAACATTCTCGAAACTATTGGCAGTACGCCTCTGGTCAGAATCAACAAATTGGTTGACGATAAGGATGCCACTCTTATCGCCAAACTGGAAATTTTCAATCCCTGCGGATCTGTTAAGGACAGGATAGGTTTGAGTATGATAGAGGCTGCGGAAAAAGAGGGATCACTTAAGCCCGGGATGACCATCGTCGAACCAACGTCAGGGAACACCGGAATTGCATTAGCCATGGTAGCTGCCGTGAAAGGCTACAAGGCTGTTTTCACGATGCCTGAAACCATGAGCCTGGAGAGAAGAGCTCTTCTGAAATTCCTGGGAGCAGAGATTATTCTGACTCCTGGCGAGGAGGGTATGAAGGGAGCGGTAGACAAAGCCGAGGAATTGGTGGAAAAATATGGATACTTTCAACCTCAGCAGTTTGAGAATGCCGCCAATCCGGAGATTCACAAAAAGACAACCGCTGAGGAAATAATAAAAGATCTGGGGAATTCGAAACTGGACTATTTTGTGGCGGGAGTGGGAACCGGCGGAACCATCACTGGAGCCGGTGAGGCGCTAAAGAAAAAATACGGGTGTAGAAACATAGCGGTGGAACCAAGAAGTTCGCCGGTTCTCTCCGGGGGAACACCGGGAAAACATAAAATCCAGGGAATAGGTGCGGGTTTTGTTCCCCGGGTGTATGATCCGGAAAATGTGGATGAAGTCATTCAGGTAAAGGATGAGGAGGCCTTTTCCACCTCCAGACAGCTGGCCAGGCAGGAAGGCATACTGGCCGGGATCTCAGCGGGCGCAAATGTATTTGCCGCCATAAGCGTAGCTAAGAGGGCAAAAAAAGGAAAGGTGGTTCTGGCTATAGTTCCGGACGTAGCCGAAAGGTACTTGAGCACAGATCTTTTCACAGAGGAAGGCGAGGCTTAAAAACTCAGGAAGTGAGAGGATGATCACAATTATTGAGGACATAAAGGCCATATATCGCAACGATCCGGCGGCAAGAAACATAGAATTCTTAATGTATCCCGGGTTTCATGCCATACTCATTCACCGCCTCACCCATTGGCTCTGGAACCTGGGTATTCCATTCTTACCCAGGTTTATTTCTCAAATCTCGAGATTTCTGACCGGAATCGAGATTCACCCCGGCGCGAGAATCGGAAAGGGATTTTTCATAGATCACGGGATGGGGGTGGTCATCGGAGAGACCTCAGAGATCGGGAACAACTGTGTCATGTTTCACAACGTGACTTTGGGGGGAACCGGCAAACACAAAGGCAAAAGGCATCCTACCTTGGGGAGAAATGTGATGATCGGAACCGGCGCCATTCTTCTGGGTCCGATAAAGGTGGGGGACAATACCAGGATCGGTGCCAATACTTTTATTTTCATGCGGGATGTCCCTGACAATTGCACTGTAGTGGGCACGCCCGGAAGAATAGTGAGGATAGATAACAATAATGTCGATATGGGGCTTCCGTCGACGAAATTGGAAGAAATCTCTTGACAAATTCGGAAAGTGGATTATAATAAAGATTTGTCTTTTGATATGAAAGCACTTTTCGCCCATGTAGCTCAGTTGGTAGAGCACATCCTTGGTAAGGATGAGGTCACCGGTTCAATCCCGGTCATGGGCTGGGTTAATAGATGAAGTGAGATTTTGGGTTTATATTTTGAAAAGCAAAATTGTGGATCGTTATTATATTGGCTCGACCCAAGATGCAGAGAAAAGGCTGAATGAGCATAACACGAGGAAGAGAACGTGGACCGGTCGTTTCAGGCCATGGGAGTTAATACATGCTGAGGAGTTTCCGACCAGGTCTGATGCGATCAAACGGGAAAAGGAATTGAAGAGTAAAACGGGAATAAAAGAGAAGTTGATGATCATAAAGAGAGCCGGTCTGGCAGAGCATTCGTAGGAAGGTCACCGGTTCAATCCCGGTCATGGGCTGGATCAGAAGTAAGTAGTCCTTGGCGGAGGAAAAGAAAACAAAAATCTTGGAGGTAGATAGATGGCCAAGCCGAAATTTATGAGGACCAAGCCGCATGTGAACATAGGTACCATAGGACATGTGGATCATGGGAAGACGACGTTGACGGCGGCCATAACCATGATATTGTCTCGTCGTGGATTGGCGCAGTCGAAGAGTTTTGAGGAGATAGACAATGCTCCGGAGGAGAAGGCGCGTGGTTTAACGATTAATGTACATCATGCGGAGTATGAGACGGACAAGCGTCATTATGCGCATGTGGATTGTCCGGGGCATGCGGATTATGTGAAGAACATGGTGACCGGGGCGGCGCAGATGGATGGAGCGATATTGGTGGTATCGGCGGCGGACGGTCCGATGCCCCAGACTCGGGAGCACATATTGTTGGCCCGGCAGGTAGGTGTACCTTATATAATAGTGTATTTGAACAAGGTGGACATGGTGGATGATCCGGAGTTATTGGATTTGGTGGAGTTGGAGGTGAGGGATTTATTGAAGCAGTATGAGTTTCCAGGGGACGATGTTCCGATGATACGAGGTAGTGCGTTGCAGGCGATGACCCAGGGAGCGAAGGATGATGTTAAGGATGATCCGAGTTTTAAGAGTGTGTATGAGTTAATGGATGCGGTGGACAGTTACATACCGACTCCCAAGCGGGATGTGGATAAGCCTTTTTTGATGCCGGTGGAGGATGTATTC
>Ga0209636_10005986_pt1 | contig 12420 bp, 6 predicted proteins | sample DeeMarSWOR152_54_FD_187464 | JGI IMG/M metagenome (GOLD analysis project Ga0209636, IMG submission 187464) | Marine sediment microbial communities from White Oak River estuary, North Carolina - WOR-1-52-54 (SPAdes) (version 2) | ecosystem: Environmental > Aquatic > Marine > Intertidal zone >...
CAATATTACTCGATCCTAACACTGCTAGCGTATGTTCACCATCGGAAATTCGGGAGATGGTTGATGAATTATTTCAAGCTGAAAAAAATTGGCTTCCTCAATTTAAAAGTTCATAAATCTATAATTTATAATAAAATAATCAATTTTTATTTAAATTTTAAAGATATAGATTTAAAGCTATTAATTGGTTGATTACTTATTGGATGCATTAAAAAATCTTTCATATTTTTTGATTTAACGTGAAAAATTTAGCTTTACGAATTTTTCACTTTTTTTTTAAACTTTTTTGCTTTTTTAATTCTAATTTTATTTTAAGTTATAAAAAACCTCCAGAGTTGATCTTTTTAAAAAATTTAATTCCAAATAAAAATTAATATGGAAACTAACGACAGAATTTACTTTAATTATCCTTTCTTAAAAAAAGACAAGGTAATTTACCGACAATATCAGCAGAATATTCTTAGGCGATGTATTAATAAAAATTCTCTAGTTGTATTGCCCACGGGATTAGGAAAAACGATTATAGCTGTATTATTGATTGCAAAAGTACTTGAAAAGTATCCAAAGGGTAAGATAATTATTCTTGCCCCTACTAGGCCGCTAGTTTCTCAGCATAAAAGATCTTGCGAAAAATTTCTTGATATTAAAAAAGATAATATTGTCGCTTTAACTGGGAAAGTGTCTCCTGAAAATAGATTACAGCAATTTTTCAACTCCCAACTTATAATTTCTACTCCTCAGGTAATAAAGAATGATTTAGATAGAGAAAGATACAACTTAAAACATGTATCTTTAATGATATTTGATGAATCACATAGGACAAGAGGAAATTATGCCTATAACTATATTTCAAAAGAATATATAGATGCTTGTTCAGACCCATTGATATTAGGATTAACTGCATCTCCAGGGAAAGATTATAACCATATTCAGGAGTCATGTGACAATTTATTTATTGAGAATGTAGTGTTTAAAAATTATAACGATAAAGCTGTTCAAAAATACATCTATGAAATTGATACTTATCTTGAGCTTGTTAATTTACCTATTAAACTTTTAGAACTAAGTGCAATTTGGGATAATCTATTTCAACGATTTCTGAGATTTTTTATAGAAAGAAAATTAATCCCACCAAATAAACCCTACTATTCAAAATTAGATTTTTTATCTTTATCTCGAGATTTAACTATATCTTTACGTTTAGAAAATGATTATAATTCAATATTATCAGAAGAAAATTATTTAGAATTATTATACTTTAAATCTCCAAAGATTATTGATATTATTAGAGAAAGAAACCTAAATATTCAAACGATTTTTTCTTATTGTTCAAGCTGTATTTCTTTATTACATGGTAAGGATTTACTTGAAACGCAAAATGTAACTCTGTTTAAATCTTTTTTAGATAAATTAAAGTTTAAAGCAGATCAAGATATACTGTCTGCGAAAAGAATCATTAATTCTGACCATATTAAATTTATTGACACAATGCTAAAAAATTACTGTGATGAAATTTCTCATCCAAAAATATCCAAATTATTATTGATTTTAGAAGAAGAATTAAATGAGTACCATAATAATAAAATTTTAATCTTTACCCAATATCGAGAGATGGCAGAATATCTAAAAAACAGATTAATTAAAGAATTAAAACATAAAGTAAGAGTAGAAAAATTTATCGGACAAACAACTAAAGTTGATGACTTAGGTTATACGCAAGACAAACAGGTCGAATTACTGAATCAATTTAGAGAGGGGAAAATTAACATTCTTATCGCAACGAGCGTTGCTGAAGAAGGACTAGATATTCCTAATGTTGATGCCATAATTTTTTATGAGCCTGTTCCTTCAGAAATCAGATTGATCCAAAGAAGAGGAAGAACTGGACGAACTGCTTCTGGAAGGTGCTATATTCTTGCAACTCGTTCCACAATAGATATACCTTTTCATAAAATCTCTCAAAGAAAAGAAATGACTATGAATGAGGTATTATCTCACCCAAAGCAGTTAGATTTATGTAATAATATAAAACGAAAAAAAATTGATTTTTCTTCATTTTTAGAAGAGTATTCAGAAGAAGATGTCTTAGAAAAAGCTCAAGGAAGAAAGGAAAAAGAGAGAGAATTACTTGCAAATAGGTCAGTAGAAGAAATTATCTCAGAACTTGATAATTTCGTTAATAGTGATGAATATAAAATTTTAAAGAAGTATGGAATTACTCTTTATAATGATGTTATAGATATAAATAAATCAAAATTGAAGACTTCTTTAGTAAATTTAAAATCAAGTGGAAAAAAGACAATTCGAGAGAATAGATATTATCTTAATAAGAAATTAAAGACCTTAATTAATATTGTAAAGAATTTTTGTGTAGATGGTAAGATCAACTTTCTCTCTTTTAAACAACGTGCTCATGAAGAAGATATTTCAGAAGATAAGTTTTATCTTCATTTCAATCAAGCTTGTTATTTAGGATACCTTAAAAGAGCTGGTGATGATGTTCAATTAGTTATGGATTATGAATAACTTACTAAACTTTCTTTTCCTTTCTTTTTTTAAATATAATATAGATTACAATAACAATTACACATAGAACTAATATAATAAGGATCCCGGGATTTCCTCCCGTAGCAGTGGATAAAGATATTGTTATAGACAAGATTGCTGCTACAAAAGTAAAAATACTGTAGTTTTGACTGGTAAAATTCTTTAAATGCTTATAAAACATATAAAACCGAAAATTCATCTTCTTAATAACCTCTAGTTCTGTTTCATCTAAATCTTCTAAAACATCAGGATTTTCGTAATATAAACCTAGTCGAGGCTCATATTTTCCTATTAAACTATCAGCACTTATTAATGAAATGAGTCTATCTTGAATTATCTGTTTTTTAATTTTTAATTCGTTTTGTAAAAAGCTTAATGTTAAGTATTCATTAGAAACAGCTTTAATTGCCATTTCTACATATGATTTAATTATTAATTCTTCTAACGACTTCACTTTTTCAGTAAGAATATCATAAAAATTCGTTAAGAATTGCTCAAAATCAGAAACAATATGTTTATTTTTAGTTGAAAAATTTTTAGAGTGCTTATCATAATCCTTAATCAATAATTTAACGTTTTTAAAAATCACTTTTACTTCGCTTTGAATTGCTTTTTCTCTTTTTGATACTTTACTATAAGCGCGTTTGAATTCTTCATAATCAATATAATCCTCGACTCGAGCTTGTAGAGTTCCAAGAAGCTGGCTTAGATGTATCTTATATTTATTTAAATGTTCAATGAAACTGTTGCGGAAGGATTCATCTTTTAAATGATTAATTTCTTCATTAACCATTTTTATTTTGTCTTCATAGAATTTTTGTAATTGTTTTTTATATGAAACAAAAAATTCCCTAATTTCAGTTTCAAATTTCTTTGAATCTGATGACTTTTCTAAGGTTTCAGTTATCTGACTTTCAACTTTTTCATATGTTATTTTCAATTTATTTTCGATTCTTTGCTCTTTGATTTCTAATGCTTCAATTAATTTCAAGTATGAATGGTTTTCTTCATAATCTTCAAAAAATCTTGAAAATTCTTTTTCTAAATTTAAATTTAGGGCACTAAATTCTTGACCAATAGAATTTTGCAAGTTAGCAAATTGTTTCAAACTATTTTGAATAGAATTGATTGCTAAATTATTATTTTCAATTGTTTCTTCGAAACCTTTTCTGATTTCAATACTCTCATATCTATTTTCTCTGATATTAAGCTCTTGGAACTTCTTTTGAAATTGCTCTCTAATACGACTTTCAACAGTAGAAAAATCATCAATTCTGTTTTGGATTTCAAGAATATTAACAGCTAAAGTTTTATTTCTTATGCTAGAATCATAGAGCGCTAAAATTTTTCCAACTGTTTTTTGAGTGTTTTTTAATAATTGATTCTCAGTATAAATCATTAATTCATTAATTTTATAATAATGCTCAGTATGTACAATGATATATTTATTATCTTCATTAAGATCTCCTTGTATTCTCGAACTTTCAATCATTTCTTTAATTCTTGAAATCAATGCTCTGCATTTTAAACTTAATTTATCAGATAATTTTTTGAGATCCACTTTATCTGTATTTTCAATTTCACAAACTAAATTCATCTCATCTATTATAATTTGATTCACATACTCCTCTTTCAATTCAGTTATTTCATTGTTTAAAAATTCTCGAAATTTTTCCCATTGTATTATAGTGATCGAAGATGTATCAGAATTTTCAATTAAATTTTTCAAATTATTTTGTTTTTTTAGGTATTTTTTATTTATATTATCCAATTCTATGAGAATTCTGTCAAATCCTGAGATTACTTGGCTAATTCTTTTATCTTGCATTTGATTAAATTTAGATTTATATTCTTCCAGCATATTCTTGATTTTTTTCATTTCATTCGAAACAAAATTATCAAAATCTTCAATTTTTGCTCTATTTCTTTCTTCTAATACGCTATTCTTTAAAGATTGGACTTGTTCTGCCACGATGTCTATTACACTCTCTTCTAATGTTTCTAATTTGTCTTGCAGATGCTTATAGAGAAGATACAATTTTTGTTTCTTTTCAGTTTCGTTTTTAATCTTAGATTTAAGTTCTTTAATTTCTTGAATCTTTTTATCAAGTAAGTCATCGGATTCCTTTTTTATAACTTCAAATGCATCTTTAAAACGATTCTCATCCACCTTAATTTGAGCAAGATTTTTAAGTTTATTAATATCTATTTGAACATTTTCATTAATGTCTTCAAGAATTTTCATACTTTTATTAAAAAATTGAAAACCATCTGAATAATAATTTGAAAGTGTATCGAAATTTTCTTTAAAGTTAACCCATCTGCTTATTATTTTCTTATGTTTCTTTACTATTTTGTCATCTTTTGTTTTAATCTGCTGAGAAACTTTGTATATAATATTATCATACTTACTTACATATTGAGTAATTCTATTGAATGCCTGAATTATTAAATTAAACTTCTCTTCACTATAGCTGGATTCCAATATTTCTTTAAAATATTTTTCGTATGAGTCTAATTCTTTTTTAATGTAGTCTTCTATTTTTGTAACTTTTTCCTCAAGTTCATCTAATACTTTATCAAATTGATTTATTTCTTCTTTTTCTAAAATCTTTTCTTTAAGATATTTATCAATACTATTTAGCCTCTTTTGTAAAAAAGCATAAGATTTTTTCCAAAGTGAAATTTCAGAAGCTAATCTTGCTTGAATATTAATATATTTTAAATCTTCGTTAAAAGAATTTTCGATATTCTCATTTAAAAAGTCAGCCTCCATTAACGTATTTCGTAAGATAAACTTTAATCTTTCTTTTGCATACCCTATTTCGTCTAAAAGTAAATATGATTCAATTTCTTCTTTAATTTGGGAAATTGCATTATTTAACCTCAAAGTCATATTATAAATATCATTCTTAAACTCAAGGATTTTTTCTCTTTCATTAGAAAGAATTTCCGCATCGATTTCCATATCCGTAATAATAATCTTTTCATAAACAAAATCTAAACAAAGAAAGTATTTCTTCCTAAAAGAAATACCTCTTCGCGTTCTTATCTCTCCTTTGAAAAGATGCTTATCCATCATATCTTTTATAAGAGGAAAAACATCTTCCTTTAACTTCATCGGTTCATACAGCGATGAATTTCTATACATCTTGAAAATATCTGAAAGCGAAATAACACTATTATCTTGTATTTGATTGAAGATTTCTTTTAAAAATAATTTCTTTCCTTCACTAAATTCGCTAATGTAATTGTTAAATTCGACTATGGTATTTAAAATTCTTAAATTGAAATTATAATTAAGATTGATAAATAAAATAATCTCATCGATTCCGTGAGTTAATCCTAAAGCCGATTTTATTTGATTGACATCAATAAACTTTTCTTTCTCTAAATATCTAAATATAATCCTTTCTATCTCTTCAATAAATTTATTCCAGATAAATGATAAAATTATAATTAATTTTGATAAAATCCTAACAATTGTAAAATCCCAGTGTTCTTTATGATCTAGTAATTCATTAATTTTTTTGTTTAGAAAAGAATAAATTTCTGCGGGATTATAATCTAACTTCCAAGAATATAACTCCAGAATATATACAATCCAAAATGAAGTTGTTATTGAACCTTCTGTATCATCATAACTAAAGCCACCATCAGTTCTTTGAAATTGATAAAGGTTTTCTATTTCCTTTTCTTTTACTTCCGAATCTAAATCTAAAGCTTTATAAATTGCTAATTTATAAACCGTAGACGAATCTTTTCTAATATAATCAAGATAAGATTGAAATTGCTTAGTATATAAGCGAATATCTATATTCAAAAGTCTCAAAATTTCCGTTACAAAATAAAGAGTTTTAGCATATGAATCTTTTTGGCAAATTTCACAATTCTTATCAAAGCAATGTAAAAATTTATGACCTTTTTTATGGCCATTAAGGAAATTATAGATTTTTCTTTCAAGATCATTTTTTTCTTTAGAAGCGATATATTCCTTTAACATCCCTAAAATACTTAAGACTGAAAAAGCATAATAAGTGGACCAAATATCAGGCTCCTTCTCTTGATCTGGAGCTGCTTTAAAACCTAACTGGTCATATTCATTAATTTCAACTTCACAATTCTTAATAAACTTAAAAATCTCTTCTTTTTGATCTTCTCTATTTTCTTTTAAATATTTTCTTAATAAAAGGAGCCAATATAAATTTTCGAGAGATAAAGATTTATTAGAAAGAAAATTTTCATTAAATTTCTTATAAAATTTGACAATTTGATTATATTGACTTAAATAGAAGCTATTGATATCCTTTTCATCAATAACAACAAATGATTTAAGCGGTTCCTTTTTGAATTGAGTAATATATGGATACGCTGTCTTATTTTCAACTATTTTCAACTAGAAGAGACCCCAAGAATCATTTTGATTATAATGAAAATAATGGCATATATTTTTTTGGGATTAAAAAGATTCTTTAATATTTCAGACTTTTAAAACCCAAATATTTCAGAGTTATTAGATATAATTTCTTAGAATAATTACCATTTTTATTTCTGGTGAACTTATTAATGAAAATTTTAGCTATAGACATTGGGACTCAAAGTATAAGAGCCGCTATATTAAACCAAACGGGTTCAGTTTTATCAATTTCCCAGGAAATACAAAAAATTAGTAGTCCATATCCGGGGTGGGCTCAACAAAAGCCAAAAATATGGTGGGATTTAACTAAAGACGCAGTTTCTGATGTATTATATAAATCTAAAGTTGACCGATCATCAATTAAAGCAATTTGTACTTGTGGACAGATGCATGGACCAGTAGGAATCGATAGTAGGGGGAATATTACTACTGAATGGACTCAAATTTGGATGGATAAACGCTGCGAAGATATATGTAAACAATTAAGAAAAAATAACGATGAATCAGAGCTTGCAGAAAAAATAACTGGTAATCCCATAACATCGGGTTGGCCTGGTATTAAAGTTCGTTGGATAAAAGAAAATCAGCCAGAGATTTATAAAAAGACTCGTTACTTTTTAGTACCTAAAGATTTTATAAATTTTATGATTAGTAAAGTAGCAGCAACAGATTATAGTGAAGCTTCTGGGACGTATCTCTATGATTATAACATAGAAAATTATTCTTCAAAAATGGCAGATATCGTTGATATTGATTTAGAAAAATTCGCACCAATTCATAATTCATATGATATTATCGGAAATATTACTAAAGATTTCGCGAAAGAATTTTCCCTTTCTCCGGATACTCCAGTTCTAGTAGGGGGAGGTGATTTTCTCGTTTCTCTTCTGGGCTTAGGACTAATTGATGAAAAAACTGCGATTGATATGACTGGAACGAGTACATTGTTTGTTATATATAAAAAAAAACCGATTGTACAGCCTATGGTTCAAAATCTGAGACATGTTATCAAAGGATGGGTACCATTTACGATGTTAGATTGTGGGGGATTAAGCATGAAATGGTTTAAAGATTTTTTAAATTCAATCGGAAAAGTAGAAATATCATATGATGAAATTATCAAAATGGCTGAATCAATTCCAATTGGAAGTGATGGCTTGTTATTTTACCCTTATATGCTTGGTGAACGCCGTAAGGAGAATAATCTAGCACGAGGTTGCTTTTTCGGAATTAATTTAAATCACACTATTGCGCATTTCGCTCGAGCAGTAATGGAGGGCGTTTCTTTAGCTTTAGGAAAAGATATGCAGATTTTCAAAAACTTAGGCGTTAATATTAAGCAGGTGACATGTGTTGGAGGAGCAACCAGAAATAAATTATTATATCAAATAAAAAGTGATGTAATGCAAATTCCCCATATTTTAATGGGTGAACCTGAAGCTAGTCTTAGAGGCTGTGGGTTATTATCTGCTTATGCATTAGGATTAATCAAAAACTTTGACAATTTAAATGATATAAATGAAATCAAAATTACTAAAATCCATCCTGATAAAACCTTAGCTGATAAATATAATAATCTGTTAATGGAATTTAAAAAATTGTATAATCATTTATTAGGTTATTGGTCTTAATTAAAAAAAAAAGAATAATAATAGATTTAATTTTTCTTTATAAAGGTGGAACACTATTAAAGCTTAATGTATTGACTATACCAATATTATCATGCATCAAAGGTGATTGAATCATTAACACATTCCGTGGTGGCGGAGGTAAGCTAGGGAAATAATTTAGAGCAAAGTGAAATGCGGTATTTATTGTTTGTCCTTCATTTAATTGTTCCCAAAACCAATGAAAGAACCATGAACCCGCAAATCCATCAGGATTTTGACTATTTATCCAATACCATGAAAATACATTTGAAGCAGCGCTTATCATAATACAATTAGGGATATTATACCAACTCGATCCGATATTCTGGTTTTCATTTAAGAAATTTCCGCTAAAACAAGAATCTACATTTATCATCATTCGAGCGCATTCGATGTTTTTTACCAGATTGTAGAATTCAAATTCAGTAATCCAACTATTATCTGCTTCGAAATGGAATGTCGCATTACCATCTCCAATTATCTTATTAGATCCATGATCACACATAAAGATTATAAAATAATCATTCTGTTTCACTTTAGAAGCAAATGAGCCAGATACGGACACATTTAATTCTTGTTTAAATCGAGTAGCAGTTACACTGTCATTAGCAACATCTATTATTGCTGGTTCTGTACCATGGATTAAATCATTTGGATAGGCATCAGAAGCGTTAATGTCAATGATACCATCAACATCATTTTTATAATAAAGCATAAGAAAGATATTTTCATCAGTATATCCGTGATTTTTCAATACCCAATACACTTGGAGTGCTTGGGCTGGAAAACCATCCGAATCCTTTTTTGCGGATGTTGGAGGAGGGTGTGTTGGATTAGTTACATTTACCGATATTAATCGATCCATAATTACGTCATCATAATACATACGATCAGATCCACCACCTGCGAAAATTCCTTCTGCTGCCAATACTAATTTAAGATCAGTTATTTCTTTATTCGTTTCATTATTACAAAAACCTACAACATTAATTTCAAACCAATTATTTAATGTTGAATTATAGCTGTTAGACCAATCTAATCTAACTGTCTCTCCAGTTGAATTTATCCATTGTAATCCAATTCGCACGCCTTCACCTTGTATTGGAATGTCGCTGTCAATAAATACTTTTGTTGACATATTATATAAAGCATATTCATAAAAATTTTGAAATTTTGACCAATTATATGAAAAATTAGCAATGACTAAATTATCGTCTGACGGTTGGATGAAAATCGATTCATTTACTGGATCAAAAAGAGGTATACTATTTGCTGTACCGTCAAAATCCCAATTCCCAAATCCACCTTCAAATGATGAATCAGGACCGTCATTAAAATCATCTTCTGTTTCCGTGTCATAAAAATCATTGGCACTACATACAATAATTGCTTTTCTTTCAGCAGCTTTTAATCCTGGAAGAAAGATTAACAGTAAAGCAATAACCAAAACTGCAACTAACACTACGGCAATTATAGGAATAACTATTTTCCATCTCATAAACTATCACAAAATTGAATTTCTCCTATTAATATAAAAAATTATTTTTATTATATTTCAAACCTTAAAAGAAATACAGACGATTTATCAATATAAATATTTCTCAAATTTGTATATAGTTATTTGATATGAAGGCTATTATTATCTATAATACAACCACCGGAAACACTGGAGATCTTGCTTATAAAATAAAAAACATACTTGAACAGTATGGACATCAATGTGAAATGTTTCGAGACGATAATATCTATTTAAAAGTTCGAAGTAACTTAGAATTTTTTAATCCCTATGATTTAATATGCTTAGGTTCATGTACTCATGCTTTATCCCCTGCTCTATCATTTCAAACATTTTTAAGGAGAATTAAAAAACATAAATTAAAGGATAAAAATCTTTTGTGCTTCGCAACTTCGGCAACTCCAAATAGCTGGGAAATCACCTGTAAAAAAATACAAGAAATGTTTCCAGAACTTAATCATATAGGCAATATTGGATGTATTCAGCGAAATAATGAAAAAGCAATTGAAAATTTTAAATTAATTGTGAATAATTTATAGAAAAAAGGTGATTAATAATCTTCATCTTTTATTTTCGAAGGGATTTCTTTTATTTGACGAGCAAGCTCTTTTGCTAGTGATTCCCCTTTTTCTAAATCATCAATAGTTGGATGTCCTTTAAATGTTATTGGTTCTAAAATATCCCATTTCATGTTTTCGGATAATTTTTCAAAATCTTTTTGAGCTCCACCACTCCATCCAAATGATCCAAAATATAAGACTTTTTTATAATATATATGCTTTTTTTGAAGTAATTCCATGAAATATTTCATCGGTGGAAACATGCTATATTCATAGGTTGGACATCCAATTATTAAACCGGCTGATTTATATGCATCTGCTAAAATAAATGAAGGATCCTCATTTGGAACTCGATGAACATTAATCGAAAGACCTTCATGTGAGATACCTCTCAAAATGGCAGATAACATTTTTTCCGTATTACCATACATGCTTCCCCATACAACGCATATTTCAGGTTCCGCAAAATTTTGATTATAATTGGCATAGCGTAAATACTTCTTTATTACTACCTGTGGTTTATTCCTCCATATCAAACCATGGGAGGGCGCAATCATTTTTATATCTAAATCCGATAATGATTCTATTGCTTTTATTACATTAGGAGAAAACATAGCAATAATATTTGCATAATAGCGTAGCATCTCACTTTCCCAGTAGGGCTTTAATACTTCAGATGTCTCATCATCAAAAATACTGCCCCTATGAACCCCAAACGCCCCAAATGCATCTCCAGCGAACAGAATCTTTGATTCTTTTTCATAAGTAACCATGGTTTCAGGCCAATGTACATGAGGGATCTCGAAAAATTGAAATTTTTTTCCCTGACCTAAATCTAATTCATCACCAGTTTTTACACTCTTTACCTTATCCTTTATACCATAAAATCCATCAACTAAATCTACACCCTTTTTCGTTGCTATTATTTCTGCGTTAGGTGCTATAGAACGCAATATGTATGTAAAACCAGTATGATCAGGTTCAAGATGGTTTAAGATTATATAATCAATCTCACTTGGATCTATAGAAAGCGACTTAAGATTTTCTATAAATGTAAGTGCTGCTCCGCCCCATTCTCTTACCAATTCAATTATAGCAATCTTTTCTCCTTTAATTGCATATGCATTGAGTGCAACTCCATTGGGAATAGGCCATATCCCTTCAAATAAATCTTCTGTATGTACATTCGCCCCAATCCAGTATATATCTTTAGATAATTTTATAGTTACCATTTATGTCACCTCATTATTATTTAAATTAAGTATTATTATTGAATACGACCCTTCAAATTTTTTGATGAAAAAGGTCCTTTTTCTGCTATGATTTCACGGGCATCATCAACTTTTTCCCAAACATTCCATAAGAGAACTCCTCTTACACGCTTCTTTTCTAAGTAATAAATTACGCCTTCTTTATTAGGATCAAACCAATCTTCTACAATCTCTAACTTTGAATTTAATTCACCAACCGCTTCATAACCAAGATCAAATAAATCTGAATAAAATAAGGATAAATGTTCATAAGGTGCTTTTTCCCCTGCCATATTGGCTCCCGCTATTTCACCCATCATAAGTGCATTATCTTCATGCTCTACACGAATAAATTTATCTAAAGCTGGATTGTAATAAGAAGCAACGTCCCCCGCGGCATAAATATCTGGAATACTAGTTTCTAGAAACTCATTTACAATAATTCCATTATCAATCTTTAATCCTGCATTATTAGCTAAAT
>Ga0209636_10005987_pt1 | contig 12420 bp, 11 predicted proteins | sample DeeMarSWOR152_54_FD_187464 | JGI IMG/M metagenome (GOLD analysis project Ga0209636, IMG submission 187464) | Marine sediment microbial communities from White Oak River estuary, North Carolina - WOR-1-52-54 (SPAdes) (version 2) | ecosystem: Environmental > Aquatic > Marine > Intertidal zone >...
CCGGTCGGGTCGTAGGATAGGATGCCAGGGCGCCCCGGTGGCTTAGACTGGCCAAAGCGTCTGCTTGGTATCTCCTGCTCGGGGCCAAAGAGCAGAAGATCGCGGGTTCAAATCCCGCCCGGGGCTCCATTTCTGGTGGGTGATTACTGTGGTAGTTATGTCTGTTATAATTGTGGTCGCTTATAGCGGTTTCAGGTTTTTCCATTGTCTGTGTTATTTCAGGGAGTTCGGGGTTTTTAGAATTCACGTTTCCGTGCCGGTATTGTTGGCTGGCGTATTTTTACCGTGAATGGCAGCCCCCTTTAGCAGGAATCAGATCGAGGAGACGTTTTTCAGTTTTCTTTCATCTTCTGGCGAGTTTTTCATGCTCTGATATAAGACTCCCCATCCCCCCTATTATTGATGCCTTTAGAATCGGCCACACATCCTTATCTCTCCTAGATCTCCTCTCGATTGACGTAGCCTTCTACGATTTTCTTGATGGGGCGCTCTCGATTCGGGTTCCTTTGCGGACCATGACCTTGAGCATTACTTTCATTCTAAAAAATCCCGTGTATAAGCGATATTTTATCTTATTTGAAAATACTCTTAGATCAAAAAAGTTTGAGTTACATAATGGGTACGTTTCAAGTAAATAATATACCCTTCACGATCTCCACGCGTGCGAAGCTACTATTGTTCTGCCCATGTCAGAGCTTTGTGCGCGTACACACGTTTAAATTAAAAAAATAGTTTAATAATATGGGGTAATATAGAAAAGATGACTTTGAAAAAGATTATGCAATACAAAATACCTATTTCCATACTAAAATTGATAGTTCCTGTAGGTAATTTTTTAATGATTATTATAATGCTATATGCCATCTATGTATTTTTAGGTTATAACATTAACATTCTTTCAATATTTTTTTTATTAGTTTCTTTAGGTTATGCAGCTTATCTTATTGAACATCCTTTTTCATTAGTATTTTATTCACTACATGTATATTTTTTACCTATAAGTTTGATATTAATTAGATCTTATAGATACGGAGCTTTTTATGGAACAATTTTATCTATTTTAGGAATTTGCTTAATAGGACTTACTTTCATTTTATTCCATAAATATCGTATAACTTCAACATTAGATAGATATATAAATGAATTTATGCCATTTGCTTCACTTACATTTTTTTTAGTATTGGGTACTGTTCTTATTAATCCTTACGACCTTAGTGAGGTTTTAATAAATCTCTTATTTATTATTTTCATACCAATTTTTCTTTTCCATTCGATATTAAATCTCAATAAAAAAGATCGATCAATATATCTTTCTAAGCAGTTAAATTGTAAATATGTAAAAGAACTAAATTTAATTTATAAAGAATCATTTGATAAAACATTTACTGGAAATGATGATGACAAAGAATTAATATTATATTATTTTAATAGAGCACTTAATTCATTTATACTTGGTGATTTTGAAGATTGTTTCTTAAATAGCTTCAAAATAGTTTTTGAATCACGAAAAGGATTTACTCATATCTACAAAATAAGTGATTGGAAAATAAAAAGACCTAAATATGTAAAAATTAGAGCGGCAATTGCCCATTCAAAGAAAGATGAAATTTTCAAAACACCTGAAGAGTTAGAAAATTTTCGGAAAAATTTACATTTAGAAGCACTTAACATTTTAAAAATCACGAAATTTGAATTTATGGATCACTTCAAAGACGTTAATACAGTAATTAATGAATTTTTATAAAAAAACCTTTACTGCGTGCGCGAATCTTCCCAGAACTACAACTTTTTATTTTAAATTTATACTCTTGTTTTATTGTATGCGAGCAATATTCGCATTTTATTCTTCTTTATTCTCAATACATGCTTTCTTATTTTTCTTAGCTTCTTCTAAATCGGGATCTAATTCTAATGCTTTATCAAAACATATAATAGCGTCATCCCATTCTTTTAATCTCATTAATGATACTCCTTTATTATTCCAAGCCACCTTAAGTTTTTCCTTTTCTTTAACTTGTTCAATAGCCTTATTAAAATTATTAATGGCTAATTCCGGCATACCTAAATTCATTAAAATTGTTCCTTGTTCTATAAATAAATCAGGGTCTGTAGCAGATATAAGTTGACCCGCTTTTATAGGTCCAGCAGCTTTATGCAACATTATTACTGACTCTGAATCCATTCCGAAAATTAAATGTTCTTTAGATGCCATATTAAGTCCAATATCAATTTTCATACCTCTAATTCCTTTTTCTTTTAGAATATTAGAAGATTCAGGATTTTGTAGATCAATGTATGTTTTTTGTATTAAATTCATAAAAAAATTATTGATAATTGATTTTTTCCATTTTTCTGCTATTTCTTGTGGTAGATCAATTTCTTTCATATGGTCATACGATGTTTTATATAATTGTGGGTTATAGAAGAGGGCATCATATAAAGAACTAGGCGATATTGCTAAAAGTACATGTAGTTGGTTCTTTTCTTTAGCATTAAGATCCAAATAGAATCTTTCATTTACATAATTTACTAAATCCATGTTTATTAAGTCGATGGCATATTGTGATAAGAGGTAAGTAAATTTAAAATCAGAAGATAATAAATATTTGGATATTTTTATAAAAGCGTCTATATCTACTTTTAATGAATGTTGAATGTCTTCATCTTCATTATTGGATATTATTTCTTCATCTAATAATTCTTTAATTGCAACACTAACATTTTCATAATCCATTCCCAATATTTCGGATATAGTTGAAGTATTTCTCATTACTTTATCCAGTAAAAGATTTATTATGTTGATTTTTATATCTTCAATTTTTCTATAATAATAACTCCTTTCCGATTCAAAAAAATCAGTATATACGTCTTCATATACTTCAAAAAATCGTTCAAAATCTTTTTCATCTATTATTATAATATTATATTTTGTATCTTCGTCTCTTTTTTCAACCCAATCATTAGTGTCTGAACTTAAAATATTAGAAACCATAATTACAAGAAAATCCGGTTTGTGTACGTTCGCCCATGCAATTGTACCTTCTAAATCTGAAGGAGAAGGTGGTCTTTTAACATATTTCTTACACTGGACCAAATATGTAAATTCTTTTTTAATTCTTATGTTATCAAATAAAAATTGATCTTTTTTACATATAATATCTCTTCCTCTATCTCCACCCCCTCTTCCCAACCACTTCAAATTGTAAAATCCTTCTTTATCTAAAATTTCATAACAAAGTTCTTCAAAATCTTGATTTGTTAATATATCCCAGTCTATCTCCAAAAGATTCACCATATTTATTAAAGAAAATTAAATATTTATATATAACTTAACATGGAGTGCGCGTTATGATCTTTGAACGCGCGCAGGCTAATTCAATAATTCCTGAAGTTTATTGGAAGCACCGATCTCCATTCACTTGATCGGAGAGATGGAGGTCGGTTCTCCCAAGCTACTCTTCGAGAACCTGAATTTAACTCCTATCCACTCCATCCTCTGGACCGGGCTGCACCAACACGGCCCGGGAAGACCAGTAGAATACAACCCCGAATGGGACCTCAGAGCCCTCATGCTCCGCCAGCTGGAGCAGATACCCTACATCAAGGACCTGGTGAAACGCCTCAGAAGGAACCCCTACCTCAGAAAGATCTGTGGATACGGCGAAAGAGCCCTATGCGAGGCCCACTTCTCCCAGATGAAGAAGAGGATAGGCGTCGAGGGATTCCGCATAGTCGAGGCCTGGCTCAGAAGGGAGGCCCTCAGGCTCAGGAGGAGCCAACCGCTCTCCGCCGCAGGCCTCGTCCAGGCGGCGGGAATCGACGGCACCAGCCTGCCGGCGTGGAGCAGCAGGGACCCCCATGACACCCGAAGAGGCCTCGGGGACCCGGACACCCGGCTCGGCCGGGGCAAGAAGGGATTCCTCCTCGGCTACCAGTCGCTGTTCCTGGTGGACATCGAGGGATTCCCCCTAGGCCACGTGGAGGCCCCTCTGAACACGAACGAGAAGCAGCTCGTGGAAGAGCTGCTGGCCCGGGTGCTCGGGGAGAGCCTGGAGGTGGAGCTCCTCGCCGCGGACAGCCAGTTCGAGTCCCATGCCTTGTTCGACCTCCTCGACTCCCTCAAGATAAGTAGTGTCATCGCCTAGAGGAGGCTCAAGGGCCGGGAGAACCCGACAGACGTGCTGACGGTGAAGGACAGGATAGACGTGGAGGGTCCCGAGTGGAAGAAGACCATCTACAAGAGGCTTCGGGCGGTGGCGGAGGGCTTCAACGGCAGGGCGAAGAGCAGGCTCGCCTACGAGAGGCTGACGTGGCAGGGCCTGGGGAACGCATGCATCCACGTGGGTTTGGTGTTGATGGTGGCGTACGCGGTCTGCATAGCGGCCTATCGTATCGGTAGGCCGGAGCTGCGGCAGAGCGTCGCCTTCTTCGCCTGAGGGGATGGGGCCGGGATGGGTGGATCGAGGTCAGCGGATGTTATGGTTCTCTCGGTGTCGGGTAGGCACTATACAGCGTCGGTCCTCCTCTGTAGACGGTTTTTGGAGGAGTCTTAGTCTGGATTCTCTTTGGAGACAGTCAAAATAACGGTCAAAAGTATTTCATCAAATCAAAAACTCATATTTACTGAATTCGTCTGCGCGCGCAGTTTCATGATCTTTCGAGGCTTCCTCATGTATACTCTCAGCGACTTTTCCTGTATGTGAAGTCTCGCTGTAATACACGACTAGAACTTTCATGGATACTCAATACAAGTTGTATTCGTATAATAATTACGTGCAATTGTGTAAACAGGTGCTTTTCTACCTCAAGTTCTAAGCCCGCCCGGGGCTCCAAATGATCCTTTTTAAAGTTTTTTTTAACCTTTTTTTGAATGATTTTTCTCAATTTCATCCCCCTTTTCGTGTAAACTAATGACGTCAAACATCGATGGTAAGAATGTAGACGGGAGTTAGTAAAAACAGATATCACTTGGCGCATTCAGATGTAGCCAACGTCCTCCTCTAGGCTATTGCTCACTTTCACGCGGTGTCTCATGTCCACCAGCCGTACTTCTTGTAGTTGTCCTCTTGGCTGACCTCGTCCGGGTCGTACTTCCAGGCCGTGAAATACCTGATGTACAGTGTTGAGCCCCTCACGGAACCCGGGCTGGACACGCCGAGTAGGCCCCAAAACCCGGTGCCCATCCTGACTTCTCCCAGTTGAACGTACTCGAACTCCACTCTCTCCTCGCTCTTGATCAGCTCCAACACGAGACCGTCGTTGTAGAGGGACCTGTACCGTAAATAGACATCAGTGACGTAGAGTGCAATAAAAAGCAGCGTAAGACAAAGGACCATTCTCTTGTTGATGAGCTTCCTGATTTTACTCATGGATGACCCTTTCACGTCGTAGTTTAATAAAAAAGGAATATTTTATAACTTTATTTTGGTAGTCAAGGACACTAACAGTCGTATGTGAGAAAATGGGGCATCAAATATTATCCCTAGAAGAAAGCTGCTTAAAAAAAAATCAAATAGAAAGGTATCGATTACGTCTTCGTCTGTTCTCTTGGTCACAGGCCCCCCTTGGAGGAGCTGGTCTTGGCGACCTTGAGGTTCTTCTTCGCATCTTTCTTAGCCGGGACCTTCTTCGCGACCTTCTTGGCCATCTGCGCCTTGGAAGCCTTCTTCCGAGTGGACGTGAGGAAGGGGCTGTCGACCCCCGCCAGGACCACCGTGGCCCTTATCCTGTCCTCGAGCTCCCCGTTCACCATGGCCCCCCAGGTCACCCTCGCCGTCGGAGACACCCTCTCCAGCACCAGCTCCCCGGCCCTGTTGACGTCCTCGAGGGTCATGTCCTCTCCGCCTTCCACATGGACCAGCGCGCCTGACGCCTTCCTTATGTCCCCGATGTCCAGCAGCTGCGAGCTCAGCGCCTTCTCCACGGCCTCCTCGACCTTCTCGTCACCGGTGCCCTCGCCGAAGCCGATGGCGCATACCCCGCCCCCCTTCATGATCGCCTTCATGTCAGCGAAGTCCAGGTTCATGTGGCCTGGATTGGACAGCGCCTCGGACATGTTCCTTATGAAGTCGGCGATCTGCTCGTTGGCCACGCCGAAGGCCTCCTTCAGGGGGAGGTTGCCCGCTACCTTCCTCAGCTTGTTATTGTCGATGACGATTACTGAGTCGCAGACGTCAACGAGGTTCTTCAGCCCCTCCTTTGCCCTGTCGAGCCTAGTCCCCTCGACCTCGAAAGGTACGGTGACGACGCCGAGAGTGAGCCCCCCCAGCTCCCTAGCGATCTTCGCCACTACTGGGGAGGCGCCCGTCCCGGTCCCGCCCCCCAGAGTGGTCGTCACGAAGACGAGCTCGGAGTCTCCCAAGGCCCGCTCGATCTCCACGGCGCTCTCCTCGGCCACCTTGATCCCCTGCTCGGGGAACCCGCCGCACCCGAGCCCCCTTGAGACCGGATACCCTAGAAGTATCCTCTCGTCCGCCTTCACCACGCTGAGGTGCTGCGCGTCGCTGTTCAGTGCGATCGTCTTGGCCCGTACGCTGCCCTTCTTCATCCACGACACGATGTTGGATCCGCCGCCGCCGACTCCCACCACGCTGATGTGGGGGACGGCCTCTCTTGCTATCTCTTCGATGCTCCGCTCCTGGATAGTCAGTGAACCCATCTCAGCTTCAATCTGCACTATCAAACACCCCCGTTTACTCTTGATAGGTATTGAAAATACAGTTTAATTTAGGCCTGTGTAAGTAGCTTAACCAACAGACATAAGCGGGTAATGAAATTTGCCATTATTATGTCCTAATGGATCAAATGAGTCGAATCTATTTATTATGTTTGTAATTAATTCGAGAGGACCCGATCAACCGTTTATAACAGGAGTCCATAATCAATATCTTTTCTTATATCCTTCTTCTGCGAACGGGTTCGAATCAGGATGGATCTTCGCGTCGAGGATGTAATACTTCGTAAAGTTGTCACGATCGACTCAGAGTCTACTGTAGAAGAGGCAACGGAGAAGATGCATAGCAGCTTTACGAGCAGTTTGGTCGTCTTGTCGGGCAAGAAGATCGTCGGATTCCTATCTACACGCGATATTGTCTCCAATATAGTGGCAAATGGGCTAGATCCCAAGAAAGTAATGGTAAATGAGGTCATGACCAGTCCGGTGATTATGATGAGGCCCGACACGCCCCTCGGAGAGGCAATTAAAATAATGTTGCAGAAAAAGATCAAGAAGCTCCCTATAGTCGAGGGGGACAGGGATAAGGCGAGGCTAGTAGGGTTATTCTCGATCACCGACATGGTAGAGTACCATCCCTACATCTTTTCGATCCTGTGGGAAGAGATCCTGATGACTGTCCCAGCCGTCCCCGAGGAGGGGGAGTTCAACTTGGTCCATGCCTAACTTAGATTAGGCGATGAAAAAGACATTTGTTTTTTCAGATACCCTTTAAAATTAATAAAACTGGATAAAACCCAACAACCTTGCCAGTTTATGTTTTTTAATACAGTATTATAACTCCAATTTCTTTTTCTATATTTCTATTTTAGGTTCTAGCGAATACTAATCTACTGGAGGTAAAAAGAGGCTAAATCAGGGAGGCGTAGATTTGACATTATCTGACAATTCAGAGCTTAAAAGAACTTCAAAGAAAAACAAGACAGAAAAAAATAACCTTGACGAGGCTAAAGCCCTCCTTGCATCTGCACAAGCCAGAATCGCCCTTCTTGAAGAAAGTGATTTGGAGAAATCGAGGAGTAAATATATGGAAGCCCTTGAGATATATCAAGGGCTTGAGAAGAAAGAGGGCATCTCCGAGTCTCTATTCAACCTTGGTGATGTTTTTGGAAAGCTGGGTAAACATGAAGAAGCAATTACCCACCTCGAACAGGCTTTAGAGTTATTCCGAGATTTAAGAAATAGGTATCGAATGGCATCCACATTAAATAGACTAGGGATGTTCTATGGCAAGCAAAAGGATTACGAAAAGGCTGAGGTCCGCTTAAAAGAGGCTCTAAAGATTCAGAGAGAACTTGATGACAGAGAAAGTATGGCGGGTACCCTTCTCAATTTAGGGAAAATCTTTGAAGAACTTAGAGAATATGAAGAGTCAAGGATATACTTCCGTCTTGTATTGCAAATATATAGAAAATTCAACGATGAGGAAGGCGTAGCTAGAACCCTGTGCGACCTTGGTAGAGTAGCCGAAAAACTCGATAGACATCGGGAAGCTAAGACGTATTTTGAGGAAGCGTTAGAGAAGTACAGGAAACTAGACGACAAGGAAGGTTTAGCTGTAACACTATGTGGCTTGGGGGGAACCTTTGGATGGCTTGGACAATACAATGAAGCGAAACAATGCTTAGAAGAAGCACTTGAAATACAAAGAAAGTTTGGAGATGAAAAGAAGTTAGCTAAAATCCTATATAATATCGGTACGGTTCAAAGCAGCCTTGAAAAGAGAAGTGAGGCTAGATCAAATCTCGAAGAGGCCCTTAGTATATTTACAAAACTTGATGATAAGAATGAATTAATACCAACCCTATATAGCCTTAGTATAGTTTTAGATCAGTGTGATGAATTAGATAAGGCTAAAATATATCTTGAAGAAGCTCTTGAAAATTGTAGAGAGCTCGGCGAAAATGAATGGATGGCAAAAATTCTATTTTTCCTAGGTGTAATACAGAGAAAACAAGGAAATGACGAGGAAACAAAACTACTATTAGAAGAGGCAAAGAAGATCCAATTTAAACTTAACGACACAGAAGGGTTGGCTAAAACCTTATGTGAACTCGGTAATGTCCTTAATGGTTTAGGAGACCATAAAGGTGCAGTAAAACATCTTAAGAAAGCTTTAGAGATCCAAAGGGAACTTAAAGATGAGAAAGAAATTGTATGGACTTTATATAGTCTTGGAAATGTTCAGAGCGAACTAGGGAAATATAAGAAGGCAAGGAATCATCTGGCTGAAGCTTTAAGAATTCAGAGAAGAATCGCAGACAAAAAGGCAACAATGAAGATCCTATATAAACTTGGGATTGTACAAGGTAAGCTCCGAAAATATAAGACCGCAAAGCACTTCCTCGAAGAAGTACTGAAAAATCTTGATTTTAATGAAACCGAGGATAAAGCGGCGACCCTCTTTAACTTAGGAACTATTTTAGACCAACTCGGTGATCATGAGAAGGCAAGAGACTACATTAAGGAAAGTCTAGTAATCTTTAAAGAACTTGATAAGAAGCCTAACATCGCGAACGCATTATTAAATCTTGGAAATATCTTTGATCGGCTTGGAGAACAAGAAGAAGCTAGAAATCACATAGAAGAAGCTCTGGAGATATACAGAGGCTTAGATAAGAATGATGGGATTGCTAACGCTTTAAACAACCTAGGAGCGATATTGAGTAAACAGGGAGAACACGAAAAGGCAAGAACCCACCTGGAAGAGGCATTAAAGATCCAAAGGAAGATCCAAGATAAAGAGGGCACAGTAGGGATTCTCTACAATTTAGGTACGGTTTTGAGTCAACTCAGTAAACACAAGATGGCAAAGAGACGCCTTGAAGACGCCCTTAAGATCCATAAAGAATTGGATGACAAGGAAGGTATGGCAGGTACACTGCACAACTTAGGGACCGTCTCAGACCAACTGGGAGAACTAGAGAAAGCAAAGTCCTATTACAAAGAGGCTTTAGAGATCCAGAAGGCCATCGAAAACTATGAAGATATGGCATCAACTCTCTTTAGCCTTGGAAACATTATGGATAGGCTTGGAGAAATAGAGGAAGCAAGACGATATCTTGAGGAAGCCCTCCAAATCCAAAGGAGACTCGATGACAAAGGAGCCCTCGCAGGAACGCTCTATACCCTTGGGACCGTACTAGACCAGCTAGGAGAGCTTGAAAAAGCTAAATCGCTTCTAGAAGAAACCCTCCAAATTCAAAGAGAATTTAACAATATAGAAGATATAGGTTGGACTCTATACAATCTAGGAACGATACAATACAGATTAGATGAATATAACAGAGCCAAATCATATCTTGATGAAGCTTTAGAGATATTTAAGAAGAATGATGATAAAAAACAGATAGCAAACATCATATCATGTCTAGGGGAAATCTGCACCAAAAATGGTGAGTTTAAGAAAGCAGAGCAACATCTCGAAGAAGCCCTTGTGATACAAAGAGAATTTGATAATCACATCGAGACTGCGAACACTCTATTTAACCTAGGCACTGTTCTCTGTAAACTTGGAAACTATGAGAAAGCAAGACTGAATCTTATGGAGGCTTTAGACATCCAAAAAGAACTGGACGACAAGGAAGGCATGGCAGATACCCTTTGTAATCTAGGAATATGTCTTGGAACTATAGGTGAAATAGATGAGGGCAAAACACACATCGAGAAAGCATTACAGATACTGAGAAACCTTGACGACAAGGAAGGGATCGCAGAAATATTATATAATTTAGGCAAAGCCTTTGAAAGGTTTGGAAATTATGAAAAATCAAAGGAGTTATATATAGAAGCTCTTGAATACTTCAAAGGTCTTAGAAATGATATTACTGCGAATGCTGTAAACGATTTAGGTGTAATACTTGGTCAGCTTGGTGAATTAGGAGACGCTAAGAATCATTTTGAAGACGCTTTAAAAATGTACAAAGAAATTGGCGAAAAAAGTGGCGAAGCTAACTCCTTGAACAACTTGGGCGTAGTTTCAATAAAACTCGGGCATCAAAATAAAGCAAAGACTAGCCTCGAGGAAGCTTTGGAACTACAGACAGAGATTAAAGATATAAAAGGATTGGTTGGGACCTTCAATAACCTAGGAGTTGTACTTAGTATTAAGGGCGATTATGAGAAGGCAGATGATCTTTTTATAAAATCACTGCAACAAACAAGAGCGATTAAAAAAACAGATGAAATTTGGAGCAATGAGAATATTAAAAAGATATTGAAAAACATAGCAAATGTCAGGTTTATTATTAATAATTTACTGGATGATCTTCTCGAATACGTTCCAGATAATACTACCCTAGAAGAGATACAGATTTTGAAAGGTTGGCGTACCATTAGAGACGGCCATATTATGGCCTCACAGGGAAGATGGCTAGAGGCAAATAAATTGATAGAAACTGGCGAGAACATTATAGAAGATTTAGGAATCCTTAATCCTTCAGAATGCGTATGGCAACAGGTAAGAGGAGCTGGAACGTATGTCGCTTAAGAACTTCGTTAGTAACCGAACAGAAAAAAAAGAAATATTATCTCAAATTAAAAATATTATTCTTAAACAATCAGATAAACAGTTACAAACATTGAAAAAATTAAATATAAGTAAATTTGATGACGTTCTTCAAATATTTTTAAACATAGGGAACATGTCATATATATCCGGAGATATCGTTCTATTTGAATTTTTTATAAAATCCTTATTTGAATTAATGCATGCAGAATCAGAAGCATTAGATAAGGATGAATTAATGAAATACATTCAAAATTATGGGCTCAAATCTGTGAAAGATCATGATATTGCACAATTTTCAATCATACTTAATAACCTAAAGGAATACATCTTTGAATTAAAAGGCACAAAAAACATCAATTCTTATCTTAGAATATTGAAAAATTTAGCATTAAAATCAGAGTCTCATAATTATGAATTAGGCACATTTGAAGTCTTATCAGTGTTCAATGAATTAAACGGATATTTTAAAGATAAAAAAATGGACATTAATAGATTCTATCTCCACAATAACTTGATTTCTCTGATGTCTTCAGCAGAAATAAACCATCACGAGCGGCTTAGGTATAGAATTCTTAAGGACTTTGATGAAATATTGGGATTGGATGCATCGTTGACCCTACCTAACAAGGTAAATACAGAACTACACCAATCAATCGAGGATGTAGATACGTCATCTGTGAAAGTTGTTTAATAATTCTAACATATATTCAAAATAATTTTACCTAAAAAAATAATATTATAGCTTTTTCACATTAATTGTAAATACCTGAATCGATATCATTTTCCCCCATTTTCACCCATTTAGCCATATCCTATGAATAATAGTGCGTATGCTTTATAAATTAAGAAAAATAGAGAAAGAGAGTGAGATGAGAGCGGAGTACTCTCCACCTATGTACAAAGCTGAAAGGTTTCAATGCCCACATTGCGGGGTCTTCGCTCATCAAAACTGGTACGAGGTGTCCTTGCAGGAGGACTTCGGCATCGAGACAGCTCCTGACGAGTCCCTAACTCTGAGCCAATGCAGCAACTGCGAGAAGCATGCCGTTTGGATCAACGAGAAGCTGAAATATCCGGTCTCTTCAACCGCTCCCCTCCCACTCGAGGACACGCCCAAGGAGATAAAAACCGACTTCCTCGAAGCCAGAAGCATCGTAGATATTTCACCAAAGTCGGC
>Ga0209636_10005988_pt1 | contig 12419 bp, 11 predicted proteins | sample DeeMarSWOR152_54_FD_187464 | JGI IMG/M metagenome (GOLD analysis project Ga0209636, IMG submission 187464) | Marine sediment microbial communities from White Oak River estuary, North Carolina - WOR-1-52-54 (SPAdes) (version 2) | ecosystem: Environmental > Aquatic > Marine > Intertidal zone >...
AAAGAGTCCGGAAATATTTTATCCGGACTTTTTTATTTTTATAGAAACGAAAAATAAATGGGAAATAAAAAAATTCAAAGATGTTTAAAATTCTTTATATTTTGACTTTTTCACTTGACAAACCATGTTTAAAAAGTTAAATTTAAAAATATAAGAAGATTTTGCAAAATAATAATATAAGAAATTTGTATAGTTTTTTTATGTTAACATTTATAAAAAATTTAGAAAATGGGAGTATTTTGTTCTTAAAGACATGGATTTTTCAAATTGGAGGATTAATGAAAAAGATCCTTATTTTTTTCATTTTTTTGCTCATCAATATGAATGTAATATATTGTCAGACCTCAGAGGAACATTACACACGGGGAGAATCTTACCTTGGGAATAATATGCTCGATGAAGCAATAGAAGAATTTAAAAAATCGATTGAACTTGATCCAAATTTTTCGGACCCTTATACAAGATTGGGAGTTGCATATCTAAGAAAAGGAATGCTTAATGAGGCCCTTTTACAGTTTAACCAATCGGTTGTACTTAATCCATCTGATTTCGAAGCTTTTACTTATATGGGAATTATATATAGAAGAAAAAATATGACTGATAAATCAATTATTATGCTAAAAAAGGCAATTGAAATCAACCCTCTTTATATTACTGCTGTTGATAACCTTGGAACTGCTTACCTTAAAAAAAGCGAATTAGATAGGGCAATTGAGTATTATAATGAAGTCATAAATATTGATTCTACCTATGCAAGAGTTTATTTTAAACTCGCTCAAGTTTATTATATCACTAAACAGTATAGTCTCTCTTGGGCAAATGTCTATAAAGCAAGAGAATTGGGATTTAAAGTATCAGAAAAATTCATAGAGAGATTAAAAAATTCCTCTCAAGAACCTAAATAACTTATCTTAACTTTTATATTCAATTCCAATCAATTTTTCTTTTAATAAAAGAAAAATATCTTATATTTTATTTGGTAAAGAAAGTAAAACTGGAGGAAAATCGAAAATGGCAAAAATTTTAATAGTCTATTATTCAAGAACAGGAAATACCGAAAAGATGGCGAAACTTATAAAAGACGGAGTTTTATCGGAAGGAGTTGAAGCAGAACTAAAAAGGGTAGAAGATACGACTGTAGAAGATTTACTTTCTTCAGATGGAATAATAATGGGTTCGCCAACTTATTATGGAACAATGGCAGCAGAATTAAAGAAACTAATCGATGACAGCGTCAGTCACCACGGAAACCTTGATGGGAAAGTCGGTGCTGCATTTTCATCCTCTGCAAATGTGGGAGGAGGGAATGAAACCACTGTACTCGATATTCTTAAGGCGATGCTTATACACGGGATGATAATTCAGGGCGATCCAAAAGGGGACCATTATGGTCCTGTTTCTATTAATGCCCCTGACCAGAGAAGTGCATCAATGTGCACAAAACTTGGTGCAAGAACTGCTATACTTGTAAAGAAACTATTCGAGTAATACTAAATATGTCAAAGTTAAAATCTTTTTATCTTTTTAAATTTTATACTCCCAAAAATCTTGTATAATTTAATATAATTTATTGATAATATAATATATGCAAGATTATTTAAATTAATAATTAAAACAGTTTTTATAAGGAAAATATCTCTCTAAATAGAACTTGAATTTGAAGTAGCCCCAGAATGAGGAGGATTCAGTTTTATCTTCTTAAATTATTAAAATTTTAACTTTTTTATAATTAGATTTATAGTTATATTGATGGTAGGTTAAAAAACAAGATGGAATTTTAAGAAAAATGATTAAATTTTATGATTATTAAAGTAGGAGTTTCTATTCTATCATGTTTGGATTTATTGGAGTTTATAAATGGTGGTAACTTCTCATCAAAGAATTTCCTTTTCTGCTATTCGCTTCGTCGTCTTCTTTATATTATTTTATTTATATGTCTGGCATCGCATTGAACCCTATCTTATTTACCATGGGAGTGGTATGGTTTTCTTTCCAGTATTTTTTAAGGGAATGGAGTTTTTTAAGGGATTTCTTGATTATCCCGGTAGATTGATAGAATATGTTTCTGCATTTTTATCACAGCTTTTTTATTTTACACATCTTGGTTCTTTTATCATAACTGTTGTTGCAATGCTGCTCTGCCTTTTAACCAGAAAGCTTATAACAGCTATGGGTGGTATACATGTCCGTGTTATAAGTTATGTACCGGCAATCTTATTATTAATGGCCTTCAATCAATACTTAAATTACTTAACGCCAATTCTGGGGATGTTAATTTCATTACTATTTTTTGGGTTTTATATTTTAACTGCTAAGTCCAAAGTCATTTATCGTATAGTTCTTTTTCTTATTCTTATTTCGGTTCTCTTTTATACAGCAAGTAATGCCTATCTCTTATTTGCTTTGCTCTGTGTGATTTTTGAGATATTTATCAAACGGAAACCTTTTATTTCTCTTTTATATATTTTTTCATCAGCCTTAATTTTATACATAGCGAGCTTTTATTTCTTAAATTTAAGCATTATTGATTCTTATACTCGTATATTGCCTTTTCAGTCTAAATATTCTTCGGACCCCACAATCACAGCCTGGACTCTTTATTTTATCTTTCCTATCATAGCACTCTGTCTGCCGCTCTGGGAGATGCTTAAGGCGAAATTAAACAAACAGAAAGTTTCAAAGAGTGTTAAAGGTTCCAAATTATACAAAACTCAACCAGATATAGTTATTTCTGGTGATTATAGAATAAACAAATTAAATTCTCTTTTTAAAACTTTAATTCTCTTGCTCGTAGCAGGCTTTGTTGCTTTATTTACATTTAATGAGAGAACGAATATAATGCTCAGGGTAAATTACTTTTCAAGTATGGAAAAGTGGTATAAGGTTCTTGAGGAAACCAAGCGCATTCCCTTTGGATACTATGACCCTTTAATCACCCATGAAATAAACAAAGCTCTTTATTACACCGGACGGCTTCCATACGATATGTTTTCATATCCTCAGGATGTCAACGCACTGCTTACTCTTAGTCCTTTTAACCCAAACCAACTTTATCTTCCAGAACTTCCAAGAATCAGCGATACCTGTTTTCGGATTGGACTTTTAAATTATGCAGAGCTTTCCGCACATGAGGCGCTTGAAATAATCGGCGAGCGTCCAGCAATTCTGAAGCAGCTTTTTCTGATAAATGTGGTAAAAGGAAATATTAAAGTTGCAAAAGTTTTTTTGAATTTGCTGAGTAAGGATTTGATTTATGGTAAAGAAGCAGAGCGTTATAAACAACATCTCATTGAGGATACCTTAATGACTTCGAATGATTTGGTCCGTAACACGCGTTCTATGATTTTGGACACAGATTTTGATACTGGTCTTGACGTTGAAATAATACTTAAGGCACTCCTTCATAATAAACAGAATCGTATGGCATTTGAATACCTGATGGCTTATTATCTTTTAAGTTTCCAACTTGACAAGTTAACTCAGAACATTTACCGTTTGAACGATTATAATTATACTGGTATTCCGAGACATTATGAAGAGGCAATTATTGTCTATACAAATATGACGGGTAAAGAAGTTGATCTCAATGGCAGAATGCTCAGTGGGGAGAGTGTTAAAAGGTTTCAGAAGTTTGATTCTCTCGCATATTATTACATTAACAACAGGGAAGAGGGTTTAAGGATTCTTTTAAAAAACTTTGGTAACAGTTATTATTACTACCTTTTTTCTTTTTAATCTCGGGAGAATTGAGATGATAAGGCTTTACAGAATTTTATTTTTTATGTTTGTGCTTGCGGTATTTATAGTAGGAATTATTTATTTCATAAAAAGAGATGTTGCTGTTGTTATTGATAAATATACTTCTATCCAGCGACTGCCTAATATTAAGCCCGATTACAAAGAGACTATTATTCCCCCGAATATTGCCCCTTTGAATTTCCTGATAGAGGAGACCGGTATACATTATTATGTTAAAATATATTCAGTAGAAGGGAAAGGAATTGAATTATTTTCTAAAGAGCCGAAAGTTATAATACCTATCAATCCGTGGAGGAAAATGCTTGGAGTTAACAGAGGTAAAGAAATTTATTTTGATGTTTATGTATATAGAGCAGACGGTGGATGGGAAAAATTTGATACATTTAAGAATTTAATTTCGAATGAAAAAATAGATGGATACCTTGTGTATAGGCTGATTAGACCTCTTTACAGCTATTGGGAGAACATAAGTATTCGTCAACGTAATCTTGAGAACTATGATGAATCTGTCGTTTTAAGTAATAAGTCTATCGAAAGCGGCTGTGTAAATTGTCACACATTTCTTAATAACAGTCCAAATAATATGTTGATGCATGTCCGGAGTGTACCTAATCCTACTATGCTTCTTGTCAGGAATGGAACTGTGACCAGTATATTTTCGCAGACTCCTTTTAGTTCTGCATCGATGGCATATTCCTCCTGGCATCCGAGCGGCAGGTTTGTTGCATTTTCGGTTAATAAAGTGAACCAGTTCTTTCACTCTGCTGGAGCAGGTATCCGTGATGTAGTTGACAGGGATTCAGCAATTGGCATTTATGATGTGGAGTCGAATACCATAATAACCCCGGCAAGTCTTTCTAATTCGGACTTTCTCGAGACTTACCCCTCATGGTCACCTGACGGACGATACCTCTATTACTGCAATGCGCCAATAATCTGGGAAGACCGGAATTTAGTTCCACCCGAAGATTATGAAAAAGTCCGATATGACCTAATGCGAATCAGCTTTGAACCGGAAAACGGCGAGTGGGGAGAACCAGAAAATGTTCTTTTAGCAAAAGATACGGGATTAAGTATAACACAACCAAGGATTTCTCCAGATGGACGTTTTCTTCTTTTCTGCATGGCAGATTATGGCTGTTTTGCAATTTATCAACAAAGTTCTGATCTATATATAATGGACCTGAAAACATTGCAGTACAAAAAATTGGGAATTAATAGCGATGAAAGTGATTCCTGGCACTGCTGGTCAAACAATAGTCGATGGATCGTTTTCAGCAGTAAGAGATTCGCCAATATATTTGCAAGACCATTTTTTAGTTATATCAACAAGAACGGAGAACCAAGCAAACCGATACTTATGCCGCAGAAAAACCCAACATTTTACGATTCATACATTATGACTTATAATGTGCCTGAGTTCATCACTCATCCTATTCAGGTAAGCAGGAGAGAATTTGAAATGGCAATTCATTCACCTATAAAAATCACCGGAGTTGAGTCTGTAACTTCTGCCACCCCCGGTACATCATCTATACCGGAACCATACCGTCAGAAATAGACGGTAATAAGTAGTCTTACTCTTTAAATTATAGTGAAATATGGAATACAATACCTATTCTTTTATGGTTCTTAGGCTTTACATTTTGCATTTTTGGGGATTTTAAAACTCTAATGATTGTAGTCTCCAATTTGCTGCAATGTCTTCGTAGCAAATGGGGCTGCCTATATTATCGTGTTTCTGAATTACCTTTACAACCTTGTCAGAAGTAAGAACTGATAGTGCAGCTTTTGGTAAATAAATTGATTTATTTTTCCTGTATAAATAAAATTTAGGCTATAAATTTTTATGTTGATATCAAACTATAAATTCGGGCATATAACAATAAATAATAAAAATTACGGTTCTGATTTGATAATATCTCAAGGTCAGGTAATTCCCAATTGGTGGAGAGAAGAAGGACATCTCCTTCAGTTATCTGATATTGAAGATGTATTAAATTCTAAACCTAAGATTCTAATTGTTGGAACAGGGTGTTACGGAGTTATGAAAATTGATGATACTTTAAGAAGGTATTGCAAAAATAATGAGATTATATTGGCTGATTTCCCCACTGGTAAAGCCGTCGGTTATTATAACAATTTGAAGGATAAAAGCAAAGCAATCCTTGCAGTCCATCTTACCTGTTAGATTTGTTCCTTTATCTGCTTATTTTTTGATACCTGATAAGAGATATTGCGTATTATTTAATTTTAAATATAAATTTCAGGTAATGATTATGAAAAAAACACAAATTTTTATTATAATGATAATTTTCTTTTTCCAAATTTTGTATTCTGCTGAAGGTGAAAAAAAGAAACTTACCATAAAAGATGCGTTGATATGGAAAATTCCGAGCAGTATTGCGGTTTCGCCCAGAGGAGATAGGATTGCATTTGTAGTAACAAAGCCAAACTTTGAAGAAAGTATATATGAGCGAAATATCTGGATAATCAATGTTGAAACTGGAATGGTAAGGCAATATACATACGGTTCAAAAAACGAGTCTTCTCCCGAATTCTCACCTTATGGAAGATATGTTTCTTTCATTGCGAAGAGAAATGGAAAAAATGAAAAAGATGAAAAAGATCAGATTTGGCTGATTCCTGTTTCCGGGGGAGAGGCAAGAAAACTAACATCAGCCGAAGAGGGTGTTATAAGATATAAATGGTCTCCTGATGGTGAAAATGTTTTTTACACTACTCAAGAAGCACTTCACAGAGGTGTTAAGTTAAGAAAGGAAAAAGATAAAAAAGTTAAAAATGATGCTTATGTTGTTGATAAAGAAAATTACAGAAAAGAAATCTGGTCAATTAATATTACGACAAAAAAGAGTGTAATATTGTTTAAAGGTGATTATGGTTTGTCCGATATAGAGGTTTCACCGGATGGGATGAAAATTTTATATGCAACGAACTATACTGGAAAGCCAGACCACGAAAATAAATTTGATATATGGGTATTATCAGTAAAAGATGGTAAGACAGTTCAACTTACAAAAAGGGAAGGGGGTGAATATTCACCGAAGTGGTCTCCAGATGGTAAAAGCGTTGCATTCCTTGCAGGAGAGTATCCTGAAATTACATATTCACAAACAGACCTTTTTATTGTTCCTTCATCAGGTGGAGAAATAAAGAATATTACAAAAGAGTTCGATAAAAGTGTGAGCAATATCCAGTGGTCAAAAGATGGTAATAATGTTTTCTGTAGTGTGGCTGAGGGTTTTCATACCGGTATTTATAAAATCGACGTTAAAACGGGAGAGGCTGAGCCAGTGGTGAAAGGGGATTTAAATATTACTCAGTATAAATTATATGATGGAGAAAGTTTGATATATATTCTGGAAACCTCGTATAAACTTCCTGATATCTTTATTTCTGATTCAAATGGTAGTTCTTCAAGACAGTTAACGTATCTTAATCCTGAAATTGAGGAGTTTGATTTAGTGGAACAAGAGATTATTAATTATAATAGTAAGGATGGACTAAAGATAGAAGGGCTTTTAGTAAAACCGAGCGACTTTCAAAAAGGAAAAAGATATCCACTTATAGTCTATATCCACGGGGGTCCTCATGGAAGGGTAAGGAATACACTTTTATCATCGATGGAATTTCAAACCTTTGCTTCCAAAGGATATGTTGTTTTTTCTCCAAATTTCAGGGGAAGTTCTGGGTATGAAGGTTCTTTCGACATTGCAAATAAAGGTGACATCGGAGGTATGGATTATGAAGACATTATGAGTGGGGTGGATTATCTGGTCAATTTGGGTATTGCAGACCCGCAGAGAATGGGTATAACTGGCGGAAGTTATGGCGGATATATGACTAACTGGGTAATTTCTCAAACTAAAAGATTCAAAGCTGCGATTTCAAAGTATGGAATTTTTAATTTGATTACCGATTTTTCAAATTCTAATATCCCATCATGGGAAAAAAATTATCTTGAATATTATTACTGGGACAACCTTGATATTTACTTAAAACACTCCCCATCTAGTTATGTTCAGAATATTGATACGCCAGTTTTAATAATGCATGGTGATGAAGACCCAAATACTTTTATAAGCAATTCTAAGGAGATGTATACAGCATTAACTCATTTTGGGAAAAAAGTTGAATTCGTCCGTTATCCGAGAGAAGGTCATGGAATAAGAGAACCAAATCATAGGCTCGACCTTATGGAGAGGTGTTTAAACTGGTTTGAGAAATATTTAAAAGGTCTTCCTGAGGCTGAAAATATTGGTGAAGTTGTTTTTTCAGGAGATTGGGGTATGAAAGTTACAGAAGTTAATAAAATCGATTCACATCCAGATAAGAAAGAGGTTACAATCGAGGTTAAACTTAATTTCATTGGTGAAAATACAAAAAAGATAGAGATAGATATTGAATCTGATATATATATTGTTTTCGAAGGTGGTGATGAAATTTCTCCCGAAGGTCTCATAGCAAAAATTCAGGATAAAGATGTTGTTATAGCAGGGGGAAAATATTCTATATCACAGATATACGATGAATCAAAGGGTAATATTATTCCACTAACATTAAGATTTAAAGTACCAGAAGATATGAAAAAGGCAAAACTAAAAGTAAAGGACTTTCCCTTTATTTTTATAAATATTTGATTAAGTATGAATAATGAAATAGAAAAGTTGAAGATAGAGATTGAAGGTTTAAGGGGGCAGATAGAAGAGATAAAGAGAAAATTAAAATATATTACAATTTCTGTTAAAAATGTTCTGAAGCGAAGAGGATTTGATTTCTTCAGCAGCTGTCCAACTGAAGAATTGATGATACCGCAAATTTTAGACCCTAAAATCTTTGAAAATTTTTACAAATATTTTAAAAAATATTCATTCCGATTGTTTCTTAGAGATATTATAAATAATAAAGAAAAGATTAAATTGGAAGAATTAGTTCATTTTTGTTCGTTAAGAACTGTAAAAAAATATCTGAATTTTTTATATAAAGCAGAAATAATTGAAAAACTTGAAGGAAATATTTTTCAGTTAAAAAATAGAAACATAAATACATTTGGAGTGACCCTTGAATGGTTTATAACTCAGATTTTTGAGAGAGAGTTCAATTCACCTGCGGACTGGAGAGTTAAAATATTAAATCTTAAAAGCGGTGGTGATTTTGATGTAATTGCTATTGTCGAAAGAATGATGGTTTTTGTAGAAGTAAAATCTTCACCGCCAAAACATATTCATCAAAGTGTGGTCTCAGAGTTTTTTTTGAGAATTAATGACCTCAATCCCGATATTTCTATATTTTTTGTTGATACTCATCTCAGGTTGAAAGATAAAATAAATGTGATGTTCGGATATGAACTCAATCGCAAGAACTGCAAATATGAAATAAAAAATTTTTTTGGAAAAATTTATTGTATTAATAACAATATTTTTATTGTAAACAGTAAACCAGATATAATTACTAATTTCAGAGAATGTTTAAAATGTTATTTTAAAAATAGAACTTTTGTAAACTATTAAAATTAAAGTTTTACTCTCATTTTCAGAAAGTAGTAGAAAAAAATTTATATCAAAAATTAGCCTTGTCTTATAAAAAATGTATAAATTGTGGTGATGTATATCCGGAAATATCCAGTTTTCTTGGAATATGCTTGAAGTGCATTAGAACAGATTTTGATAATGTTCTGTCAGTGATAAAAACTCGTCATTCTGAAAGCAGAAAGAAATTCGGTCTGCCAGAACATCCACCCGAAAATCCAAATGGATTATTATGTAAAATTTGTGGAAATGAATGTAAAATTGGCGAAGGAGAAACCGGCTTTTGTGGATTAAGGAAGAATGTGAATGGAAAGTTGTATCATTTAAGTGGAACAAAATATAAAGGTCTTGTATATTGGTATTACGATTATCTTCCTACAAACTGCTGTGCGGACTGGGTGTGTGCTGGGTGCAGTTACTCAGGATATCCAAAATATTCTTATTCAGAAGGTCCAGAATCTCATAAGAAAAATCTGGCAGTATTTTATAAAGCATGCACTTTTAATTGTTTATTCTGTCAGAACTGGGAATTTCGTGTTAAAGATAAAAATCCTGTGTTTTTGACTTCGGATGAACTTGCTAAAGCGGTTGATGAAGATACATCCTGTGTCTGTTATTTTGGTGGCGATCCTACTCCGCAGTTATTACATGCGATATCCACTTCAAAAACCGTGCTTGCCAATAATAAAGGGAAAATCGTAAGAATATGCTGGGAAACCAATGGTAATATGAACAGAAATCTATTAAAAGTTATGGTAAAACTATCTTTAGAGAGCGGGGGATGTATAAAATTTGACCTGAAATCGTTTGATGAGAGGATTAATATTGCTTTATGCGGAGTGAGCAATAAAACAACCATTGAAAATTTTAGATGGCTTTCCAAATTTATTTCTCAGAGACCTGATCCACCTCTGCTTATTGCCAGTACTCTACTTGTGCCAGGATATATTGATGGTGAAGAGATATCAAAAATTTCAAGGTTTATTGCAAGTTTAAATAAAGAAATTCCATATAAACTTTTAGCATTTTATCCACAATTCTATTTTCGTGATTTGCAGGTTACGTCAATTAAATTGGCATATGATTCATTAAACGCTGCGAAGGATGCTGGGCTGAAAAATGCCGATATTGGGAATAAGCATCTCTTTAAAAATTGGTAGATGTAGTTTTATTTGTTCTTGAAGGGAGGTAAAATCTAATGAAATACGCAACAATAATAATGTGGTTAATAGCGGTTACTCTTTTTATAATCCTTTATAAACAGGGTAGAGAATTTAGTTTGAAAGGTCTTTCTGAAGGGTGGCATATGTTTTATACTATAATACCACTTCTATTGGCATCATTTATGATTGCAGGAATGGTTCAGATTCTCATTCCGAGAGAATTTATCGCAAAGTGGCTTAGTGATGAATCTGGTTTGAGAGGGATATTTCTTGGGTGCTTTGCGGGAGCTGTAACTCCGGGAGGTCCTTATATAAGTTTTCCGATAGTTGCCTCTCTTTACAAAGCAGGTGCTGGAATTGGAACTATTATTGCTTTTGTGACAGCATGGTCGCTGTGGGCGGTCTCAAGACTGCCTCTTGAAATTTCTCTTATCGGCACTAAGGTTACATTTATCAGACTTTTTTCTACATTGATTTTCCCTCCTATCGCCGGTATTATTGCAAGAATTGTCTTTAAATAACTTAATTTTAAAGTATATGTTTCTAAATTAAATAGAGAAAGGAGCAGTTTGAAATGGGCAGAATTCAAGATAAGAAAATATTGATGGTAATAGCCCCAAAAAAATTCAGAGATGAAGAATTGAATCATCCAAGAGAAATATTTATTAGAGAAGGGGCATTGGTTGAAATTGCATCTACCTCTTTAGGGGAAGCAGGGGGGATGTTTGGGGCAAAAGCAAAAATCGATCTGCTGATGAAAGAGGTAAATTACGACAATTACGATGCTGTTGTGGTAGTTGGAGGAATGGGTTCACCTGAATATCTTTGGGGAGATACAACTCTTCAAAATATAATATCCAATGCCCACAAAAGTGGAAAAGTAGTAGCAGCAATCTGTCTTTCTGGTGTAGTCCTTGCCCGTGCAGGAATATTAAGTGGAATTGAAGCTACGGTCTATAGAACATCTGAATCTTTGAGTGAATACTCAAAATGGGGAGCAAAATACACCGCAAATAATGTTGTAAAATCTGGTAGAATTATAACAGCAGATGGACCTGCATCTGCAAGGAATTTCGGAAATACAATAGTTGACGTGTTAGCTGAAGTCTAATCGATTGTTTTATTTACTCTCTTTTTGGATATTTATTCTATATATGCTACAATTGTGGCAGTGAGTTTTGCTTCTTCTCCGGTTTCGGTTTTAATCATTATATTATTTCCATCATTGTCAAAAGCTTCGAAATCTAAATGATATTTACCGGATCGTGTATCATTGGGTACAGTTTTTCTATCGGACCAGATGCCATCTTTAGCATTTTTATCTCCATTTTCACCATTGTCGTTTAATTCAAAAACAGTCCCAGGAAATTCTCTTGAAAAACCTAATATTTTTACTATCTTTCCATTATTATCTGTTACTCTTAGTGTTAAAATTTCAGTTTCTCCTGGTTTCATATTTAATTCTGCTTTCTCAGGAACCATTGATATCCGAGTCTCTTGTGTGCAAACAAAAGATAGAAAAAAGATAATTATTGTGAATTCCACAATCCTCAGTTTTAGCACAAGATATCCTTATTTTTGCGAAATTAGTCAAATTTCTGTGAATTATATTTTTCTGGTAAGTAATTTATAGATTCTGTCAAAAGATAAGATTATATCTTTATCAATTGTTTCTTCGATAGATTTTCTTTTTGGAGACTTCCAGAGGAGATAAGATGAAAATTTTTCAAGCCTTTCTTCATCTGTAATTACGATTTTATTTTCCGAGCCAATAACTTTTATTAGGTTAACAAAGTTGAATTTTTTCAGCCAATCATCTACTTCGTCTGTTGAAATTCCTACAATATTGCTGATTTCCTGCCTCGCGAGAGTAAGATTGATACTCCTTCCCTTTTCTTCATTAATTCCATATTCTGATAATAGTAGAATGAGTGATTTTAATAAACTG
>Ga0209636_10005989_pt1 | contig 12419 bp, 15 predicted proteins | sample DeeMarSWOR152_54_FD_187464 | JGI IMG/M metagenome (GOLD analysis project Ga0209636, IMG submission 187464) | Marine sediment microbial communities from White Oak River estuary, North Carolina - WOR-1-52-54 (SPAdes) (version 2) | ecosystem: Environmental > Aquatic > Marine > Intertidal zone >...
CCGTTTTCATCTTCTCCATTTTTGACCGGAGATCGTTGATCTGTGCATTGAGATTCGCCTGGCCGCCGGTACGATTGTAGGCGATAATGGCCAGGACGAGGGCAACGATTGAGATAATCAAGGCAAGCGTTGCCCTGAAACCCCCTTTCACAACCTTTGCCTCGGCACTCATATTCTTTCACCCCCTAAAAAGAAAAAAAGTAATCAAATGTCTGTAATCCCTCGCCAGGCAAGGACTCCCTCTTTTGGCCTTGCCTATCCCTTGTGCCTTGGCCTCCTTAATAGCCAGCCAGCAATAATCCCTATGAGAAAAGTACCCAATAGCAGTAAGGATCTGGACATCGACACCTTCCAGAGGAGGAACCGGGCTTCGACCACCTGCGTATTTTGGAGAACAAAAAGAACGATAAGGGCAACGAGAATAAGGAATATAATGGTCTTGACCATAAGGTGCACCTCCTTTCATTTTTTATCAGACGAGCCCTTTCAGGTTTTCCAGTTTTCCGTAGCAGATCAGGCGATCGCCAACATGAATCTTGGTTTGAGCCTTAGGAGCGGGGATCACGCCCTCGTCTCTTTCAATTGAAAGAATCATGAGATCTTTTTCCATGAAACCGGATTTGCTCAGAGTCAACCCGGCAACTTTTGATCTCCTTCCAACGAGGATTGTGGCAATGCCATACCCATCGGATTGTTGCAAAAGTTCCTCCACAAGGACTTTTTGGAAGTGCAACTTTTCCCTGAGGGTCTCGCGGATCTTCTGGGTCAACTTCTTTGCAAAAGCCTGGGAGGAGGCGATGCGATACAGGACAAAGATGGAGGCTGCAATAATAACGAGATTGAGAGAAGGCCGGAAGCTCCCCGACTCCTTGAGGGAAAGGACAAATGTAGCGATGACCGAGACGATACCGGCATTTCCCAGGATCATGAGGTAGGTGACGATCTTTCTTCTCCGGGGGTGGCCGACAACCATCTCCGCCTCCCTTGTGGTAAACCCGGTACCGGAAAAAGCGGACAAGGCTTGAAATCTGGCCCTCGACCTTTCCATGCCCGTCATCTCCAGGGCGATTGCCCCGATCCGGACGATCAGGTAGGAAACGGAAACAAATACGATCAAGAGAACGACGCTCATGTAAACCTCCCTTATCTTTCCCTCGTTACCGAATGTATCTGGATTTTCCCAAAAAAGCAAGATCGAGTCGTGTCCGCTATTGGAGAGAGTTTTTTCCCAGTTTTAGCCGCTTGACGACTGAAAGCCGAAAATGAACAACCAAAGGACTCTACTCCTAGAGGATGCGGAGACGCTGATGGTCCTTCTATTCCGTATTTTCTCAACGAGATAAATGGATGGGATCTGAATGAGCTGGGCTGAGGGAGGGATAGCGCAATTACCAGGTTGGAGGCACCGAGCTTTCAAGCGAAGGCGACCAGGAAGGCACCCCCCGTTAGGGTAGCCATAGAAGTACTGGCCATTCCATCTTTTATGATTGTTCGAAGTCCGGATTGAACCTCCTCCTCAGTCAACGTATCTTTAACGGCAAACCGCATTTAAAACATTCCTTCTCAGACTCAACTCCATCCTTACCGTGTTTAGCTTACTGAATTTTCCGTGTAAGCAGGTTGATTTTAGCAAATTCGTACATTTTTTCAAACGATGAGCGTTCCAGTTGGGATTGATTGATTTTACTCTGGTGATTTAGTGACGTAAGGAAGGAATATCTGATAATATTGGTAATATTCGCCATTTGTGGACCTTTGGGACCGAGCGATTTGTCCGCACCAGGCGAATCCACTCCCTTTCGCAGTTTATCAGAAGGCCGCCCGTTAACTCCCCGGTTATGTGGTGGGTATTACCTTTGTGTCAGTTGGCTTCTCCTCGACTATGTTGGTTTCGTATTCCCGGGAGATTTGAAGTTCCTGGACCCGTTTCAGGTTCTCCTCCAATTCCTTGTGAGATTTGGTGAGTTGCTTGACGATATTTTTCAAGCGGAGGCGGGCACCAAGCCCAACAAGGCTACCCACCACGATACCGATGAATAGTGGGATGAACATCAAAAGGTACATCGGAAAGGATGGTGTTTCCAAGTTAAAATAGTAGCGAAGGCTTACGGATTGAGTGTTTTCTGCCGCGAAGGAAACCGCTAGAATGAATACGAAAACATAAGAAATCAGTTTAAAATAATTCATAATTCTTTTCCTCTTCTATGCGATCTTGTCCTCCCGTTGGGCTTGTTATTCCGTTTTCGCCTCGGGCTTTCTCGGCCTCGATGGTTTTTCATCCGGAGGTTTTTTCAAAGGGGGTTTCTGTTCAGGTTCCTTCCTCACGGCCTTTTCCAATCGATCAATAGCATCGGCCGTCCTCTCCCTTAGGGATTCCGTCACGGATGTCAGTTTATCCACCTGTTCCTTTAAACTATCCCCGGTGCGCTCCTTGAGGGATTCCATGGTCGATGACAGCGAATCAACCGTTTTCTTCATTTCCTTTGCTCCGCCAGTCCTCTGATAAGCGAGTAGAGAAATGATCAGCGCGACAATTGAAATGATAAAGGTAGTAACTAACATGGTTTGTTACCTCCTCTCTATGATGGGTCTTACCCCAACCACATTGTTTTGTTCTCGAAACAGTAAAGCAACAGTCATGCCATGTACTTAACCTATTGAAATTATTGAATATTATGATTTGTGATTAAAATATTAAGAACTCTCGGTTCCGAAACCCACGGGCAACTCTTCGCTACGATTGCTCGGGAAAAAACAAGAGAGTCTCAAATCCGTTGAAATAACAGGGAGATTTGATAGTGGAACTCAGAGTTCCGTTATTTAGTCTATCGGAACTGATAGTTCTCGTGTTTTGCTGAATCCCAGAATTGGGTTATCAGTAGAGATCCATTTTTTGGAAACACCTTCCCCCCTTGACTTCCTCCTCATAAAAACATAGTGTTATTTTGTCAGCCTTAGGAGGACTCGTTATTTAGGGGATTAGGTGAAACATATTCTCGTTGCTTCAGAAAATCAAATGGCTTGCGATGCACTCCGGGAATCATTTTCCTGGGAATTTAAGATTGATGTGGTATCCAATAAGGCATCATGTTTGGATAAGTTCAGGGAAAGGCGTTATGACTTTACTTTCATTGATCTGGACCTTTTTCGCGAGTCAAGCCTTGTCAAAGACCAGTATGATTACAAGACGGCGTTGCAGCCTTTTCGACAAGCGTTCCCGTCCGCTGAAATCATTGTTATGTCATCTCAGGATATGATCAGGGAAGCCGTAATGGCGGTTAAGGCTGGGGCTAGTGATTATCTTACCTATCCTATCGACAAAGAAGAGGCACAACACATCGTTGAGAGTCTGTACGAGGTCGCCAGAAAGGAATCGGAGCTGAACCATCTTCGCGAAGGTTTTTGGCAGGCGGATTTGCTAGAACTCGTTCAAACAAACAGTCCACTCATGAGAGAAGTATTGGAGAAAGCTCAGGCGGTGGCGCCAACCAAGAGCACCGTCTTACTCACCGGTGAGACGGGAACAGGAAAGGGGGTTGTGGCTAAACTCATTCATAGCAATAGCCACAGGCGGGAAAAGCAGTTTATCAGCACCCATTGCGGTGCGATCCCCGATACCCTTCTGGAAAGCGAACTGTTTGGCCATGAAAAAGGCGCTTTTACTGGAGCCATACGGAGGAAGCTGGGGAAGTTTGAGCTAGCTCATAGGGGGACTATTTTTCTCGACGAAATCGGGACCATCACCCCATCCGCTCAGATTAAGCTCCTGCAAGTATTGCAGGAGAAGACTTTTCAACGGGTTGGGGGAGAGGCGAACATCGAGGTGGACGTAAGAATCATTGCAGCAACAAATACCGATCTGAAAAAGATGATTGATCAAGAGCTTTTCAGAAGAGATCTCTACTATCGATTAAGCGTTTTTCCCATTGAAATTCCTCCACTGCGGGAAAGGAGGGAGGACATTTCACTCATTTCACGACATATTCTTACAAGACTGAACAGATATCATATAAAAGAAATTCAGAACATTCATCCCCAGATTCTGGAAGCTTTTGATCGGTATTCATGGCCTGGCAACATACGAGAGTTGGAAAACCTCATGGAGCGCGCATATATCCTCGAAACTTCCTCTATGCTTACCCCGGAGGGCTTTCCGAGCGAACTCTTCACACCGGAAGATACCCGGAAATACCTCCCTCTCGATACGACCCTAAAACTGGCGGAGGTGCGACGTCGTAGTGTCGAGATCATTGAGAGACAATACCTGAAAAAACTCTTGGCCACACATGAGGGGCGGATCGGGAAGACGGCACATGCTGCTGGTATCAGTGCTCGACAATTAAACAAGTTAATGACCAAATATGGTATTCGAAAAGAGGAGTTTAAATAAATTCCTCATACCATAATAGACGAGAATTGTAAGTTCCGATAGGAGGATCATCGGAATCGGAAGTTCCTATTTACGAATTTCCCTTGAATTTCCCTATATTAGACTATCTTACCATATTCCCTTCGTGACAAGGTTGCGTTCAATCCCCTAATTATCGGAAGTGATAGTTCCGATCATCACCCTTCGTATTGCAATAATCCTTAAATATCAATAGATTATGGAACTGGCATGACTATTGCCATTTCTATTTCATAGAAGTGAGAGGATTTCCATTGACCGGCAAGTACCCCACAAGCCCCGTCTTGTAAGCGGGGTCGAGGCGCCCAATGGATCGAGGGGCACAAAAGAAAATGAGATTTCATTGGCTCGCATTCTGCTCGCCATTGCGTGCCCGAGAAGCCCCGCCCTGTGGGCGGGTAGCTTCACTTTTATATTTCGGATAAAAGTCAGACAAAGCCTATGGATTGTCGATTGGATTCCCTCATACAAGAATCATTACCACCAAGGGGGAAGGGGAATCTATGGTAGGAGGTGATTACCATGCCATTTGAATTAACACCATGGAGACCATTTAGAGAGTTAACGACTCTTCGGGACGAAATGGATAGGATGTGGGAGCGCTTTTTTGGGGAGATGCCGACCGTGGAGCCATTTCCCCGTGAGTGGACGCCCTCTCTCGACGTGTCCGAAACTAAGAACAACATCGTGGTGAAGGCCGAGGCTCCTGGAATTGACCCCAAAGATATTGATATCTCCCTTACGGGTGACGTCTTGACCATCAAGGGGGAAAAGAGGCAGGAAAAAGAGGAGAAGGACGAGAACTACCACCGGGTAGAGAGAAGCTATGGAGTTTTCGCACGATCCGTTCGCCTACCCCTTGAAGTCCAAAGCGATAAGATCGAGGCCAGCTATAAAAACGGTATCCTCAAGATCACACTCCCCAAGTCTGAAGAGGCTAAGAAGAAGGAGATTAAGATTACGGTAGAATAATGAGATCAGATAACCACGAGGTCCCCCTTCCCCATTTCTCCATGTTCCCATATGAATCATTGAAAAAAGCTAAGCCTGAGATAAGAGTACCATGGATACCTTCTCATATTGTACCCCGGAAATAGTTAAATGGATCATAATCCCACTTCTTATCGTTCTTGCGCGAATTGTTGACGTTTCACTCGGAACAATGCGCATCATTTCAATAGGGAGAGGATATAAATTCATTGCCCCATTGCTGGGTTTCTTTGAAATACTGATTTGGCTTCTTGCAATCAGACAGATCATGCAGAATCTGACCAATATTTTCTATTATGTTTTCTACGCCGGAGGTTTTGCCGCTGGAACTTTTGTCGGAATGTATATAGAGGAAAAATTGGCGATTGGTATTCTGTCTATCCGAATTATTACCAGAAAAGATGCATCTAAATTAATAGACTTTCTCAGATCTGCAAACTATGGAGTTACGAGTGTCGTTGCACAAGGCACCACTGGGCAGGTCAATGTTATTTACATTATCGTAAAACGCAGTGATGTTCAAAATGTCATTGAAATAATCAATAGATATAATCCGAACGCCTTTTACTTGATAGAAGATATTAGATTTGCGAAGGAAGGAATATTCCCAGCCTACAAATCGATTCTTAATAAAGGCTATTTCAATTTACTGAGACTCCGGAGGAAAGGAAAATAATCAGGAGATCCACATGCCTTTCTCAGTCTCATGCGCCCGCGAAGGAAGCGGAGATTTTGTGTCTGCGATTCGGGATAGGCGGTGATATTGAGAGAATTCCTGAAAAATCCCAACTAAAGAGAAATCTCCCTTTTTATAAATTGAATAAAGAGATTGATGAGAATGTGGCCTGAACCGGAATTGGAAGTTCCGATACCGTTACTACTGGAACTACCAGTTCATATTTTTGAATTTTTGATATATTTCAACTACTTACGCAATTTGAACGTGGTCACTTCAGGATAGAAGCCCCCTATCCTTCCACAATTATCGGAACAATTGATTCCGATAACAAACCGACAATAATTCAATAAATCCTGAAATATCAATGGGTTATAACTCTGGCATACCTATTGCTTTTCGTATTCATAAAAAAGTGAACACTATGGGCGGTTGTTCGAATGGGGAAATTCGAGAAGAAAATTTCAAAGGGTGGAAGCTTTCCAGTGCAAAGGCGCGGAAAAAACCCAGACCAAAGTAAATCTCTCCATGTCCCAGGTTATTTAAGCACGATGGTTCTTAAGAAACCATCTCCCAAAACAGAACCGATAGAGGAGGTAAGCACCATGAAAACTAAAATGATCTAAGTAGCGTTGCCAGTTGGGCAGCCTAGCTACATTGGGTATTCACCAAAATGAGATTAACGTTGAGAAAGCAGGTTTACTCAGTCCATATTGAGAACTTCATTCAAAGGAAAAGGAGGTATTTAAGGTGAAAAAGAACAGATATCTTTCGATTTTAATCTTTTGTCTCTTTGCTTTTGCCATTCTCTTTTCTTCGACAGTTGGTGTCACCGCTGTCGAGATGTCGATCACGGGAATGGTATTTGCGGATGATTGGGATGATGAGGACAATGTCACTGCGGTTGTAATAGAGACTGCCGAGGGTGAACTCTACAACGTCTCTGAAGATGCCAAGGGAAAGGAGTTACTTAAACTCATTGACAAAAATGTTAAAGTGACCGGTACTGTTATTGAGGACATCGATGGCGAGAAAGTCATCACGGTAATGGCATATGAAGTCATGGAATAAGTTCAAAGATCCTTGGGATGGAAGTGTAAGCCGGGAAGGGGAAATGTACCCCTTCCCATTTTCCTTGTAACCCTGAGCAATTTTCCCTTTCGACTCGGTTGAGAATATACCAAGAGAAGGTTATCCCTCCATGTAAAGAGGGCTGACAACACATGAAAAGGAATAACGAACGAGTCAATATCAAAGGGATTCTCATTCCGGTGGACTGGGATGATAGCGGGAATGCGATTAGGGCCGCCATTTTTACTGGCAATGAAGAGGAATACCTTGTTGAGGAAAATGAGAAGGGGAAAAGATTACTTGCCCTCACTCAACAGATGGTGGAGATCAAAGGTGTGGTGAGAGAAGAGGCCGGCCGTAAAGTGATAACTGTTGAAGCATTCGGGACGCTTAAGCGGGGGGAAACCCAATAATATGGACTTAGAGTTGAGAAAAAGCTTATGAACGAGAAACAGCGTATTCCGAGAGGATCATCGCAACATGTCAAATCTTTGCCCGGCAGAAATCCCGATAGAAGAGCATATCAAAGGTACCAGGTTAAAAAGATAGTATCCTTCGATCATAGGCAAAAGGAATTCCTGACGTTAGCGGTGGATTTGGGAATGGGGGGAATGAAGATCAAAACCCATGAAAAATTCCGCAGAAACGAACGCCTGGATTTCAAAATGGTACTGGGAAAGGATTCTATTTCATCGGAGGGAAGAGTGATATATAACAAAACTCCCTCAGGCGGGCAGCGTGTATCAGGCATTCAATTCCTCGGGCTTTCCCGGCGGAATTCCGATATTTTGAGCGCGTTTCTTTCCGATTGGGAGGAATAGCCAATGCCAGAAAGATTTGTTTTCTCCCGGCAGAGGAGAAGACGTTTTTTTACAGGAAAAAAGACCAAATACAACGAATAACGAAGGGGACAGAATGATGCCGAAGAAAACATCCAAGGAAACAAAGACCAAAACAAAAAGTGTGCGCTTTGATTTGTTTGCGCCTGAGGCCCAGGCGGTTTCGTTGGCAGGGGACTTCAATGCCTGGGATGCCAGTAGGCTCCCGATGAAAAAGGATAAGCATGGTACCTGGAAGGCGATCGTTAGACTAGAACCAGGAAGGTATGAGTACCGCTTCCGGGTAGACGGTGCATGGTGCGATGATCCCCATGCCCAGGAAAAGGTTTCCAATCCCTTTGGAAGCAATAACTGTATTAAAATCGTTGGCTAACTGCACGTTTTTGAAAATAGACAGGCCGTAGGAGCGCTTTTTCAGTGAAGCCGGCCCTTTGAATTATTTCGTCGGGATTGGAAACCTCTTTTTTATGTGCCTGAAACCAAGAACAACATTTAGTGTGCAGAATAGCGATTGATTTACAAACGAGGATTCTCGGGGTTCTCATGACTAAAAATGATCGAAATACAGGAATTGTTCGTTCCCAGGTTTCATTATCTAAAAACACGGAACAAAATCAACCTGATCCTCACGTTGCTGACCAGCAAACTGAAAGTCAAAACGGAACTACCTTCTCTCTGCTCGATGGGGCTACCTCCCAAATGCCGGTTATTCCCCCTGAGTTGGAGATGCAGAAGCGGGTGGCCGCGGATAGAAACCAATCTTTGAACGACCGTATTGAGGCATACGAAGACATCATTGACTCCGAGGTTGGTGATACCACGTTGTCGCGGGCTCGTAATATTGAACGCGAGGTGGGATTACGGCAAATATACTTGAAATTTGAAGGAGGAAATCCCACGGGAACGCAAAAGGATCGCATCGCCTTTGCCCAAGCGATAGATGCTATAAGGCGGGGGTTCGACGCTATCACTGTTGCTACGTGCGGCAATTATGGAGTGGCAGTAGCACTCGCTGCTTCAATGGCTGGCCTTAAATGCACCATATATATACCAGAGGGGTACCATACCAAGCGTATCCAAGAGATGGTCAATTATGGTGCACAGATTATTCGCGTCCCGGGGGACTATGAAAATGCAGTTAACGTCTCGCGTGAGAAGGCAGAATCCGATGATATCTACGATGCCAACCCGGGTGGTACCAACACCGCTCTTCAGTTGCAAGCCTACGGCGAGATTGCATATGAGATTTACGATGAACTTCGAGATGCCCCTCCTGTCGTTGCCGTATCCGTATCCAATGGCACAACATTGGCCGGGATTTATAAGGGTTTCCTGAGTCTTTATCGCCGTGGAAAAACCTCACGGATTCCCCGCATGGTGGCAGGCTCCGCGCACGGTAAAAATCCTATTATCAGGGCTATTCAGAAGAACGTCCTCCAGTGCGCCGACCTGGAACCACAAAAAGTCCGGGAAACCTCCATAAATGAACCCTTGATCAACTGGCATTCGATTGATGGTAATCATGCCCTGGAAGCCATTAGAAGAACGGGGGGTTGGGCATCATACGCGAGCGATAAAAGCATGCTCTCTTATTCGAGGCTATTAAGGGAGCTCGAGGGTTTGAATGTCCTCCCCGCATCAACTGCCGGCTTGGTAGTTTTGCTTGAACGCCACCGGAGGGAACCACTTCCTGGGGACCGGTATGTGGTTATCCTCACGGGAAGAAAAGCATGAATTCCTTTCCTGAGGGAAATGCTATCATTTATTGCCAGGGGGCATTTGGAACTACCAATGGTAAGACAGCGCACGGCCTCGTCAGACGAACCCAGCGATACCGGGTCCTTTCCGTGGTAGATTCCCGTCATGCGAGTGGTGATGCCGGTATGATCTTGGAGCGCATTCCCAATGGTATCCGGGTCTATGAGAACGTTCAGCAAGCCATAGATGCAGCCATTGCGAACGATGATCCAGCCACATATTTGGTTATAGGATTAGCTCCTGACGGGGGTCGCCTCGACCCCAAAGCCCGTGATGACGTTATGAAGGCTATTCGCTTTGGACTGAACGTGGACTCGGGCCTCCATGACTTCCTTTCCGAGGATGAAGAGATCGCCGAACTGGCAGCCAAACATGGGGTATTGCTCAGAGATGTTCGAAAACCGCCCTCTAGGAAGGAACTCCATTTTTTCAGCGGAAAGATCGAGGAAGTGACATCTCTGAAGGTAGCCGTTCTCGGCACGGATTCAGCAATTGGTAAACGCACCACCGCCTGGATTCTCGTGGATACATTACGCACCAGGGGTTATACCTCTGAGTTGATCGGGACCGGGCAAACCGCATGGATGCAGGGAGTCCGTTTCGGCATTATCCTCGATTCCCTGGTAAACGATTTCATCGCAGGAGAGATCGAGCATGTTGTCTGGTCAGCATGGAAAGAAGCGAAACCCGATGTCATCATCATTGAGGGTCAGGGGAGTCTCATGAATCCCGCATACCCTGGTGGTTTTGAAATCATCGCCGCTGGCAGGCCTGATGTGATGATACTTCAATATGCTCCCGGCAGGAAAGATTATGATGGCTTCCCGGGCTACCCTATCCAGCCACTTGGAAAACAGATCCAAGCTGCCGAGCTTATATCAGGCAAACCGGTGGTAGCCGTGACGGTGAACCATGAGAATCTAGATAAAAAAGAGGTCCCTGCGGTTTGCTCAGAAATTACAGAGATGACTCACCTACCCGCTTGTGATGTGCTCTTGGACGGTGCAGGACAGGTTATCGATGCGCTTGCGCCATATCTTACACGTTAAGGGTATATCGATCACGATGGACATGGAAAAGGACGGGACTGATACCAAACAGGGCTCAGTGAAAAAGAAGGTCACTGGGGATGGGTTCAACTTCGGAGATGATCCACTCAATATCCTGAGGGTTATTTCTCGATTAGAGGTAGGTCGGGTGCAGGTGGAACGACGCCGCCTTTTGGCACCGTACAGGGTGATACGGAATGGCGAGATCGATTCGATCGACTTGATATACCGTTTCGAGGAAGATGTGTTTGATCCTGACGAGCCTTCATCAGTTAATCTCGCAAGTATGCTCTCTGTTAACGTTGCCCTCAATTACGGGCTTTTCTGTGATGAGATGGTTTTTCATGGGTTGTTCGATAGACATGATCAACGGTTCATCGAGGAGATAGCCCGAAATACAGCCCGTGAGATTTTCGTGAAGAAGTTTCTCGAGCCCAATTCTTTTCTCATAGGTCCAGCCAGCCAGCTTCCACCGGTGAGACGCGATAACTACCTCCGTGCTCGGGTCCTCTTTGAAAGAGAACCAGGAACCCCTGAACTAATCTCTTTAAAAAATGGACAAAACATGGGTCTTTGGAATGTTTCCCCCTTGCGGCATGCTGTCCTTTCGAGTGGAGGAAAGGATAGCCTTTTGAGCTTCGGCCTATTGAAGGAGGTTGGGTGTGAGGTCCACCCAATCTTTATCAATGAGTCAGGTCGACATTGGTTCACCGCATTAAACGCCTACCGCCATTTTACCATGACCTTTCCCACTACGGCACGGGTCTGGACCAATGCTGACAGGGTATTCAACTGGATGTTGAGACATCTACCCTTCGTCCGTCAGGATTTCGCCCGGTTGCGATCCGATGAATACCCAATCCGCCTATGGACTGTGGCCGTTTTCCTCTTTGGGGCCCTTCCAATCTTGAGAAAGAGGGGTATTGGCCGTCTCCTCATCGGCGATGAGTTCGACACTACCCGCAGGGCCTCGTATCGGGGAATTACCCATTACAGTGGTCTCTATGACCAGAGCCGCTTCTTTGATAATGTTATTACCCATTATTTCCAGCGAAAAGGGTGGGGAACCAGTCAGTTCTCCATTTTGAGCCCCCTTTCCGAACTGTTGATAGAAAAAACCCTGGTCGAGCGCTACCCGGAACTTCAACGTCATCAGGTCTCTTGCCATTCGACGCATATCGAGGGGAACCGGGTTCGCCCATGCGGCCGTTGTGAGAAATGTCGGCGTATCGTGGGAATGCTGACGGCACTCGGCGCAAACCCGACACACTGCGGTTATACGCAGGAACAGATCGATGCTTGCCTCAAAGCCCTGGTGGATAAGGGGATTCACCAGGAGATCGAAGGCGCCGAGCATCTTGCCTTCATCTTAAAAGAAAAAGGAATCATTCCCAAATCATCCATCGGGTCAGCGCGGGCACGCCAGAGGCCTGAGATTATGAAGCTGCGTTTCGACCCGGAGAAATCACCAATAGATGGAATACCGGCTGACCTCCGTGAACCGATTTACCGGCTCACCCTAAGACACGCAGAAGGAGCGGTAAAGCGGAATGGACGGGTATGGATCGACTTCGACCCCTTGACTGATCCAGCTTCTAAACGGCCCTATTCCTTTGAGAGACCTCAAG